>ERZ1370068.6403-contig-5387_pt1 | contig 41997 bp, 70 predicted proteins | sample MGYA00561227_ERZ1370068 | MGnify/ENA primary metagenome ERZ1370068 (study PRJEB38410, sample SAMEA6850437) | metagenome | study: Metagenomic assessment of the ecological functions of the soil: analysis of the soil microbiota associated with the... | reverse complement strand
GCTTTCTTTTCACACGTATTGCTATCTCCGGGGAAATGTTTGTGGACACAGTCTTGCACAAATCTCTACACTCGGCCGCCGTGAATGACGCACAACTCGCCTATCTGCGCCAGTCGATCCGCACCATTGCGGACTACCCGAAACCGGGCATCCAGTTCCGTGACATCACCACGCTGCTGCGCGACGCCCGGGCCTTCGAACTCACCATCGACGCGCATGATCGAGCCCTGGCGCGACCGCCAGATCAGACAAGGTCGCCGGCATCGAAGCGCGCGGCTTCATTCTCGGCGGCGCGCGTGGCGCACGGCCTCGCGGTGCGGCTTCGTGCCGATTCGCAAGCGCGGCAAGCTGCCGCACGAAACCGTGCGCGTCGCCTATTCGCTGGAGTACGGCGTCGACGAAATGGAAATGCACACCGGACGCCATCCGCGCCGGCGAGAACGTGCTGCTGCATCGACGACCTCATCGCCACCGGCGGCACGGCGACGGCAGCCGCGACTGGCTGCTGCAGTCGGCTGGCGCCCAGGTTCGTCGCCGCCTGCTTCGTCATCGATCTGCCCGGGCCTCGGCGGCGCCGCGCGCCCTGCGCGCCGCCGGCATACTCCGTGCACTCACTGCTGCACGTTCTGATACGGCACCCATGCGCACGCACTTTCGTGCTGATCGCCGGCGCGTGGCACGGCGCGTGGTGCTGGGCAGAAGGTGGCGCTCCGCTGCTCGAAGCGCAGGGCCACCGCGTGCGCACACCCGAGCTTGCCCGCCACCGGCGCTGACCCGACGGATCCCGCGAACGTCACGCTCGATAGCTTGGGCGCGATTCGTCGCCGAGCTGATCGCGACGAACCCGAACCCGTGACGCTCGTCGGCCACAGCCGCGGCGGCGTCGTCATCAGCCGCGCCGCGGAGCTCCTTCCGGAACGCCTGCGGCGGCTCGTGTATCTCTCGGCCTATCTGACTTCCCGCGGGTAGCAGCCCGGCGGAGTCCGCGCGCAGCGATCACGAGTCGCTGGTGCCACCTCAACATGATTCCCGGCCGCGGGCGGTCGTCACCTGCAACCTGCGCGCAGGCAGGTGATCCGGCGACGCGCTTGTTCGGTCAGTGCACGGATGCAGACTACGAGTACGCTGATCGCGCGCATGACGCCTGAGCCGCTGAAACCGCTGGTGACGCCGCTGAGGGTGACCGAGCAGCGGTTCGGCCGCGTGCCGCGCGCCTACATCGAGTGTCTGCAGGACCGCACGGTGACGCTCGGCCGCCCAGCGCCGCATGCAGGCGGCGCCTGCCCTGCGACCCGGTGCTGACTCTCGACTCGGACCATTCGCCGTTCCTCTCGCACCCGACGAGAGCTGGCGCAGATTGTTAGGCGGGCTTTGAACGGATGTTGATTTCTGATCTGGATGCCGTCCGGATCGAATACGAACAGCTGGCGCAGATCGCTGTCCGGCACCTGCGTGGCGCGGAACTTCACGCCGTGCCTCGCGAAGCTGCGCGGTCGAGCTTCGTCGTAGTCAGTGGCGGCGAAGGCGATGTGATCCACGCTGCCGCTGCCGTGATCCACCGGGTCCGCGGGGTTGGCGGCAGTGCGCGACGTCTCGTCGTAACTCGCGCGCTCGCCGACGTGAATGCAGGCGACGATCGCCCCACGTAGATCCACAGGCCCTTGAACTTGAATGGGCGGCCGCGGCCCCGTGCGCAGCCCCAGCACGTCGCAGAAAGCGCGCGTTTTCTCGAGATCCTTGCGCGAGCACCATGTAGTGCTGCATGTGGGTGATCGGCATAGTGGAGCTCAGTATATCGAGTTACGGGATATTTCTCACGTACTTTCCTAGACCATCGTCATCGGCGAACGGCGAGTCCACAACGATCCCAGGAACACGGAGATCGCGGCCGCGCTCGCGGTGAGCTCGAGGTCCGAGTCCTTCGCGCGCCGACAGCACCACCGCCGTGAAACCGACGGGAGCCGATGCGCCTCGAGCGCCGCAATTCCGGCGGCCGTGCCTGTGAGTCCGAACAGCATGCCAGCGTGAAGCCGACGAGCCTCGCCGAGCGCGGAGCGCAACACCACGCTCAGCGACTTACTCGCGGCGGCGCATGCCGGCGGCGCTGACCAGCAGATCCCATCGCGAGCGGTACTAGCAGCACCAGCAGCTGGCCCGACCACGAGAATCTGGTGCAGGAGATCGCGTGAGATCGGCGCGCCGCGCCACATTCAAGCCCGAGCGCCAGAAACAGGATCCATAGCGGCGGGGCCGCCAGCGCACGCCGCAGCAGCACCGGAATGTCGTCGGTGTGACCGCCGTACTTGCAGGCGACGACGGTGGTGAGCGTCCACGCCATCACCGGCGTGACCCATGTCGAACATGACGAGCTGCGAAAACGCGGCTGTGCCCAGGCTCAGCGATGCGAACGGGTAGATCATCGCGATGTTCATCGACATCGCGCACAACGACATCGCGCCCTCGCCTCTTCTTCGGCAGGCCGAAACCGGCGCGCCAGGAACGCGGCAGCTGCCCAGCCCGCGAGTCCGGTGCAGACCGGCGATCGCCGGCAGCACCGCGTGCTCGCGCGCCAGCGTCGCGCCCGTGAGCGCACCGAAGATCAGGATCGGCAGCGCCACGTAGAACACGAAGTTGAGCAGCCAGCGGCCCTGCGCGGGCCCGGCCCAGCCCGATCGCGCCGCAGGATCACGCCGACGAAGAACGACCGCGGCAACCGCCGCCAGGCGCCAGTGATCGATGAGCGAGATTCCCACGCCGCCAATCCATACCGGCGCCACAACTCACGCGAGGGAGTCGACATCGATCGAGCTGTTCACCGCGGCCACGCCCAACGGCTGGAAGATCTCCATCGCGCTCGAGGAGATGGGCTCTTCTGCAAACGCTGCAAGCGACGCACGTCGTCCCAGTCGAAGCCTGAACGAAGCGTGAAGAGTGGTTCCTCAAGATCAATCCGAACGGATCGCATCCCGCCGATCGTCGACTTCATGACAACGGCGACTTCGCGGCGTTCGAGTCCGGCGCCATCCCCATTCATCCCGCCGAGAAGACCGGGCAGGCTGCCCGCCCACCGAACCCGGGCGGCGTTCGGCGCTGCGCTGCAGACGGCTGATGTTCCAGATGGGCGGCGTGGGCCCCACGATGGGCCAGGCCAACGTGTTCTTGCGCTACGCGCCGGAGAAGATTACCTGCGCCATCGAACGCGCTGTCAGCGCGAGGCGCGCCGCTTGTTCGAAGTCGATGGAGCGCCAGCTCGCCGGCCAGCGAGTGGCATCGCCGGACCCGGATCACTCGATCGCCGACATCGCGCTGTGGAGCTGGATCGCCGGCTACGGCTGGTCGGGCGTCAGCGTCGACGGCCTGCCGCAACTCAAACGCTGGATGTGATCTCGATCGTCGCGAACGCCCCGGCCTGCCGCAGCAGCGCCATTGGAATATCCCGCCGCCGTCGGATCCGCCGAACTCGCCGAGTCCGCGCAGCAGATGCTCGCCTGACAGCCCAAGCGCTGCGGAAGATTCGATAGCGGCGTCGGCTTGCAGCGCGCCGAGCATTGGCGCATGAGCACAGACAAACCGTTCCTCACTCATGAACCGCTATCTCGATCCGGCCTTCGAGCCTGGGCGAGATCATGTTCGGCCTCATCATGACGCTCACCTTCACGCTGGGCGCCGGCATCATCATCGAGGACGAGGGTCGCGAGGCGCACGCGAACTTCTGATCGCGCTCGATCGGCTGCAACATCGCCCGGGCGTCATCGACGCGGCGATGTATCTCGTCAACTGAGCTGTTCACGCGCGGCAAGCGGCGGCGCGTCGCGCGAGGCCGTGCGCAGCGCGCCGGACGAACTGCAGCGGTGTCGCGGTGGTGGCGAAGCGAACTCGAGTGCACTTTCTCGAAGGCGTCGCGGACGACGCCGAACGCCAGGCGTTGTACATGCGCGTGTCGCAGCCAAAGTGCGCACCGCTGACATCAGCCCAATCGCCTCACCGAAGGCGGACTTCATGGGCGCGTTCACGAGCTTCTGGCTGGTGGTGATTTCCAGCTTGCCCGCGGCGATCCCTTTCCTGATCTGGGATGACGCGCTCTTCGCGCTGCGCGTCTCGAACGGCATCCTGCTCGCGTTCCTGTTCTTCTGCGGATACAACTGGGCGCGCTACACGCTCGGCAACCCGTGGACCGTCGGCCTCGTATTCCTGGCCGGCGGCATTGGCCTGGTGGCCATGGCCATCGCGCTGGGTGGTTAGGTACCGCCGTTAGAAACTGTAAGCGCCGAAGATCATCCCGTAGGTGAAGGTGCTCGGTCCGGCCGTTCGACTGCTCGATCGCCTCGCCCGGGCTCGCGCGCACGGCTGCCACGAAGCTCACGGATGAAGTTGCCGTTGACGCGTCCAGTCCATGTACCAGTCGAGCTCGGTGCCGACGTCGGATGACGTCACCAGCGGATCGAACGACGCGGGCTGATCCAGCGTGAAGTCGAGGAAGATGAGCCCGGTCGAGATCGACTCGGTGGGCTTCGACGTGCAGGCGCAGCTGGTTCGAAATGCAGATTCGAGTTCGAGATCAGGTATCCGCCGGCGATCTCACCCTGCCACCAGGTGCTCCAGTCGTAGAAGCCCGGTGAACAGTCCGTCGAAGGCTCTCGTTCTCGACCGTAGTCGGATCGTCGCCCTCGAAGAACGCATAGCGGTAGCGACAGCTTCAGCTGCCAGCGTCTTCGAACTGGTAGGCCGACGCAGCACGTTCCACGCAGTCGAGTCGAGCAGCGTCGCCGTTGTCCTCCATGCGCGTACTCGAGCCTCGAAGGACAGCTCGCTTCAGGCTCGGGAACGGCGCGGTGAAGGCGCGCAGGTTGCAGACGTCGAGGCCGTCGCGCTGCGGAGCCTCGTCTCCGTTCGGCGGACCAACTTCATGTACGTCGCGCCGAGCGTCGTGTCCTCACCGATGGCGTACTCGTAGTTGCACGCCCCAGAGCTTGCTGCCGCTGTCGGACTCGGGCAGCTCGTCGCGATCGAGGTAGAACGCCTCGACCGTGCTGTTGCCCGGCTTGAAGCGGCCGATCGCTGCCAACTCGAACGCCTTGCGCGCGTTGGTCCAGTAGCCGCCGCGCGATCCACCCTCCGACGCGCCGTCGTAGAGCAACATGCCGTGGCCGAGCTTGTACTGCTCGCGGCCGACGCTGAAATCCGAGCAGTTCTCGGCGTTTCTCGCCGCCCGAACGCCAGCCGATGTACAGGTCTTCGACGCCGAACGAGGTCGAGTCGCCGCCCACGAGCGTCGGTGCCGAGCTGAACGTGCGCTCAGCCGACGGCGCTCAACTTTGCCGTACGATCTGCGACCCGCTGTCGTTGCGTGATGCACGCCGCTCGAGCGCCGGCCTTGATCGTCCCTCGTTCCAGTTGTCGCCGAGATCGCCGGACGGATCATCGGGCTTCGGATTGCGGTACAGCGAATTGCCGAAACCGAACGCGCCGAACGTGGCGTCCAGGTTGAACGTCCAGTCCACGCCCGCCGGCAAGCCGGGCGGCGGCGCGGGCTTCGTCTCTTCGTCGGCCGCGAGCGCCGGAACCGCTGACAGCGCCAGCAGAACCGCGGCGGCGACCTTGCTTCGAGCAGAGTGTGCGTCGGCATGACGGAGCTCCTCTTTGAATCATGTGCAGTCGATCTCGCGCTTCGCGCTTGCGCCGTGCGCCTGCGCCATCGAGCGGATGAAGAACGGATACAGCGGCACGCTGATGCAGCAGCGCCACCAGCGCGTGCACCACGGTCTCGGGATCGCCGCCGACGACCGCCCACAGGCAATAGGCGACCGCGCGACGAGCGCGATGCCACTTGTAGGTCTGAAACGTGCGCGGCGGGAGCGCTGTGGTCGGCGATCACCTTCACGACCGCGACCGCCGCGTAGACGTACGGCACGATGATGAGGATGACCGCGAGGTCGACGATGCGGTTGAACTGACCGGCCAGCGTCGGCGACATCGTGGCGAACAGCACGATCGTCATCAGCACCGCGACGATGACCAGGCCCGCGCCCGGGCACGCCGTGGCGGTTGAGCCGCGCGAAGACTGCGCGGAAACATGCCGTCGTCGGCCGCCGCCTTGGCCGACTGGCCCACGAGCAGCATCCAGCCGCCGAGCGATCCGACGCGACTTCAGGACCGCGCAGACGGCTGATGATCGACCGCGCCCGGCGTGCCGATCGCGAGCCGCGCCGCCTCGGCGAACGGCGCGTGCGACGTCTGCAGCTCGTCGTTCGGCATGATGCCCATGATCACGGTCGAGCTCAGCATGTAGACGACCGCCGCGAGCGCCGAGGCCGATGAGCGTGGCGAGCGGAATGTTGCGCTTCGGGTTCTCGATCACGCCGGCCGACACGGCCGCGCTCTCGATGCCCATGTAGGCCCACAGCGCCATCGAGGCCGGCGCGCGAGATCGCGTGCATGTCCGGAGCCGCCGCTGACGTTCCAGCCCGCGAGGAACGTCGCGGAGTCGAACCAGAACCAGCCGAGCAGCGCGATGCCGAGGATCGGGATGAGCGCGAGCAGCATGGTCCAGGCCTCGAGCGCGCCGACCACGCGCGGGCCCAGGATGTTGGCGAACGGTGAGCAGCCAGATCACGCGCGGCGGTGGCGATCACGCTCGCGACGGCGGGCCGCTGATGCGCGGAATCAAGCTCCGGCGAGGTAGCCCACGGCCGCCACCGCGATCGCGATGTTGCCGATCCAGTTGCCGAACCAGTAGACGTAGTTGGTCTGGAAGCCCGCGTACGGGCCCAGGAAGTCGCGCGCGTAGGCGTACGGCCCGCCCTCCTGCGGATCGAGCTCGCCCAGCTTGGCGAAGACGAGGCCCAGCGCGCGCGACGCCGGCGGTCGCGATCACCCAGCCGAAGATCGCGATGCCGCCGACCTGACGCGAGGTTGACCGGCAGCAGGAAGACGCCGGTGCCGATCATGTTGCCGGCCACGAGCATCGTGGCCTGCAACGAGCGACATCTTGCGTCCGGGCTCGGCGTCGCTCAGCTTGCGCCCGCGCTCCGCCTTCAGGCACTGGACGTAGTAGACGCCGTCGCGGTTCTCGACGCCGTGCGTGTCGTGCCCGAATCCCGGGAAGCGCTGTGTCCCAGGCCCACAAGCGCCCGCAGGTAACCGAGATACGGACCGTCGTCCGCACCCGTCGACTCGCCCGGCATCAGCATCGGAATCCCGGGCGGATACGGCACGACGCTCGTGGCGAGCACGCGGTCGGCCAGCTCGTCGAGCGGCACGTGCTCGATCTCGTCGCGCACCAGGTGCTGATAGGCGGCGCTCGGCGTCATCACCGGCGTGGGCAGCGTCGAGAACGCCTCGGCCAGCCAGTGCGTCTGCCGCGACTCTCGCAGCTGCGCGAACATCTGGTCCGCGAGATCGCGCAGCCCGAGCGCGCCGTAGACGTCCGGGCGAGCTCGCGACGAGCCCGGCAGCACTTCGGCGAGCGGCGCGTTGCGGTCGTAGTCGCGCTTGAAGTCGAGCAGCGCGTTGAGCAGCGTGCCCCACTTGCCCTTGGTGATGCCGATCGAGAACAGGAACAGGATCGTGAAGTCGGTCGTCTTCTCGACCTCGACGCCGCGGCGGTGCAGGTAGGCCGTCACCAGCGTGGCCGGAATGCCGCTCTTGTCGAGGCCGCCCTTGTCGGCCACGCCCGGCGTGACGATCGACACCTTGATCGGGTCGAGCATGCAGTAGCCGTCTTCGAGGTCGCTGAAGCCGTGCCAGTCTCGCCCGGGATGCAGCACCCAGCAGTCGGGATCGGTCGCCAGGAGCTCCGGCGACGCGTCCTCGAACGCGGACCTTCTTGCCGGTCTTGCCGCTGCCTTGACCGTGTCCGCGTTCCAGGTCTTGAAGAACCACTCCTTCTTCTGCGCGAACTGCGCGGTGCACGCGGCCCATGGTCTGGCGGAACGCCACCGCCTCCTGGATCGACTCGTCGGTGAGCGCGAGGCCGCCCGGGCCGTCCATCATCGCGGCCGTGACGTCGTTCGAGACGATGATCGGATACAGCGGCGACGTCGACGCGTGCATCATGAACGACTCGTTGAAGCGCGAGTGCGGAATCGGCGCCGCGGCCGTCGCGGATGTGCAGGAACGACGCCTGCGACAGCGCGGCCAGCAGCTTGTGCGTGGAGTGCGTCGCGAAGATCGTCGGGCCCTTGTGGTCCTTCGGATCGCCGTGCATCGCGTGCCGGTCGCGATAGATCGGATTGAAGCGCGCGTACGCGTACCACGCTTCGTCGAAATGGATGCGGTCGACGCTCGGGTCGAGCAGCTCCTCGCACGCGCCGCGCGTTGTAGCAGAGCCCGTCGTAGGTCGAGTTCGTGACGACCGAGTAGACCGGCCGCGTGTCGATGCCCTTCGTGACCAGCGGGTTGGCCTTGATCGCCGCCTTGATCGCGTCCTTGCTTGAGCCGCTCGGGCGGGATCGGGCCGATGATGCCGTAGCGGTTGCGCAGCGGCACGAGATACGTCGGGATCGCCGCCGGTCATCACCAGGCTGTGCTCGATCGACTTGTGGCAGTTGCGGTCGCACAGCGCGATCTGGTCGCGCGCCACGGCGGCCATGAAGATCACGCGGTTCGACATCGACGTGCCGTTGGTGACGCAGTAGGTGCGGTGCGCGCCGAACACGCGGGCCGCGTACTGCTCGTGCTCGCCGATCGGGCCCGTGTGGTCGAGCAGCGAGCCCAGCTCGCCGACGCTGATCGACAGATCGGAGCGCAGCAGGTTCTCGCCGAAGTAGTCGAAGAACATCGCGGCCCGACCGGCGACTTGAGGAACGCCGTGCCGCCCGTGTGGCCGGGCGTGTGCCAGGAATACTCGTACTCCTGGTTGAACTTCATGATCGCCGCCGCCAGCGGCGGCAGCATCACCTCGATGTAGCGGCGGATCGCGGCGACCGACGCGCCCGCCGACGAACGCCGCCGTGTCCTCGAGCGTCCAGATGAACTCGTCGACCATCTCCATCACGTCGATCGGGATCGCCGATGGCCTCGCCCGCGCTCGGCCATCAGGAAGATCGGGATCTTGTCGTTGCGCGAGCGCACGAACCTCGAGGAACGCGCGCGACCTGTCGTGCACCGTCGTCGTCGCCCAGCGACCAGTCGATCAGCACGGCGTGGATCGCGGAGTCCGGAGGTGATGACCGACGTGCCGTCCTCGGCGGAGTTCGCCTCGACGACTTCGATGCTGCGGCCTTGCAGCTCCTCCACGAGCGCCCGCATCGGCGCGCCCTTCCGGCCGTCGGCGTGCCGAGCTCGTCGTCCACGACCCGAGCGCACGTGCAAGCTCATTCCGGGTCGGTGCCGCGTTGAATCGGGCGTTCCCTTTGCTCCTTCAATCCGGGATCGTGATCCACTGGAAGAACGTGTCGGTCTTGTCGTCGTATTCGCCGAACCACTTGGTGTACAACTTCGGGAAATCCGGTGATGCGTAGATATGGCTCAGGGCGCGATCCACGCGCCGTCGCCGGAAGTCGTCAGTCGCCGTGCGCCAGCCCAAGGCGAGCGGTTTCGTGCGTGAACTGCCGATCGAGAATCGCGTAGCTTTGCGAGCCGCGTGATCGATCGCCGCCAGATCAGAGTCCGGTCGCCGAACAACGCGTCGACCTTGCGCTCCCGCAACAGCGCATGCCGCGTGCGATAGTCCGGCACCGGCCCGACTTCTCGCGTCGATCCCAGTTTCGACGCCGCCCTTCGAGCCAGTTTCTCCGACGCGGTGCCCGGTAACGACCGCGAAGGCTGCCTTCTTCAGCAATCGTGACAGCTGGCGATCCGCGCCATACGGGAGCGTTCGGCTGTGACTTCGGCGTCCGCTTCAATCGCGGCCCGCGAGCTTGGCTGCGGAGTCGGTCATCATGACCGCGCGTGATACCGCCGCCGAACACCGGGATCGAGAACGACGACTTCCTTGCGCTTGGCGAGCGTCACGCTGCTCGGTGAACACAGCAGGTCGATGCGCGCGCTGTCGAGCGCGAACATGCGCCAGTCCAGTGACGCCACCGGGCGCGAACTGCGAGTTCAACTGCGGCAAGGCCAGATCCTTCCGAGCTCTCGACGACGCGCTGTGCACAGCCTCGATCGTAGCCGTCGGCGTATGCCCGACCGAACCCGCGAACGAAAATGGCCGCGCATCGTCGAGGTAGCCGAGCTTGATGAAGGCCGCCTCTTTGAATACGATCTAAAGTCTGTGCCGCGGCCGCCGACATCGCACAGGCGAGCGCGACGACGGCGCGGCAAACATTGCGGATGACTTGGTTCTCCATGTTTCTCTCCTCATACCTTCGCCGCGGGTGCGCTGCTGCCTTCCAGCTGCACCCGTGAAGCGGTTCGCGATGAATCCCCAGACGATGTAGACGATGCCGAGCACCAGCATGCCGCCCATCACCGCGTCCTTGCCCGAGGCGTAGAGCGCGAAGACGCTGTAGCCCATGCGCAGGAGCACCGCGATCACGCGCGTTGCGCGTGTAGACGCTGTCAGGCGACCTTCGCGGTCTTCATCATCACGAACAGCGCGGACAGCGAGACGATGTAGGGAATGACGTTGGTGACCACCGCGAGGTTCACCAGCGCGCTGAACTGCTCGCTGAGCGTCGGCGAGATCGTCGACAGCGCCAGCGCCGGTCTGCACGACGCCCAGCACGATCATGCCGGTGATCGGCGCACCCATCGCAGTTCACCTTGGCGAAGATCGCGGGAACATGCCGGCTCGTCGGCCGCCGACTTGCCGGTCGACGCGATCGTGAACTGCCAGCCGAGCAGCGAGCCGAGGCAGGCGAGCACCGCGAGCGCCATCACGATGGTGCCGACCGTCGGGTTGAACATCTTCGCGTACGCCAGGCCGAACGGACCGGTCGATTCGGCGAGCTCGGCGTTCGGCACGATGCCCTGGATCACCGTCGTCGACAGCACGTAGATCACGGCGGCGCCGAGCGTGCCGAACAGGCAGGCGAGCGGAACGTCGCTGCTTCGGGTTCTCGACCGCGTCGGAGTTCTGCGCCGCGGACTCCATGCCGAGGAAGGCCCACAGCGTCAGCGAGATGCTCGAGCCCATGCCCTGCGCCGAGGCTCATGCCCTTGCGGATTCCAGGCTGCGCGCGAAGGTCTCGCTGCTGAACCAGAACCAGCCGATGATCGAGAGCAGCCCGACCGGAAGGATGACGCCCCACACGGTCACCGAGCCGATCTTGCCGGTGACGCTCGGGCCGCCGAAGTTGGCCACCGTGGTCAGCCACAGCAGCGCGATCACGCTGATGCAGGTGGCGATCGGCGTGGCGGACATGCCGGGAAGAACGCCGCCAGGTAGCCCACCGCCGAGATCGCCGATCGCGACGTTGCCGATGGCGAGCGACAGGAAGTACAGCATGAAGACCTGGAAGTAGCCGGACTTGCCGTAGGCGTCCTCGGCGTAGGCGGCCATGCCGCCGGTGCGCTGGTTGAAGATGCCGGCTTGCGCGAAGCCGTAGGCGATGGCCATCGACCCGACGCGCCGTCACGATCCACGACAGCAGCGAGATCGCGCCGACCTGCGCCATGTTGGCCGGCAGCATGATGATGCCGGAGCCCATCATGTTGACCGCGACGATGAACGTCAGCTGCATCACGTTCATCTTCTTCTTTGTCTCAGCCATATCGCTTCTCCTTACCGCTGCTGCGGTTCATTCGCGAACCACGTAGGTGTGGAAGCTTGATGCGACCGTCCACCTGCTCCTGGTACACGCCCTGCACTTCGTAGTTGAAGCCGGGAAGCGGTTGAACGATTCCTCGAACGTCGAGAAAGTAGTCGAGCATCGGCTGCGCGCGGTCGTCCCAGCGCTCGCCGGGCACGACGCACGCCGATGCCCGGCGGATAGATCAGCGCGAGCGTCGCGGCGACGCGGCCCTTGATGCTCTCGTCGAGCGGCACGTAGTCCACTTCGTTCGCGACCAGCGCCTCGTAGGCGTCCTTCGACGACATCGCGAGCTCGGGAAAGCTCGCTCGCGCGGAAGCACAGCTTCTGCAGTTCCTTGACGTTCGCCTTGCGATAGAAGTCGTGCATCTCCTTGCAGACCTGCCGCAGCGTGTAGCCCGCGTAGCGTGCGCTGTTCTGCGCGTAGAGCGTCGGCAGCGCTTCGCCGAGCGGCGCGTCGCGATCCCAGAGATTCTTGAACTTGACCAGCTTGGCGATCAGCGTGTTGAGCTTGCTTTCGTCCTCGGCCGGCGTCATCAGGAACAGGATGCTGTTGAGGTCGCACTTCTCGGGAACGATGCGCTGCTCGCGCAGGTAGTTCGCGAGCACCGTCGCCGGCACGCCGAAGTCGAGGTACTCGCCGGTCTTGCGGTCGATGCCCGGCGTCAGCAGCATGAGCTTGTTCGGGTCGACCATCGCGTAGCCTTCCGCGTAGCCCGTAGTAGCCGTGCCACGTGGCCTTCGGATCGAAGGTCCAGCACTGCTGCTCGCGCTTGAGCACGTCGGTCGGCAGGTCTTCCCAGGCGACGTTGGTCGCGTCCTCGCGTGAACTTCGAGCCGCGGATCGTCGACGACGTCGGGCACGAACGGATCGAAGAACCACTTCTCCTCGGCGTCGCGCCCGGTGCTTGCGTAGTGGCTGGCCGAACTCGCGCAGCTTCTTGCGCGCCTCGATGCCGAGCTCGATGCAGCGGTCCCACAGCATCTCGCCGGCCTTGCCGGCGTGGATCTTCGGCGTTGACGTCGAGCGCGGCGAACAGCGGATAGAACGGCGAGGTCGAGCAGTACATCAGGAACGACTCGTTGAAGCGCTTGTGCTCGATGAAGCGCTTCTGGCCGCGTGATGTGCTCGTCGCGCTTGTGGATCTGCGAGGCCTGCGAGAAGCCGGCGCCCTGCTTGTGCACCGACTGCGTCGAGAACAGGCCCGGCCATCTCCGGCCTGAGGTTCCTCGAGGCGCATCGGGCTGTGATCGGTGAACAGCGGATGGAACGCGTTGTAGCCGATCCACGCCTCGTCCCAGAGCACGTAGTCGCACAGGTGGCCGATCTTCTCCAGCACCTTGCGCACGTTGTAGATCGTGCCGTCGTAGGTCGCGAGCTGGATGCACGCGATGCGGAACGGGCGCTCCGCCTTGTGCAGCGCTCGGGTCCTTCACCAGCGGGTTGCGCGCGGATCTGCTCGCGCAGGTACTTCTCGTCCCAGGCGTCCCAGTCGACCGCGCCGATCATGCCGAACGGATTGCGCGCGGTCGGCAGGAAGATCGGGATCGCGCCGGCCTGCACCAGCGCGCCCTGGTGCAGCGACTTGTGGTTGTTGCGATCGAACAGCACCAGGTCGCCGCGCCTGCAGCGCCGCCTGCGTCACGACCTTGTTGGACGTGCGACGTGCCGTTCAGCACGAAGTACGTGCGGTCGGCGCCGAACACCTGCGCGGCATGACGCTGCGCTTCGACGGCGGCGCCGACGTGAATCAGCAGATCGCCGAGCTCGACGTCGGCGTTGCACAGGTCGTTGCGGAAGATCTGCTCGCCGAAGTGCTTGAAGAAGAGCTGGCCGGCCGGCGACTTGCGGTAGAACTCGCCGCCCTGGTGCCCCGGGCAGGCGAAGGAGATCTTGGCTTCGGCGTCGTAGGCCATGAGCCCGCCGAAGAACGGCGGCAGCAGGCTCATGCCGTAGGACAGCGATGCTGGCGCGACGACCTGCTTGGCGTAGAACGCGGGCGTCTGCTGTCCGAGATAGATGAAGCCGTCGACTTCGCCGACCATGCCCAGCACCGACGAGATCGGCGATGCGGCTCGAATCCGCGAACGCCCACAGCGGCGTCGTGAATCCGCAGTCGCGTACGGCTTTGCCCAGCGCACGCGCATGGCTCGCGCCGGTCGCCGTCGACCGGAGGCGATGTACGCGCCGACGTCGGAGTCCTCGGAAACGTCGCGGTCGTAGCGGTCGCTGACTTCCACCTCGATGTTTTCGCCGCGCAGCCGCTCGAGCAGCGCAGCGACCTGCGGATTCGTCGCCATCGACGAGCGCGACCACCTTCAGCAGCTTGTGGAAGGGGATCGGGATCGTCGGCGTCCTGGCTGCGAAGTCGAGCATGGTCCGTCTCCGGCGGATTGCGGTCTGGCTACTTCACGCAAAGCACGTGGAAGACGCCGTCGACTTCTTCGGTGCCCTCCACTTCTTTGGCGAAACCCGGAAACATGTGGCCCCACTCCTGCAGCGTGCGCAGGTAGGTGATCCACGGGCCGTCGTCGGGCCGAGGCTCTCACCCGGCATCACGATCGGAATGCCGGGTGGATAGGGAATGACACCGACGGTGACGACGCGATCGGCCATCTTGTCGAGCGGCACCTTCTCGGCGTCGCCCGCCATCAGCTGCTGGAACGCGCGCCGCGGCGTCATCTTCGGCGTGGGCAGCGTGGCGTAGGCCTGCGTCTGCCAGTGACCTTGTTTGCTCTTGCGCAGCTGCGCCCACATCTCGTCGCCGAGATCCTTGAGTCCCTTGCCGGCGTAGCGCTGCGGCGCGCTGCGCGACGAGCGCCGGCAGCACTTCGGCGAGCGGCGCGTTGCGGTCGTAGTCGACCTTGAAGTCGAGCAGCGTGTTGAGCAGCGTGCCCCACTTGCCCTTGGTGACGCCGATCGAGAACAGGAACAGCACCATGTGATCGGTGGTGCGCGACGGCACGATGCCGTGGCGGCCGATATACGCGGTGACGATGTCGGCCGGGATGCCCTTCTCGTCGAGCTGGCCATCGTCCTTCATGCCCGGGCAGACGATGCCGAACTTGATCGGGTCGAGCATGCACCAGCCGTCCGGCAGGTCATCGAAGCCGTGCCACTTCTCGCCGGGATGCAGCACCCAGCAGTTCGGATCCGTGGCGAGTTGCTCGGCCGATGCCTTGTGGAACGGGACGCGCTTGCCGGTCTTCGCGTCGGTGATCTCGTCGGCATTCCACGGCGCGAAGAACCAGTCCTTCTTCGCCAGGAACTCCTGGTGCGCGCGTGCCACCGCGAGGCGGCAGGCCACGGCCTCGTCGATGCGTCTCCTGCGTCAGCGACTGGCCGGCCGGTCCATCCATGATCGCGGCGCGCGATGTCGTTCGACGCGATCAGCGCATACAGCGGCGAGGTGCTGGCCTGGCGCGCAGTACGCCTCGTTGAAGCGACCGTGATCGATGGCGCTCTTGCCGTCACGGATGTGGATCCACGACGTCTGCGACAGCGCGGCCAGCAGTTTGTGCGTCGAATGCGTCGCGAAGACGGTCGGGCCGTCTTCGGATGCGTCGATGGGTCGCCGCGCATCGCGATAGCGATCGCGGTACAACGGGTTGAAGCGCGCGTAGCCGTACCACGCTTCGTCGAAATGGATGCGGTCCACGCTCTTGGCGAGCCGCGTCTGCGCGTCGGTCGGCGTTGTAGCACATGCCGTCGTAGGTGCTGTTCGTCACCACGGAGTAGACAGGCGCGCTTGCCGCCCGCGGCCTTGGCCAGCGGATTGGCGGCAATGATCTTCGCGATGCGCGTCCGGCTCGAGGCGCTCCGGCGGAATCAGGCCGATGATGCCGTAGCGATTGCGCGTCGGAGCCAGGAACACCGGAATGCCGCCGGTGATCGCGAGGCCCTGCTCGATCGACTTGTGGCAGTTGCGATCGCAGAGCGCGATCTCGTCGTCGCCGACGCAGGCCGACATGATGGTGCGGTTCGACGCGGAGGTGCCGTTCAGCACCGTGTACGAGCGGCCGCGCGCCGAAGACGCGCGCCGCGTAACGCTCGCTCTCGCCGACCGGACCGCTGTGGCCTAGCAACGAGCCGAGCGCGCCGCGCTCGATGCCCATGTCGGTGCGAAACAGGTTCTCGCCGTAGAAATCGAAGAACACGCGGCCGACCGGCGACTTGAGGAACGCCGATGCCGCCCTGGTGGCCGGGCGCGGCCCACGAATACTCGCTTCTCGCGGTCGTAGCGCATCAGCGCCGCCATGTAGGGCGGCAGCAGCGTCTTGCGCGTAGCGCTCGATGGCGCCCTGCACGCGCCCGCTGATGAAGGTCGCGGTGTCGTCGAGGATCCAGATGAACTCATCGGCCAGCGTCATCGACTTCGACGCTGACGCGTGCCCGAGATCGCGCGGCTGGCCATCAGGAAGATCGGAATCTTCGCGTTGCGCTTGCGCACGGTGCGCAGCAGCTCGGTCGCCTGCGCCGATGGCGTGCTGCGTCGTTGCCGCCCTGCGTCCAGTTGAGCAGGATGCAGTGGATGCTCGAATCGGAAACGACGGTGGCGAGGCCGTCCTCGTAGGAGATGGATTCCGTCACCGCGATGTTCCGGGAGTGCCGAGCTCATCGGCGAGCGCGCGCACTCGGCGCGCGGCGGCGCCGCGTGCCGGCAAGGCCGCTATCGACAATGAGAACCTTGCGGGTGATGGGTCCGGATCCGGTTCGTTGCGTCATGGCGCTTCCTTTCGCTAGTAGAAACCGAGGGACTCTAAGAATCCACCGTAGGTCGGTATATGGGACCTAGGGGCTGGCGAGGTGACGCGCTGGCGTAGCGCCACGAGGAGTGCGGGAACTAGATAGCGCGTTTCGGCTATGCGGATTAAGCGCGGGCCGCTGATGATGCGAGTTGCCCCGCGATGTAGGTCGCCATGCACCGCGCGGTCGTCGCCCATGCGTCATCTGGATGAACAACGACTTCATGAATGTCGCCGCAGTAGCGCATGCGGTATTCGATGAGCGGCGTCGACTTCAGGTCGAGCACGATGACGTCGGCCTCCATGCCGAGCGCGATGCTGCCGATCTTGTCCTCGAGATACAGCGCCTTCGCGGTGCCGCGCGTTGCCAGATAGAACGCGTGGCCCGGCCGACAGCGTGTTGCCGTTCAGACTGCGCCACCTTGTAGGCCTCGTTCAGCGTCTGCAGCATCGAGAATGAAGTGCCGGCGCCAATGTCAGTGGCCAGCCCCACGCGCACCGGCCGCTGCGGCATTCATCGCATTGGCCAGGTTGAAGAGGCCGCTGCCGAGAAACTGGTTAGATGTCGGGCAGTGAGCAGATGGCCGTGCCGGATGTCGTGGCAGCGGCTGCAGCTCCGCCTCGGTCAGCCAGATGCCGTGTCCGTAGATAGCGCGCGGACCGAGCTGCCGGTAGTGATCGTAGACGTCCAGGTAGCCGCTGCGCTCGGGATACAGCTCCTTCACCCACGCGACCTCGCCGCGATTCTCGGACATGCGACTGCAGGTAAGTACCGGGATGCTCGTGCCACAGCGCGCCGGCCATCTCCATCTGCTCGGGCGTGCTGCTCGCCGCGAATCGCGGAGTCGACGGCGTACGAGCTGCCGGCCCTTGCCATGCCACTCCGCGATCAGCGCCTTCGATTCGTCGTAGCCCTTCTGCGCGGTGTCCGTCGAGCGCTTCAGGCGCATTGCGATCCATCAGCACCTTGCCGGCGATCATGCGCATGCCGAGCTTCTGCGATTCCTCGAAGAAGGCGTCGACCGACTGCGGATGCACGGTGCAATAGACCGGCGGCGGATAGTGCGTGCCTGGCACGCAGGCATTCGTGGAGGAACACCTTGGCGACCGCGCGCGTGGTCCTTGTCGGCGAAACTGCTGTTCGGCGATGAACGTGTACTTGTTGAGCCAGTCGATGAGCTGCTCGCCGAAAGCGCCGATGATCTGCGTCTGCGGATAGTGACGTGGCAGTCGATGAAACCCGCCATGATCAGTCGTGTCGTTGCCGTACTCCTTGACCGCCGTGCCGTCCGGCAACAGCGCGCGCACCTCGCTCGCGGGCCCGAAGTGCGTGATCTTGCCGCCGGCCATCGCAACGATGGCGTCAGGCTCGTAGCGCATCGTGCCGTCCGAGGCCATCGCGGAAACGCATCGCCCGTGTACGTCAGGACCGGCGCCGCGAATCGCCGCGATCATCCAGTAGGTAGCCGCACCCGCAAGGCCGAGCACGGCGACGCACTTCTCGCGCGTTTTCTGCGTACGGCGCCGGCAGCGTGCGGATTTCGCCGTTCTTGAGGAAGCGCCATTCCGGCGGATGGACCCAATTCGCTCACCGGCTGCGCCCACAGCCCGCGCTTGTGATCGCGCGCATCCGACTTCGATGTCGCAGAACTCGGGTCCTTCATGTACCGGCGATAGGCCCAGGCATGACCATCGCGCCAGCATGGCTTCATTGATGTTGACGCGCTTGTCACCGGCCACCAGCCAGACCGTGGCGACGAACGCGATGAAACTGATCCTGCGTGACCACTTCGAGCTCGACCTTCGAGTCCAGCGGACAGCATGGCCTTCAGCGCCGCCGACGACTGCGTGCCATAGGGCTGGTCGTATTCCGGCGTGTCGATGGCCGAGAAACCGCACGCCGCGCCGGGCCGGAATCGAGCCGCACTTCGATGGAGTCCCCGTCACTGACCTTGGTTACGGTACCGGCGCAGCAACCGGCAGTGGCTTTGGGTGGCTCTGCCGCCTGCAAAGTCGCGGACAAAGTCAGATCAATAGGCAAAGTGAGTCTGGTCGTTTTCGCATAGCCCCAGGTTTAGCACACCGCAATGAAAAAACCTTCGCCGATAGAGGGGGATCATCGGCGAAGGTTCGGAACGAACCCCGCTTGGGGGTTCCATGTCTGACGCCCAGGGAGTTTTAGCCCACTCCTAACAGGCCTGCATCAGTACTTGTAGCTAGATGCATACGTATTCGGAACGCCTCGTGCCATGCCTGCGGGTCATACTGTCTGTCGTGAATTTGAAACCAAGAATCCCGACGCGCAGTCGGCGCCGTCGCGTTCCGTGGTCATCGTCGGTGGCGGCACCGCGGGATGGATGACGGCCGCGTCGCTGGCCCACCGGCTGCAGCGCCTCGGCGTCTCGATCACGCTGGTCGAGTCATCGGCGATCGGCACGATCGGCGTCGGCGAGGCGACGGTGCCGGCCATCCGGCGCTACTTCCAGTCGCTCGGGTCTCAACGCCTTCGAGGTCATGAAGGCGACCAACGGCACGATCAAACTCGCCATCGAATTCGACGGCTGGCAGCGCAGAAGGCCATTCGTTCATGCATCCGTTCGGACGTTATGGCCTCGAGGCGGGTCCGGTGGCGTTCCACCACCTCTGGAATCGCCTGCGCGCAGCACGGCGATCCCGGGTACGCTCGACGAATACTCCATGGGACGCAGCTGCGCGCGCGCGGACGCATGACGCTGCCGCCCGACAATCCCGCGCGTCGACTTCGAGCACTTCGACTGGGCCGTGCATTTCGACGCGTCGCGGTTCGCCGACCTTCCTGCGCGCGTTCGCCGAGGCGCGCGGCGTGCGGCGCATCGATGCGCGCGTCGCCGAAGTCCTGCGCGATGGCGAAGGCCGAACGCCATCCGCGGCGTCCGCCTCGATTCGGGCGACCTGCTCGAAGCGTGCGCTGTTACATCGACTGCAGCGGGTTTCCACCGACTGCTCATCGACGGAACGCGCTGCAGGCGGGCTTCGTCGACTGGCGCCACTGGCTCGATGTGCGACCGGGCCGTCGCGCTGCCCTGCGCGCGCGGCCGATCCGGTCGTCGATCGCGCCGTACACGCGCTCGCGCGCGCATGGACGCGGGCTGGACCTGGCGCATCCCGCTGCAGAATCGCGTCGGCAACGGCTACGTCTACTCCTCGGATCACATCAGCGACGAGCAGGCGTTGACGCGCTGCGCGGCAGCTCGAGGGCGAGGCGTCTCGGCGATCCCAACTTTCGTGAGGTTCCGCGCCGGGCACGTGCGCCGCTTCTGGATCGGCAACTGCGTCGCCATCGGCCTCGCCAGCGGATTCCTCGAACCGCTCGAGTCCACCAGCATCTCGCTCATCCAGATGGGCATCGACAAACTACTGCACTTCTGGCCGGACGAATCGATCGCGCCCGCGCTCGGCGGACGAGTACAACCGCGCTGTCGATCGCCGAGTTCGAACGCATCCGCGATTTCATCATCCTGCACTACAGCGCCAACGGCCGGCAGCGGGCATGGACAAGGGCGAGCTTGTGGCGCTACTGCCGCGAGATGCCGCTGCCCGAGACGCTGACGCGCAAGCTCGCGCTGTATCGCGCGCGCGTGGCCTCATCCGTTCAATACGACTCCGAGAGCTTCTTCGACCCGAGCTGGCTGTGCATGTACGGCAATCTCGGCATCGAGGCCGGATCCTGGGATCCGCTCACCAACCTGCTGCCGCTGAAAGACCTGGAAGACGTCACGCGCCGCGCGCGCGCCGACATCGTACGGCATTGCGCGCGGCTGCACACCACATCGTGAATTCCTGAACGCCAGGCCGGCGCACTCGCCTACGCTAACGGATCTGTGCATACGTATTCGTGAGCAGCTAGCCGCGCATCTCGATTAGCGTCGCGCCTGCAGATAAGCGAGATGGGGAGACAGCTCATGTCATCGCAGTGCCCGCGCGCGCGCGCCGTCATGCCGTTGCTCGCATTCGCCGCTCCTGGGCTTGCCACGCCGTCAAGGTTTCGGCCCAGACCATCCCGGCCTCGGTCGGCATTCCGGGCAACTACCAGTCGGAAGCCGGCTGCGCCGGCGACTGGGATCCGGCCTGCCCGGCCACCCAGCTGGTCTACGACGCGAACGGCGACATCTGGCGCAACACCTTCAGCATCACGCCGGCCGGCGCGCTACGAATACAAGGTGGCGCTCAACGGCACCTGGGACGTGAACTACGGCCTGCATGCCGCAGCAGAACGGCCCGAACATTCCGCTCGCGACGACGCGCTTCGCCGCAGAACGTCACGTTCTACTACGACCACAAGACCCACTGGGTCACCGAAAACGTCAGCTCCATCATCGCCACCGTGCCCGGCAGCTTCCAGAGCGAGATGGGCTGCAGCGGCGACTGGGATCCGTCCTGCTTCCGCTCCTGGCTGCAGGACATCAACGACACGTCTATCTACAGCTTCAGCACCAGCGCCATTCCCGCCGGGTTCGTATGAGGCCAAGGTGGCGCTCAACGGCAGCTGGGACGTGAACTACGGCGCAGGCGGCGTGCAGAACGGGCCGAACATCGCATTCACGGTGCCGGCCAACGGCATGGACGTGGTGTTCCAGTGGAACTCCACGACCAAGGAGCTGCGGGTCGTCGTGGGCGGCATCCATGGCGACCTCACCAAGGCGCAGGCGTACTGGCTGTCGGCCGACACCATCGCCTGGAATGTGCCCACCGACACCGTGGTCACGCTGTTCGCGGATCCGGATGGCGCGCTCACGCTCGATGGCCCCGGCATCGTCGCCGGACCGAATTCGAAATCCTGGACGCTCACGCACGATCCGGCGGGCCTCTGCGCCGCGCTGCGCGCGAAATTTCCGCATCTCGCGAACCTCGCCGCGTTCAAGCTGCCGGCCGACGCGATCGCGGCCGCCGCGCAGAGCCTCAAAGGCCAGCTCGCCGTCGGTGCGGCGCGCGCCCGGCCAGGGCGTCGATGCCACGGCGCTGCAGATCCCGGGCGTTCTCGATGACCTGTATGCCGCCAAGGCCGGGCCGGTCACGCTGGGGCCGAGCTTCAAGAATGGCCAGGCGACGCTGCGCGTGTGGGCGCCGACCGCGCGCGACCTGAAGCTGCGCGTCTTCGCCGACTCGAACCCGCGACCGTGTTCACGACCTATCCAATGACGCTCGATCCCGCGAGCGGCATCTGGAGCTACAGCGCGCCGGCCAGCAGCCTCTACGGCAAGTACTACCTGTACGAGGCGCAGGTCTTACGTGCGCGCGCACCAACAAGGTCGAGACCAACGTCGTCACCGATCCGTACTCGGTCTCGCTGGCGCGCAACAGCACGCGCAGCCAGATCGTCTCGCTCGACGATCGCGCAGCTGCAGCCGCGCGGCTGGCGGAGCTTGATCAAGCCGCGACTGGCCGCGCCCGAGGACATCGTGCTGTACGAACTGCACGTGCGCGACTTCAGCGCCACCGATGCGACCGTTCCGGCAGCAGCTGCGCGGCACGTACGCGGCGTTCACGCAGAAGCGCTCGGACGGCATGAAGCACCTGGCGACTGCTGGGGCTGGCCGGCGTCACGCACGTGCACCTGCTGCCGGCGTTCGACTTCGCGACCATCAACGAGGACAAGTCCACGTGGCAGTCGCCCTCGTTCGACGCGCTCGCGGCCCTGCCGCCCGATTCCTCCGAGCAACAGGCGCTGGTCGCGGCGACGGCGGGTCGCGATGGCTTCAACTGGGGTTACGACCCGCTGCACTACAACGTGCCCGAGGGCAGCTACGCCACCGATGCCGACGGCTCCGAGCGCATCCTCGAATTCCGCGAGATGGTGCAGTCGCTCAACCAGACGCGGCCTGCGCGTGGTCATGGACGTGGTCTACAACCACACCAACTCCGCGGGCCAGAATCCGAACTCCATTCTCGACAAGCTCGTGCCCGGCTACTACCACCGGCTCAACGGCGACGGCGTCGTGCTCAACGAGAGCTGCTGCGCCGACACGGCCACCGAGAACGCCATGATGGAAAAGCTCATGGTCGACTCCGTCGTGCAGTGGGCGAAGGCAGTACAAGGTCGACGGCTTCCGCTTCGACATCATGGGCTTTCACCTCAAGTCCAACATGCTGAAGGTGCGTGCCGCGCTCGACGCGCTGACGCCGGCGAAGGACGGCGTCGACGGCAAGTCCATCTATCTCTACGGCGAAGCGCTGGAACTTCGGCGTCATGGCCAACAACGGCCGCGGCGTCAACGCGATCCAGGTGAACATGGCCGGCACCGGCATCGGCTCGTTCTCCGATCGCATCCGCGACGCGGTGCGCGGCGGCGGGCCGTTCAGCCCGCGCCGCGACCAGGGCTTCGCGACCGGCCTGTACGTCGAGCCGAACGGCACCTTCGGCGGATCGGCGGCGGACGAGAAGGCCGCGCTGCTGCGGCTCTCCGACTTCGTGCGCCTGGGGCTGGCCGGCAACATCGCCAGCTACCCGATCGTCGACGCCAGCGGCGCGACCAAGCCGGGCAGCGAAGTCGACTACTTCGGCATGCCCGGCGCCTACGGCGCGCAGCCCGACGACACCATCCAGTACATCGGCGTGCACGACGATCCGGACTGGTTCGATGCCATGAACCTCAAGCTGAGCTCCACGGTGCCGCGCGCCGACCGCGTGCGCATGGCATCGGCTCGGCATGGACATCGTGGCGCTCTCGCAGGGCGTGCCGTTCTTCATGGCCGGCGATGAGATCCTGCGTTCCAAGTCCGAAGACCGGAACAGCTACGACTCCGGCGACTGGTTCAACCGCATCGACTGGACGATGAAGTCGCAACGGCTGGGGCATCAGGTCTGCCACCCGCGAACGGCAACCAGGACGACTGGTCCATCATCGGGCCCGGCGCTCGCCGATCCCAACCTCGAAGCCCACGCGCGAAAGACATCGAGGGCACGTTCCGCCACATGCTGGAGATGCTGGCCATTCGCAAGACCAGCGGACTCTTCCGGCTGCGCACGGCCGGATGAGATCAAGAAGGCCGTGAGCTTCTACAACGTGGGGCCGGACCAGATCCCGGGCCTGATCGTCGAGCGCATCGAGAACACCGGCGAAGTTCTGCTTCCCGCGCGTCGCAGGCCGTGGTGCTGGTGAATGCCACGCCGCAGGCGCAGACGTTCACCGATCCCGGCGTTCAAGAGGCAGCCGCTGCTGCTGCATCCCGTGCAGGCGCTCTCGCAGGATCCGGTGGTGCGCACCTCGAAATTCCAGAGCAGCACCGGCACGTTCACGGTTCCGGCGCGCACGACCGCGGTGTTCATCGCAGCCCTGCTTCGGTACGAACTGAGCGCGAAGTGACGCCGCTCAGCTCGCGTCTGGCGGCGTCGCGGCGCAATGCTGCGCGATGAACTCCGCGTGGCCCGGCAGCTTCTGCGCCGCCTGCGCAAACAGCCCGCGCAGGTCGCGCAGGTAGCCCGCCCGGTCGTGCGGCGCGATGGCCTCCACGAAGGGATGCGTGGCGCGCGGCCGCACGCCCTGCCCCCACAACACCTGCAGCCAGCTCGAGAGCTGGAACAGGTCCTCGGAGGCGCAGAAGATCCCCGCCGTCTCGCGGAACAGTTCGATCTTGTGCGCGCAGTGAATCGGGAATCGACATGTTGCGGCACGCATCCCAGAACGGTTCGCCGACGCGGTTGTTGGCGTAGTAGTGCAGGATGATGAAGTCGCGGATGTATTCGTATTCCGCGGCCGCCGAGCGGTTGAATTGCAGGCGACGCGCCTCGTAGTCGCCATGATGCGGAAACAGCAGGATCAGGCGCTGGATCGTGACCTGGATGAGGTGGATGGCCGTGGACTCGAGCGGCTCGATGAACCCGCTGGCGAGCCCCATGCACACCACGTTGCGGTTCCACAGCTGCTTGCGCCGCCCGGTCGTGAACCTGATGAGCCGCGGATCGGCGAGCGGCGCGCGCGTCGAGATTCGCGAGCAGCAGCTCGCGCGCACGCTCGTCCGTCGTGAACGCCGACGCAATAGACATGGCCGTTGCCGGTGCGATGCTGCAGCGGAATGCGCCACTGCCAGCCGGCCTCCAGCGCCGTCGATCGCGTATAGGGCAGCAGCGGGCTGGTGCGCGCCGAGGGCACGGCCAGCGCGCGATCGCAGAGCAGCCAATGCGACCAGTCCTCGTAGCCGGTCTTCAGCGCCTGCTCGATGAGCACGCCGCGAAATCCCGTGCAGTCGATGAAGAAGTCCGCGGCGAGCTCGCGGCCGTCCTCGAGCTTCAGGGCGCGCACGTCGCCGTCGGCGGTCTGCAGCGCGCCGGCAATCTTCGCGTCGATCCGGCGCACGCCCATCTTCCTGCGCGAGGCGCGACAGATAGGCGGCGTACAGCGACGCATCGAAATGAAAGGCCCAGGTGAGCCCGCGAGCGGCGTATCGGCGATGCGCTCCACGCGCGAGAACTTCGCCTGCTTCGCCGCCAGCCAGTTGAGGCTGTAGTCCCACAGCGAGCCCGCGGTGCGCTCGTCGCGCAACCAGTAGTGATGGAACGGGATATAGGCGAGATCGCGGCCCACCGGTCCGAAGGCGTGCATGTAGGCCTGGCCCTTCTCGTACCAGTCGACGAACTCGATGCCGAGCTTGAACGTGCCCTGCGTCTGCCGCAGGAATTCGTCCTCGTCGATCTTCACCAGCTTGTTGAACTGCTGGATGGCCGGAATCGTGGCCTCGCCCACGCCGACGATGCCGATCTCGGAGGACTCGACCAGCGTGATCGTCAGCCTGGGGCCCAGCACGCGCGCCAGCGCGGCGGCCGCCATCCAGCCGGCGGTTCCGCCACCGGCAATCACGACTGACCTGACTTCCTGGCTCATCATGCCCTAGCTTCGCAGGAACTCGCCATCATGAAAGACCCCCGCCGGCATGAGGCCGGCGGGGGTCGTGCTCATGCGAAGGAATGAACTAGCTGGAAGCTGTAGCTCACCGCCACGGCGTACACCGCGCCGTAGTTCTCGATACTTGATCGAAGTTGTATGGATCGGTGCCGACGTTGCTCAGCACGAACGGCTCGTCGGTCAGGTTGGTTCCCGAGAGGCTGAAGCTCAGCCCCTTCAGGGTGCCCTCCTGGATCTCGTAGCCGATCTGCGCGTCGAGCAGCGACTCGGCGCTCACGTTGCTCAGGGTCAGCGTGGCATCGAACTGCGGCACCTCGCCGACGAAGTCGTCGCGGTAGCGATTGCTCACGCGCGCCGAGAAGCCGTACTTCTCGTAGTAGATGCGTCGAGTTGAAGATCTTGCGTGGACAGGCCGGGGATCGGCGTCTCGACGCCGTTGATCTTCAATCGAAGACTCGTTCTTCGCGCCGCTCAGGATGATGCCGAAGCCATCCAGCGGCTCCGCGAACAACGAGAACGGCAGCGACAACGTGAGCTCGAAGCCCTGCACGTAGCCGCCCTTGCCGTTCGTCTTGAGCGTCGATACGCCCGTGCGATTCGCGTCCGCGATGGTCGTAGGTGGACGTATCGTCCGGGTCAGCTGGCGCCGGCAGCGGCACATCCGGAGAAGTCTTCGACCGTCGACTGGTTGAAGATGTAGGTGTCGATGTCCTTGTAGTAGGCCGCCGCGGAGAAATAGCCCTTGTTGTCGCCGAAGTACTTCTCGAACGACAGGTCGAAGGTGTTCGCCTTCCAGGGCTCGAGCTCCGGATTGCCGCCGCCATTGCGGCTCCAGTAGTAAGGCGTGCCATCGATGATGGTTGGCGTTGCTCTGGTCGCTGGTCACGTTGTAGCTCGCGCCACCGCCCAGCTCATCCAGGCGCGGACGCGCCACCGTGATGGCTGCGCCGAAGCGCAGCTTCATGTCGTGCGGGAACTCGAGTGCCAGGTTCAGGCTCGGGCAGACACGTCGGTGTACTTGGCGCCCTCGCTCGACGACTCGTAATCGGGCAGACCGGCGTATTGGCGGGAATCACCGAGCTCGTGATGTGCAAGTGCGAGGTCTGATCCGCCTGGATGGCCTGCACGCCGATGTTGCCGCGCAGCGGCAGACTCGCCGAGCTCGCGTGTCGATGCCCAACTTCACGTAACGCCGTGGTCAGTTTTTCATCGACCTGCCAGGTGTTCTGGACGTTGTTGACGCGATCGTTGTCGTTGGCATTCGGATCGTCGACCGAGTTGATCGGTCGACCAGAAGTTGTCCGCGGTACATGGCCAGCGCGTCGTAGCCGATCATGCCGTGCGGACTGCCGAAGAACGCGGTGTCGGCGATGCCGGTGCGGTACTGCTCCGGCACGACCGCATGCGAGATGTTCACCGGGCAGCATCAGGTTGCTCTGGAACTGTTCCTTCGCCTTGGTGCGGTCGGCGTAATTCACGCCGAAGCTCACGTCGCTGAGGAAGCCGTCCGAGCTTGCGGGTCGCCGCCAGCCGGATCGCCTTGATCTCGTCGGTGATGTGCGGGGCTCCGACGAAATCCGGCACGGCGCGGTCCACCACCCCAGGCACCGGGATCGGTCAGGAACACCGAGTCGTAGTCGCTGTAGTCGAGCGTGGGCGCGAAGTGCGTGATGCCCTTGGAATCCGTGGTGAAACTGATGTTGTCCGGCCTGCGGCAGAAAGTCTGGATCAGCGCCGCGTGCCATTGCCCGCGGTGGATTCCAGGCGCACGATCGTCGCGGTCCACCTTCGACCAGCTCAGGTCGCGCTTCCATGCCCCAGTCGTCGTTGAAGGCATACTTGGTGTTCAGGCCGATGGAATCGATCGTGGCATCGCGGTCGTTGTTGTAGTTCTCGATGACCGTGAACGGGACGTTTGTGAACGTGCCCGACTGGACGCGGTCCGTTTTCGACCGGACCCGGGTTCACGAGCGTCGCTCGCGTTGTTCCACGCGGTGCCGTACTCCATGCGCTGGATGGTCTGCACCTCGTTGAAGTCCGAGTGGTAGGCATCGAGCAGCATGTGCAGCTGGTCGTTGGGCTTGAACTCGAACACGCCCATGATGGCCTTGCGTTCGTAGAACGACGACTTCACGCCATCCTTGTCGCCGCCAATCGCGGGCAGGCCACCAGAAGTCCGCGTAGCCCCACGGCTCGCGCGTCTGGTTCTGGTAAGGCGTCTTGTTGTAGGCGATACCCAGCGCCACGCCCACCGTGTTGTCGGTGAACTGGTCGATGTAGGTGAGGTTCACGCGATCGCCGGCGTCCGGAAGGCCAGGAATATTGGCTTCCTGCTCGTTCATCTCGCGCTTGTAGCCCGCCGCGAGCTTCGATGTCGGAGTACGCGCAGCGGATGCACGGTCCGGATATCCGTGGTGCCCGCGATGCCCTGGTAGGCCATGCCGGCGTCGGGCGTCTTGTAGATCTTGACCTGGCGTCACCAGCTCCGACGGGTACTGGTCGAATTCGACGGAGCGGTTGTCGTTGGTCGAGGCCTGTTCGCGGCCGTTGAAGGTCGTGACGGTGAAGTCCGGGCCCAGGCCGCGGATCGACAGCGTCTGCGCGCGGCCGTTGGTGCGCTGCGCGGCAATGCCCGGCAGGCGGCCGATGGCTTCGGCGATGGAGGCGTCCGGTAGTTTGCCGATGTCCTCGGCCGATACCACTTCGACGATGGAGGAGTCTGACCTTCTTGGCGTTGATCGAGTCCTCGATGCTCTTGCGCAGGCCGGTGACGACGACTTCTGCCGATGTCATCGTCGTCGGCGCCTGCGGCCTGATCCTGCGCATGCGCAGTGCCCGTGCCCGCCATGAGGAAGATTGCGCAGCCGCTGCCGCCGTGGCCTCGTAGTGCGAATTGCGCTGCGGCAGGCTTGGTGCTCTTGCCCTTCGTCTTGAATGTCTTCATTCGTCCCCTCCCTAACTATTATGTTGATGCATCGCGCAGCTTGCAACGGCGCGCGACTACCCTAAACGTTCGTGAGACCCCTGTGCCGAAGGATGTTGCCAATGCGCACTACACTTGGCAATCGCATGCATACGTATTCACGGCGTTACCCGCCGGAAAACCCTGAATTCCCATGGCCCGAGCGACCACGGCCGGCAGCTTCGCCGCACGCGCTCGCATCCTGCTTGTGCCGGCGACACCGGGGTCGCGGTGCGCCATGTCCGGGCGTGATTTCGCGGTACTCGCCCGGCCGGCCTGCACGACGTTGCCCGCGATAGGGCTGCGACGACAGGTTGACGGCGACCACGAGCGACTCGCCGGCGCCCGCGCGCTCATAAGCTCAGCACGCGCTGCTTCGTCGCCATTGCGCAGCCAGCGCACCGCACCACGCGTGAATGCCGGATGCGCACGGCGCAATGTCGCGAGCGCCCGGTAGTAAGGCGCCACCTGCGGGCGGCGTTCCGCCATCTCCCAGGCGATGGGCGCGCGCTCGAACAGGCCGGCGCGGCCGACTCGGTGCCGTCGCCCACTTCCATGCCGTTGTAGAGCAGCGGCGCGCCGTCGAGCGTGAACATCACCGCGGAGGCCGCCAGCGCGGCCGGCAGACCCGCCGCCCCGTGGTGCGCAGCTGGTCGTGGTTGTCCGAGAACCGCAGGCGCAAGGCGCCGCGCGGATACTTCGCCTCGGCGCGCTCCCAGGCTTCGCGCACGGACGAAGCCGGCGCCCGCCCGCCGAGCGCCTCGCTCATCGCGTGATAGAAGTCCCAGGCGTAGTCGATGTCGAAGGCCTTGTTGCAGCAGCGCCGGATCGTCGGACTTCGGCGAGGAATCGCGAGCCCGGGACGCACGCGGTCGAGCTCCGGCCGCACGGATTCCCAGAAATCGCGTCGGCACGCCGCTCGCGTAGTCGCAGCGGAAACCATCGAGGCCGTAGTCGCGCAGCCAGCGCACCAGCATTCCGCTCATGTATTTGCGCAACGCCGGCTTCGAGTAGTCGAGATCGGCGACGTCGACCCAGTCCGGATTCGGCGGCACGATCTTCCCGGCCGCGTCGTGCGTGTACCAGTCCGGATGCTTGTCGATCAGCACCGAATCCCACGCCGTGTGATTTGCGACGATGTCGATGAACACCTTCATGCCGCGCTGGTGCGCGGCGGCGACCAGCGCGCTTGAGATCGTCGCCGGTGCCGTATTCCGGATTGATCGCATCGTAGTCGCGCACGGCGTACGGACTGCCGAGCGTGCCCTTGGCCTTGAGCTTGCCCACCGGATGAATGGGCATCAGCCAGAGCACGGTGACGCCGAGATCTTTCAGGCGGTCGAGCTGCGCGATGACGCCCTTGAAGTTTCCTTCCTGCGAGAAGGCGCGCGGGAACACTTCGTAGACCACCGCATCGCGCAGCCAGTCGGGACTCTGGCGCGCGCCGGGCGACTGCTTGCGGCGTCGGCGGCGCGAGCAAGCGAGCGGCGGCAATGCGGCCAGCGCCAGCAGGATCAGCGACGCACTCAGCAAGCGCACGCGCCCGATCGGGGTTCAAACGCATCCGGCCTCCCTTCGTTCCCGAATTACGTCTGCGGATAAAAGAAAGCCTCACCGGCCGAGGGGGCGACCGGAGAGGCCCAACGAACATTTTCCAGACGTTCGATGTATCGAGAGCGGCTCATGGTAGGAGCCGCGTTCGGTGCGTCGGTAACGGCTTGCATACGTATTCAGGCTGAATACGTATGCAGTCACGAGACGTCCCGCAGCTGCTGGGTTAAGCTCCCGCACCGGCGCGCATGAACACAGCAGCCAAACGCTGACCTCGCCCGCCGTGGCGCCGGCCAATCCCTGGTGGCGCGGCGCGACTATCTACCAGATCTATCCGCGCAGCTTCCTCGACACCAACGGCGATGGCGTCGGCGACCTGCCGGGCATCATCGCAGCGGCTCGACTACGTCGCGTCGCTCGGCGTCGAGGCGATCTGGGTCTCGCCGTTCTTCAAGTCGCCGATGGCGGACTTCGGCTACGACATCGCCGACTACCGCGCGGTCGATCCCGATCTTCGGCACGCTCGACGACTTCGACCGGCTGATCGCGAAGGCGCACGCGCTCGGCGCTCAAGGTGATCATCGACCAGGTGCTGAGCCACACCTCCGACCAGCACGCCTGGTTCGAGGAGAGCCGCCAGAGCCGCGACAACCCGAAGGCCGACTGGTACGTCTGGGCGGATGCGCGCGCCAGACGGCACGCCGCCCAACAACTGGCTGTCGATCTTCGGCGGCGTCGCCTGGCACTGGGAACCGCGCCGCGGCCAGTACTACCTGCACAATTTCCTGAGCGAGCAGCCGGACCTGAACTTCCACAACCCGGCAGTCGCGCAGGCGACGCTCGACAACATGCGCTTCTGGCTCGACCGCGGCGTCGACGGCCTGCGCCTCGATGCCATCAACTTCTGCTTTCACGACGCGCAGCTGCGCGACAACCCGCCGCGGCCGGCGCATCTGCGCAAGGCCGCGCGGTGTCAGCGCCGACAATCCCTACGGCTTCCAGTGGCACCGCTTCAACAACACGCAGCCGGAAATGCTGCCGTTTCTCGAAGACATCCGCCGGTTGCTGGATGAATATCCCGGACGTGGTCGCGCTGCGGCGAGATCTCCTCCGACGATTCCACCGGCGACGGTGGCCGAGTACACGCAGCCGGGCCGGCTGCACATGGCGCTACAGCTTCGAGCTGCTGAGCAACGACAGCTCGCCGGCGCACATCCGCGCGACGGTCGAAACGCTGCGGCAGCGCGCGCCGCAGAGCTGGCCGTGCTGGACGATTTCGAACCACGACGTCGAGCGCGTGGTGAGCCGCTGGGGCCGGAGCATGGCCGTCGCCGCACATGGCCACGCAGCTGTCGGCGCTCGTTGCGCTGCCTGCGCGGCTCGGTGTGCGTGTTCCAGGGCGAAGAGCTCGGGCCTCGCCGAAGCGGACGTGCCGTTCGAAGCGCTGCGCGATCCGTACGGCATCGCGTTCTGGCCCACGTTCAAGGGACGCGACGGCTGCCGCACGCCCATGCCCTGGGATGCCAGCGACGCGCGGCGGCTTCTCGAGCGCCGAGCCGTGGCTGCCGGTGCCGCATCAGCACCTGCAGCTGTCGGTCGAGGCGCAGGAGAGCGACACGTCGTCGGCGCTGCATGGCTTCCGGCGGCTGCTCGAGTGGCGCAAGACAGCTGCCGCTGCTGATCAACGGCGATATCGAATTCCTGGCCGCCACCGAGTCGGTGCTGGCATTCCGCCGCTTCGATTCGACACGGCGCCATGCTGGCCGCGTTCAATCTGTCGGGCGAGCCGGCGAGCGTCGCGCTGCCCGGCCTCACGGTGCGCGAACTCATCGGCGGCCACGGCCTGCCCGAGGGCAGCTTTGCTAGCGCTACCTTGCAGCCTGCCGGGCCACGGCGTGGCGCTTTTTCAACTCGCAGCGCCTTGATTTCGTTGACCGCGTTTGCATCGCGCCGGTGCAGTAGCTTTTCCCGCACGGGCCCGTGCATCATCGCGCCGCAGTCGAGGGGCGGCGCTCAGAAAGCGCCGCGATCAATGCACGAAAAGCCGACATCGTTCGACATCGCGTTTCTCGCGGGCGTTATCACAGCCCACGGTGTCGCGCGCGCTGCGCGGCAGTCCCGTGGTCAGCCTCGAGACGCGCAAGCGCATCGAGGAGATCGCGCGCCAGCTCAACTATCGCGTCGACAAGAACGCCTCGAACCTGCGCTCGCAGCACTCGAACACGCTGGCGCTGCTGCTGTTCGAAGATCCGACGCCCGACGACTCGCAGATCAATCCGTTTTTCCTGTCGATGCTGGGCTCGATCACGCGCGCCTCGGCGCGCCAGGGCTACGACCTGCTGATTTCGTTCCAGCAGCTCTCCAGCGACTTCTGCCAGGACTACGAAGACAGCCGCAAGGCCGACGGCATCATCCTGCTAGGCTACGGCGACTACGAGGAATATCGCCCGCGCCTCGACCGGCTGGTCGAACAGGGCACGCACTTCGTGCGCTGGGGACCGGTGCTCGACGGATCGAGCCCGGCGATCTCGTCGGCTGCGACAACGCGCAAGGCGGCTACGACGTCACGCGGCACCTGCTCGACGCAGGGCCGCCGCAAGATCGCGTTCCTCGGCACCGCGACCAGCCACTACCGGAATTCTTCGATCGCTATCGCGGCTACGAGCGCGCCATGATGGAAGCGCAGGTTCCCACCTCGTCCGCGCTGCAGGTGGATGCGCATCAATCTCGAGGAGTCGGGCTTCCAGGCGGCCAGCGAGCTGCGCGCGCGCGGCGTCGAATTCGACGCCATCGTCGCCGCCAGCGATCTCATCGCGCATCGGTGCGCTGCGCGCGCTGCAGGAAGCCGGCATGCGACGTGCCGCGCCAGGTCGCAGTCGTCGGGTTCGACGACATCCCGGCCGCCAGTCTCACCAATCCGCCGCTGACCACCGTCATGCAGGACACGCGCCGCGCCGGCGAGTTGCTCGGTGGAAACGCTGCTGCGCCAGATCGCCGGCGAAGCCGGTCGGCAACAGCGTCATCCCCACGCGCCTGGTGGTCCGCAAGTCCGGCTAGACGGCTCAGGACTTCGGCCAGTCGCTACGTCATCGAAGGGCGCCGGCCACGCGCAATGTCATCGCACGCGCATCGCCGATGCGCGTGTAGATAGTCGAGACGCGCGGGTCCGACGCTCGCCGTGGGCGAACAGCGTACGTGCCGGGATACGCCGAGCACTTCAGCCACCGCCAGCATGCGGCCGTATGCGATCGGACACCGACAGCAGGCCATCGCGCGACGAACGCACCACCGCGTAGCCGTTCTCCACGCCGCGCAGCTTGGTCATGTTCGCCGCCATCCACGCGTCGTCGTGGAAGTCCCAGGCCGGCACCAGCATCACGGCCGCATCGCGCGCGCCGAAGCCCCGGCCCGAGGCTCGCGAAAGTGCATGTCCTTGCAGATGGCGACGCCGTAGTTCACGCCGTCGATGGCGATTCACGCGGATACTCGCTGCCGGAGACGAAGCTCGCGCCCGGCGGCGCCATGAAATGCTTGAGATAGTTAGTGACGCAGCCGGCCGTCGGGCGCGAACCACCAGGCTTCGTTGCGCCGCTGCTTGCCGTCGTCGACGCCCGAGCCCGGCCACCAGCCACACATGGGTTGGCCGCGGCCAGCTCGCTGAGACAGTGCGTCTTGCGTGCTTCCGCGTCTGCCGCGCCGAGCACGGCGATCTTCCCGGCAACAGGATGATGCCGGCGCCGCCGGCGGCCAGCGCGGTCACCTGCGCGTCGTATTGCGGCCAGACTTCGCGCGCTGCGGTCGCTGTCGGCCGCGAGCAGGAAATCGTCGATCGAGACGATGCCGAAATTCGTAGCCAGCGCCGTCTCGACGGGTGCCTGCAGGCGCCACCACGCCGAAGCACCGACGCGCAGCGACGAACACGGCGACCGCGGCTGAATACGCCGGCAGCGCGCCCGGCATCGCAGCCCGCGGTGCAGCGCCAGCGCCAGCGCGGAGTTCACCAGCATCAGCACGAACAGCACGCCGCCGACGCCGAACACCGATGCCGAGCTGCGCACACCGGCAGAACTTCCGCCTGCGTGTAGGCCAGGCTGCCCCAGTTGCCGTCGGGCGTGAAGGTGCGCGAGCAGCGTATCGACCGCCACCCAGATCACCGGCATACGCGAGCACGGTCCAGCCCGGAGTCGTAAGGCCTTCACGACGCGCCGTCGTGCCCACTGACGAGCACCCACAGCAGCGTCTCGCAGCAGCAGCGACGATGCATCACCGCGCAGGCAGCGGCATCGACCTTGAGGAAGTACGCGCGTGTTGCTGGTGACACCCCGATCAGCGCGGCCAGCGCAACCAGGCCGCGCGAAGTCCAGCCTTCGGTTCGCAGCGCCAGCGCGCAGCAACAGACCCGGCAGCGATACCACGCCAGCCACCACACGGGATCCAGGTTGACGACGAAGCGACAGGCCGACGCCGATGGCTAGCGGCCGCGCCGATGCTGATACAGCAGGCTTGCTTCATGAGGGCGAGTAACGGGAGGCGCGCCGGCAACGATGTGGACCTCATTACGCCTGCAGGGCCAAGCACTCCCGCCAACGCAGAAGCTCACGCCGCCGACCACCGAGCACGTAGATCGGGCTGGCCGCCGAGCAGGTGCTTCAACGCACGTGCCCAGCACGCGTCGCCGCCACCAGCTGCGGGATCGACGATGAAGAAATTGAAGATGCCCATGTACACGCCCATCTTGCGCGACGGCACGCTGCCGGCGAGCAGCGCGTACGGCAGCGACAGGATCGACGCCCAGGCAAAGCCCACGCCGACCATCGACACGCAGCAGCCAGTGCGGATCGCGGATCACCAGGAACGAGACCAGCCCCACGCCGCCCAGCAGCAGATTGACGAGGTGGCTCACGCTGCAGGCCGAGCCTGCGCACCATGCAGCGGAATCACGATGGCCGCGAGCGCCGCGAAGCCGTTGTAGGCGCGCGAACAGCACGCCCACCCAGTTGGCGCCCTCGTTGTAGCGCCGCGCCGACGGTGTCGGTGGCGCCGAAATGCACCTGCGTCACGGCCGGCGTCGTGTAGATCCACATCGCGAACAGCGCGAGCCACGAGAAGAACTGCACCGGCACGAGCTGCGCGCATGCGCGCGCGGCATGTTGTCGATGTCGCGCATCAGCGTCGCGAACATGCCGCTGCCGCGCGCTCGCCGCCGATTGACCAGCAGCGCCAGCGCCCCAGACCGCGATTCCAGCCGCACAGCATGTAGAGCTGCTGGTCGAGCGCGAAGCGCCAGACCAGGTACGCGCCCAGCGATGCCCGACGGCCAGCCACGACGAGCCGCGCGCGCTGCGCGCCGTGCCGCGCTGCCGCGGCGTCGACGCCCTCGGCGTGCGGCGTGGCGTCCGGCGAAGCCGTGCAGCTCGCCGGGCGGATACTCGCGCGTCGTGAAGATCGTCCACAGCATCGCGACCGCCAGCACCAGCGGCGCCGATTTCGAACGAATAGCGCACCGTATCGGGAATCGCGCTGCGCCCGCTGCCCGTGCCGACGTTGCTGACGCCCGCGTGCGCGAGCATCCACGGCAGCATGCTCGCGACCACCGCGCCCACGCCGATGAAGAAGCTCTGCATCGCGATAGCCGGCGGGCCGCTGCCGCTCGGGCAGCTGATCGCCGACGAACGCGCGGAACGGCTCCATCGCGATGTTGATGCTGGCATCGAGAATCCACAGCATGCCCGGCCGCCATCCACAACACCGGCGAGCGCGGCATCGCGATGAGCGCCAGCGACGCCAGGATGGCGCCCGCCAGGAAGTACGGCCGCCGCCGGCCCAGCCGGTTCCAGGTGCGATCCGAGTAGTAGCCGACGATCGGCTGCACGATCAGCCCGGTGAGCGGCGCCGCGATCCACAGGATCGGGATGTCGTCGATCTTCGCGCCCAGCGTCTGGAAGATGCGGCTCGACGTTCGCGTTCTGCAGCGCGAAGCCGAACTGGATGCCCGAGAAATCCGAAACACATGTTCCAGATCTGCCAGAACGACACCTGCGGTTTGGACGTGCGGCATGTTCATTCGACGTCGAACTCCGGCTTGGGCTTCTTCTTGGGCGGATCGCGGCGCTGCGTGCCGTGACGCGTCGAGATGCGAATCGCCTGGCCGCCGCCCGGCGCGAGCTTGCAGCTGCAGCGTGTCGTAGCGCGACACCGGCCGCGTCTCGATTTCGAGCGACGTGGCCATCGCCCGTCGAAGCCGCGCGTTCTTGCCGTCGCGGTAGATAGTGGCGTAGTAGCTTCTGCCCTCGTCGAGGAAATCGAGCGACGCGCGCAGCGTGCGCGGCTGCTCGTCGGTGATCGGCGCCGAGATACCAGTCGTCGCTGTTGCGATCCTTGCGCGCGATGGTGACGTAGTCGCCCACCTCGCCGTTGAGCACGCGCGTGTCGCCCAGTCCACCGGCACGTCCTTGATGAACTGGAACGGCTTCGGATACTTCGCGTAGTTCTCCGGCAGGTCCGCGGCCATCTGGATCGGGCTGTAGAGCACCACGTACAGCGCGAGCTGCTTGGCGATCGGTCGACTGGATGCGCTTGCCGCCCGCGCCCGTGAGGCTCGAGCACGCCGGGCGTGAAGTCCATCGGGCCCGCCGAGCATGCGCGTGAACACCAGGTTGGCTTCGTGCTCGGGCGGATTCGGCGGATCGCCCCAGGCGTTGTACTCCATGCCGCGCGCGCCTTCGCGCGACACCCAGTTCGGATAGGTGCGCCGCAGGCCGGTGTCCTTGATGGGCTCGTGCGCGTTCACCGCGATGTGGCGCTTCGCCGCCTCGGTCGACCACATGCAGATGATGACGCGACATGCACCTGCCCGTCGTGCCATTCGAAGTGGATGCGTCCGTCGTCGCCCAGCGCCTGGACGCCGCCGGCGTCGGCGACGTAGCCGGTCTTCACCGCGTCGATGCCGAGCTTCTGCGTACAGATCGAGCGCCGCGCCCAGCTGCTGCTCGTAGACGCGCGATGTTGCCGGCGGTCTCGTGATGGCCCGACGAGGTGCACGCCCTTCTTCTTCGCGTAGGCCGCGAGCGCCATCGATGTCGAAGTCCGGATACGGCCTCGGTGAAGCTGAAATCCTCGCCGTTCGCGAACCAGTCGCCATCCCAGCCCTTGTTCCAGCCTTCGACCAGCACGCCGCGAAAGCCGTTTGGCGCCGCGAAGTCGATGTAGCGCTTGCGTTTCGGCGGTGGTCGCGCCGTGCTTCGGGCCCGAGGCCCAGGTCTCGCGTGCCGAGGTGCATGCCCCACCAGATGCCGACGTACTTGAACGGCTTGACCCACGACACGTCGCCGAGCTTGTTAGGCTCGTTGAGATTGAGGATGAGATCCGACATGTACAGGCCCGGCGCGTCGTCGGCGATCTGCAGCGTGCGCCACGGCGTCGCGAACGGCGCCGTGCGGCTGCACCTGCGGCCCGCTCGACGACGGCGACAGCGCCGCCTTCAGCCGCTGGCCCGACACGCGCCGCAGCCACATGGCCGAATAGTCGACCAGCGCCGCTTCGTGGATGGCGATGTGCAGCGCCGCTCGCCGGCTTGCAGCGTGAGCGGCGTGTGCGCCTGCGCCGACTTCGGCCAGCGGCGTCTTGTTGTAGAGATACTCGTAGCGATTCCACTCGCCGCCCGGAATCCACCACGCGGTGGCCGGCTCCGCGATCGCGAACTCGGTGAGCTCCTCGACGATGTTCACCTGCGTGCAGCGCGGCCTGCTCGGGAAATTCGTAGCGGAAACCCACGCCATCGTCGAACACGCGGAACACCACCGTGAGCTGCGCGCGCGCCGGTCTTCTCGCGCAGCGTCGACGCGCATGCTCGTTGCAGTGATTGCGCACGAAGCGCCGCTCGCCCCAGGGCTGCTCCCAGGTGTCGTCGAACGCTGCGCTGCGGCACGCTCGCCAGCTCGAAGTTGCGCTCGAGCTTGGGCGCGTCCGCGAGAATGAACCCGAGGCGCGACCAGTCGATGACCGTGCGGCCGTTGCGCACGATGCGAATATTCCGGGCGGCCTCTCGCCGCTCGACGCGCAGCGTGACGATCAGCTTGCCGTCAGGCGAGCGACGCGCTGGCGCCGGCGGCGCGCTGCGGCGCCAAGCGGCCTGGCGTCGAGCAGCAGCAACAGCAGCGCAGCCGCCAGCGCGACAGCCTCACTGCGCCGCTCCTTCGCACACGCACAGTCCGAACGGCGGCAGCTTCGACGCTGAAGCTGCCGCGGCGCGCTGGCGCTGGCGGCGCAGGCGCCGCGCAGCGTCGTGAACGCCACCGAGCTCGCGTTCCACCTCGATCTGCGCGTCACCGGCGGTGTTCGAGGTGTTGAATGCCACGCACGATCTCGCGGCCGTCGCTGCCGATGCGCGACGACGGCGAACAGCCCCGGCGCCTTCGCCATATGCGCGCAACCACCTGCCGACCGCGGCGCAGCGCCGGGTACTGCCTGCGCGCAGTGTCGCGAGCCCCGCGATCTGCCGGTACAGCGGATGCTGCGGATCGAAGTTCGCCATGGCGCGTGGTCGACGCCGTGCCCAGCAAGCGCCTGGTCGTTGTAGCTCGCGACCTGGCTCGCGAACATGTCCTGGCGCGCGTCCTGGTCGATGCCGTGACCGACGAAGCCCTGCTCGTCGCCGTAGTAGACCACCGGCACGCCGCGCAGCAGGAACAGCATGGCGTTCGACAGCATCACGCGCTGCAGGACTTCCTCGTCGCTCGCGCCGCGGCCGCGCGTGTGCGCACGATCCACGCGAAGCCGGCCGAAATCATGGTTGCCGGTGAACGTGGGCAGGCGCAGCGCCGCGCGGCGCGCCGCCTTCGTACAGCCCGTCGTCCTGCGTACAGGCGCGCCAGCACGTCGGTGCCTGCATTGCCGCGCCAGCACTTGCTCGACGGCGCTCGCGAAGCCGAAGTCCAGCACCGAGGGCAGCTTGTCGACGCGCGTGTGGCGCGCGAGCTGCGCCACGTCGACGCCTCGGCGGCCACTTCGCCGAAGATGTGGAAGTTGGGAATGCCCGCGCGCGCGCGCGCCGCTTGAGCATCGGCCGGCACGAATGCCTGCCAGAACTCCGGGTTCACGTGGCGCGCGGTGTCGATGCGAAAGCCGTCGATGCCGTAACGCTCGATCCAGTCGCCGTAGATGTCGATGAAGCCCTGCACCACGCGCGGATTCTCGGTCATGAGGTCGTCGAGGCCGAAGAAGTCGCCGATACAGCGAGCTCTCGCCCCAGAAATCTGAATTGCCGCGGTTGTGGTAGTAGATAGGCGAGTTCAGCCAGGCCGGCACCTTGACGTTGGCCTCGGCTGGCGGCACGAACGGCGTGTACGCGTAGTCGGCGTCGGTCGAGCCGCGCGAAGTTGGCCGGCGGTGCGCACGCCGTCGCCGGCGAACCCGGCGTTGATCGGCTGCCCCGCGACGCCGCCCTTGCGCGAATACGGGATAGTCCGCCCGTCGAGCGATACGGGCAGGCGACGTCCACGGCACTCGCGATACTGGATCACGTCCGCGGTGTGGTTGGTGATGATGTCGAGGTACACCTTCATGCCGCGCGCGTGCGCCGCATCGACGAACGCGTGCATGTCGGCGTCGTTGCCGAAGTGCGGATCCACGCTCGGTGAAGTCGGTGATCCAGTAGCCGTGATAGCCGGCGCGTCTCCTGGCCCGGGCCGCCCTGCACCGGCTTATTCTTGTATATAGGCCCCAGCCAGATGGCCGTGGCGCCGAGGCCCTGGATGTAGTCCAGCCGCGCGATCAGGCCCTTGAGATCGCCGCCGTGGTAGAAGCCCTTGTGCGTGGGATCGAAGCCGGTGGTTAGGCCGGTCGCCTCGGTAGGCCGCCGCGAGTCGTTGGAGGTATCGCCGTTCTCGAAGCGATCGGGAAGCACGAAGTAGACGATCTCTCGTCTTCGGCGGACGCCGTCGCGAAAGTCGGCGCGGCCCACGAAGCCGACGTGAAAGACACAAAGCGCCAGCCACGCCAGTGAGTTCGCCGCATCGCTCCCCTCCCGTTCGAGATGGCGAACTCTACTGCAATGCAGCGCCGTCGCGCGCGATGCATACGTATGCGACTACTGAATGCGGACTGGTCTTGAGCGCCGCGAGCGCGGCGTTGGCGGCGGCTTCGCCACCCTTGTGTCCAAACCACCTCGAAGAGATATGCGCGCGAGCCGATCGACAACGCGCCCGTATAGGTGTCGGCAATAGTCGCCACCCGCCTGCTTGATCTGCGCCCTTGGTCTTCGGGCGCGTGATCGCGCGCCTTGAAGTAGAAGCCGCGAGCGCTCGCACCATCGAGCGCCTGTTGTCCGCTCGACCTGCACGCCGCCATTCTCCAGGCCGCACGACATGTTGCGCGCAGCGTAGATGCAGGTTGCCGGTGTCACCGGTGAGCGTGGGTGCGGCGGCAGCGGCGCAATCGCCAGGCGCCAGAGCGCACTGTCGTCCCAGCAGCCGGGCATGGTCGGTGCCGAAGAGCGATTCCGGTACGACTCACTTCACCACCCAGTCCTCGCCCGCGTTGATGGTCGAGCGTATCGCCGCCTTCCATCTTCGAAGCGTTTGTCGGCGGCCGACGCCGATAGTCGGCGAAATCGCCAGCAGAAGGACATCGAAACAGCCTGCGATCGACATGGCGACTCCGTGCCCGAATGTGACTGGCGTCGAGGATATTAGTTAGAACCGCCGCCAGCAAGGTGACAGGTCACAGCAGCCCGCGGCGCTGGCGCTATTTCCACGATGTAGATCTGGCTGCGCCCGCGGCCCGGAAGCGCTTGGCGTGATAGAGCATTTCGATCCGCGTTGCTGAATGAGGGCTTCTACGCCACCTTCGCCGGCTGCGTTGGTGGCGATGCCGCACGCTAGCGCCAATGGAAATGCTTTCCTTTCCCACCATCTGCATCGGCGCCTTGATCGCCGTGAGGATGTTGTCCGCGACGCGTTGCGCATCGGCATGGCTGCGGATGCCGCACAGGCGGACACCGGAATTCATCGCCGCCCAGGCGCGCGCGCAATCGTCCGTCGGGCGGATCACGCGCTGCAGGCGCCTCGGCGAATTCCTGCAGCACGGCGTCGCCCGCGGCGTGAGCCGGTATTGATCAGTTGACCGGCTTGAAGTGATCGAGATCGATGAACGGCACGGCGAGCTGCGACCATCGTCGGCGGTAATCCGCGCTCGCTCAACCGCCGCTCGAACGCAGGACGATTCAGAGTTTCGCGAGTCTCACCGCGCTCGCCGGAGCCGCTTGCCAGTCACCGCGCGCGCTCTTCGTGGTGATGCGTGATGTTCTCGCGCATCGCCGCCACGCCGCCCACCGGTTGTCCATCGCCAACAGAGGAACAGCGGCTGTAACTGGCCTGGACGTGCTGAATCTCGCCCTCTCGTCGTATTCCTTCTTCACGTACGAAACCGATTTCGCCGCAACAATGGCGCGCTCGGGATCCAGGGCTAGCGCTGACTGCATGAACTCCTTCTCGCCGAGCAACTCCTGACGATCTTCTTGCCGACGACCGCTTCGCGCGACGCCCGCGCCAGCGCACGAACGCCTTGTTCACGAGGCGATGATAGCGTGAACTCCGAGATCCCAGATGGCCACCATGCCGGGAATTCCGTCGACCACCGTGTTGAGCGGACTCGACGTCTGCGTCGCGAGCTTTCTTCGGACGCGGTCCCAGAGCCCGCCATCATCGATCGCGAGCTGAGAAACCGCAGCAGATCAGGATTGCGGAGTGCGATGGCGCTACGTCGACCATGTGCCCGGTTTTGACGATGACCATCTGCCCCAGGGCTTCTGATCCGCGCCCACGCCCCTGCGTGCGCAGCGACTCGATGGTTGCGGCCCAGCTCGGTACGCAACTCCAGCATGTAGTGCTCGCCGTTGTCGGCGTCTGCACGAGGCGCATCGCGGATGCGATTTCACCGATGTCGTGCAGGCGGATGGTTCCGCGAGCTCGGCGAGCTTGAGCCTGAGAGTCGCTCGATCCGATCGATGTGCCCGGTCACGGTCGCGTCAGTGGTATTGCGGACGCGGGCATCGCGCAGCAATCCGCAGTTTCGGTGACGGCGTTCCTGTAGGGCTCGAGATATTCGGGCTTGTTCGTCAGCAACAATCCGCGCTGGCCGAGCAATACGTAACCGAACGAAGTACAAC
>ERZ1370068.5889-contig-4893_pt1 | contig 41997 bp, 45 predicted proteins | sample MGYA00561227_ERZ1370068 | MGnify/ENA primary metagenome ERZ1370068 (study PRJEB38410, sample SAMEA6850437) | metagenome | study: Metagenomic assessment of the ecological functions of the soil: analysis of the soil microbiota associated with the... | reverse complement strand
GTAATACTTCGTTCAGTTGCGTATTGCTCCACCTACAACATGTTCGGCTGGCAGCGCCCTGCTACCTCCTCCAGGGAGGGTACGCGGCGACCTTCGAGGGCTTCTCGAGACCACGCGCTGGGAGAACTACGGGCGGCGCAGCGGCAGCGAGAGTGCCGCGACTGCATGGTGCACTGCGGCTACGAGCCGACGGCCGTGAACCGCGCACACCTTCTCGACGTGGCGCGGGTTCCGCGACACCGTGGTCGCCACGGTCACCGGGCGCTTCTGAAGCCGGCGGCGACGTGACGGACGAGACCACCGCTCGAGGCTGGGCGCCGGAGGCCGGCGGGGACGTTTCCCTCGCGACCATCATCGACAAGGCGTTCGACTACCGGGGCAACGTGACCGTGGTGACGGTCGACAGCGCGGAGACGGTCGGATTCCTCTTCAACCGCAACCAGGACGCGCCCGGAGCCGTTCGTGCAGATGTTCGACCTGGACGGCGCGGGGCCGCTCACCATTCCATACAAAGCGATCCGCACGATCCGGTTCACCGGCCGGGACACGGCGGCGGGCAATTCTTACGCGGCATGGCTCCGCGCCGAGAGAAGCGGCGAGAAGGGCGCCGCGCCACGCCGAGAAGGACTCCGGCCCCACGCCACTCAGGGACGCGTGACCCGCGTCCTCGTCGTCACCGCCGTCGATCTCGAGACCCGTGGTCTGGCCCGTCAGCTCGGATCTCGAGGCGCGTCACCGCGACCGCGTGGCCGCACTTTCGCGGCGGGGCGCTCGAGCTCGTCTGCGCCGGTCCGCGCGCCGCGCACCTCGAGCGCGCGAGCGGCCGGGGCGACGTCCGTCGCTGGTCATCTCGGCCGGGGTCTGCGGCGCACTCGCTCCCGACCTCGTCGAGGGCGATCTGGTCGTGCCCGAGGCCGTCGTCGGCGTGTGGCGCTGGCGCGGTCCGTCATTCCGCACCCAGGCGCTGCCCGGCCTCCGGCGCGCCGGGACGTCGTTCTGACGGTCGACGCGGTCGTCGCCACCGCCGAGCTGAAGGCGCGGCTCTGGATGGAGACCGGCGCGCTCGCCTGCGACATGGAGTCCGTGCCGATCGTGGAGTGGGCCCGCGCGCGCGACCTTGCGGCAGCCGTCGTCCGCGCGGTCTCCGACACCGCCAGCCGCGGCGTCTCTCCCGACCTCGCGGCGGTGGTCGAGCCCGACGGCCGGGTTCGCACGACCCGCGCCGTCCGCGTCGTGCTCTCGCGTCCTGGCGCCATCGCGGAGCGACGATGACGCTCCGGAGCGGGACGCAAGCGGCGCTGAAGTCCGTGGCGGCCGCCCTCGGCACCGTGGCCCGCTCATGAACCGCATGCAACCGGGCCGCAGACCGCACGACCCCCAGCAGAAACTCTCCGGGAAGGTTCGGGCGTGCCGGAGCCGAGGATGTTCTGGGCATGTCGGAGCCACGCCGCGATCTGTGTCGTGGCCACCCTCGGCCCAAGGCGACCTCATGTCCTCCGCTAGCAATGAGACGCCCTGGTCACCGGCGGCACGGGCTTCGTGGGCGCCAACGTGGTCCGCGAGCTCTGCGCGAGCGGCGCCAGCGTTCGCGTGCTGGCGCGCGCTCACGGCGATCGCCGCGCGCTGGCCGGTCTGACGGTGGACGTGTGCGAGGGTGACCTCGGAGATCCGTCGTCGCTCCGCCGCGCGGTCCAGGGGTGCGAACCGTCTACCACGTCGCCGCCGACTACCGGCTGTGGACCCGCCGGCCGGAGGAGCTGTACCGGACCAACGTCGAGGGCACGCGCGCCATGCTCCAGGCCGCCGCCGACGCCGGCGTCAGCCGCGTGGTGCACACCTCGAGCGTCGGCGCCCTCGGCATCCCCGGCGACGGCACGCCGGGCACGGAGACGACGCCCGTCACGCTCGCGGACATGGTGGGCCCGTACAAGGCGTCGAAGTTCCTCGCCGAGCAGGTCGCCGCTCGGCTTCGCGCTCAAGGGGCTTCCCGTCGTGATCGTGAACCCCTCGACGCCGATCGGTCCGTGGGACGTCAAGCCGACGCCGACCGGCCAGATGATCGTCGACTTCCTCAGGGGAAGATGTTCGCGACGCTCGACACCGGGCTCAACCTGGTTCACGTGCGCGACGTCGCGCGCGGCCATCTGCTGGCGGCCGAGCGCGCGGCCAGGTCGGCGAGACGTACATCCTCGGCAACGGCGGACCTCACGCTCGCCGAGATCTGGCGCGCTGCTCGCGGAGATCACTGGCGGCCGGCCGCCGCGCATGCGCGATCCCCTACGCGGTGGCCTGGCTCGCCGCCGGGTGCATGGAGGTCGCCGCCCGCGTCACCGGCGGCACGCCGCGCGTGCGTCGCTGACCGCGGTGCGCATGGCCCGCAAGCGCATGTTCTTCAGCCCGGCCAAGGCCGCGCCGCGACCTCGGCCTGCCGCAGACCGACGTGCGCGAAGCGCTCCGCGACGCGACCGACTGGTTCGTCGAGCACGGCTACGCCAGGCTCGCGAGGAAGATCGCGTGATCGGACGCCTGGCCGCCCGGCTGACCCGGAAGAGCCGCTCGAACTTCTACTACGCCTTCCTCACGCTTCCGCGCGCATCGCCAGGACGCCCTGTACGCCGTCTACGCGTTCTGCCGGACGGTGGACGACATCGCCGACCTCGGCGACGAGCGCGGCGTCGACCGCCGCCGCGCAGCGGAGCCAGCTCGAGCGCTGGCGTCGCGACGTCGCGCTCTGCTACGAGCCGGGCGGCCGCCCGAGCATCCGATCGCGGCGGCGGCTGGCGCGCGCCGTGAGCGCCTTCGCGATCCCGCGCGCGGCCCTCCTGGCCATCATCGACGGCGTCGAGATGGACCTCGACCAGGTCCGCTACGAGACCGCCGACGGATCTCTATCCCTACTGCTACCGGGTCGCCTCGGCGGTCGGTCTCTGCTGCATCGAGATCTTCGGCTACACCGATCCGCGCGCCCGCGAGTACGCGGTGAGCCTCGGCACGGCGCTCCAGCTGACGAACATCATCCGCGACGTCGGCGCCGACGCGCCGCGCGGGCCGCGTGTACCTGCCGCAGGAAGACCTGCGAAAGTTCGGCGTGACCGACGGACCGATCTCCGGGCCGGCACGCTACACCGACGAGCTTCGTGAGCCTCATGCGGCACCAGGCGGCGCGGGCCCGCGCAGTTCTACCGGGCCGCGCAGGAGGCGCTTCCCGGCGGTCGGACGCGCGCTCGCTGGTGGCGGCGGAGATCATGGGGCGAATCTACCGGGCGCTGCTCGGACGAGATCGAAGCGCGCGCGGTTCCAGCGTGTTCGAGGCGCGCATCACGGTGCCGACCAGCCGCAAGCTCGCGATCGCGCTCCGCTGCTGGGCGGCGGCCCGGTTCGGCTACGCCGGAGCGCGCCGCGAGCGGCGCGGCGTGAAGGCCGCCGTCTATCGCGGCGCCGGCCGGCCTCGCCGCCGAGGACTGGCCGAAGCCCGCCATCGGCGCCAGGCGAGGTGCTGCTGCGGCTCAAGGGCTGCGGCCTCTGCGGATCGGACATCGCCAAGCTCGGCGATCCCGCGACGAAGATTCCGGCGGTCTTCGGTCACGAGGTGGTGGGCGAGGTGGCGGCGGTCGGCGCCGGCGTGTCGAGGCTATGCGCGTCGGCGATCGCGTCGTGGCCGCCCACCACGTGCCGTGCGGCGCCTGCCACTACTGCCGCCGGGGCAGCGAATCGATGTGCCGCCGCGTTCAAGCGCGTCGAACCTGGACCCGGGCGGGTTCGCCGAGTACGTGCGTGTTCCAGAGCCGCAACGTGCGGCACGCGATGTTCCGCGTCCCGCCCACGTCGGGGACGTCGCGGCGTCGTTCGTCGAGCCGCTGGCTTGCTGCGTGCGGGCCGTGCGGCGCGCCGGGATCCGCCCGGGCGATACGGCCATGGTCGTGGGCCTGGGTCGATCGGCTGTCTGTTCGTCCAGCTGCTCAAGCGGGCCGGCGCCGCGGTCGTGGGCTGCGACACGCTCGTCGACCGCGTCGCCCTCGCCCGGCGGCTGGGAGCCGACGACGGCGGATCGGCCGACGCGGCGGGCGCCGCCGCGCGCGGCCCTGAGCGACGGGCGCGGGGCCGATCACGTGATCGTCACGGGAGGCGGGCGCGCAGATCTGCTGCCGTGGGCGGCGGACGTGCTCCGCGACGGCGGCGCCGTGCACTGCTTCGCCGGGCGGCGGCGACACGCTGCCGCTCTCGCTCGACCGCCTCTACCGCCGCGAGCTGACGATCTCGGCGACCTATTCGTCGTCGCCGGCCGACCTGGCCGAGGCGTTCCGGCTGATCGCGGGCGGCGCGATCGAGGTCGAGTGCCTCGTCACGCACCGCGTGCCGCTCGAGAGCCTGGCGAGCGGCGTCGAGCTGATGCGCCGGCGCGAGGCGCTGAAGGTGTACGTCACGCCGTGAGGGCGATGGTGTTCCACGGACCCGGGCGACCTCCGTGCGGAGGAGCTGCCCGTTCCGGTCCCGGGGCCCGGCGAGGTCGTCCTGAAGATCGACGCCGCGCTCACATGCGGCACCGATGTGAAGACGCTGCGGCGCGGGCATCCGGTGATGATCCCGCAAGATCCCCACCGTCTTCGGCCACGAGTTCGCCGGCACCGTCAGCGCGGTGGGCGCCGGCGTATCGATGCGCGAAGGCGACCGCGTGGTGGCGGCCAGCTCCGCGCCCTGCGGCGCCTGCCCTCCGTGCCGCGCCGAGCGGCCGAATCTCTGCGACGACCTGCTGTTCGTCAACGGCGCCTACGGCGAGTTCATCGCGCTGCCGCCGCGGCTCGTCTCGCGCAACGTCGTGCCGCTGGCGGCGTCGCTGCCGGCCGAGCGCGCGGCGTTCGCGGAGCCGCTCGCGTGCGCGCTCCTGGCGATCGAGCGAGCCCGGGTCGAGGCCGGGCAGACCGTGGTGGTGTTCGGCCAGGGACCGCTCGGCTGCCTGCTCGGCGATGCTCGCGATGTCGCGCGGGGCGCGGGTCGTCATGGTCGGCAAAATCGGGATGGCGGTTCGATCGGCTCAAGCACCTGGGCTTCGCGCGCTGGCTCGACGCGGCGGCCGCCGGCGACGTGGTCGAGGACATCCGCGGCCTCACCGCCGGGCGCGGGCGCCGAGGTGGTCATCGAAGCCACCGGCCGGCCCGAGGTGTGGGAGCAGGCCGTGGACGCCGTGGGGCGCGGTGGCACCGTGGTATTCTTTGGTGGCTGCGCTCCCGGAACCTCGATCCGCCTGGACACGCGGCGGGCGCACTACGAGGAGCTGGCGCTCCTCGGCGCGTTTCATCACACGCCAGGGACCATCCGCCGGGCGGTGGAGGCGCTGCAGTCAGGCGCGCTCGTGCCGGACAGCCTCATCACGCACCGGATGCGGCTCGACGAGGTCGGGCGCGCGCTCGATCTCATGGCGCGAGGCGAAGCCCTCAAAGTGCTGATCGAGCCATGAAAGGGTGACCGACATGAAGGCACCGATCGCGGAGATCCTCCTGGCCGGCCCCCGTGGCTTCTGCGCCGGCGTGGAACGCGCAATCGACATCGTCGAGCTCGCGCTCTCCGTGTGCCGGCCCGCCGGTCTACGTCCGTCGCGAGATCGTCCACAACCGCCTCGTCGTCGAGACGCTGCCGCAAGCAGGGCGCCATCTTCGTGGACGAGCTGGACGAGGTGCCCGACGACGCGACCGTCATCTTCAGCGCCCATGGGATCGCGCCGGAGGTGCGGGAGGAGGGCGTCCGCCGCGGTCTTCGCGTGATCGACGCGACCTGCCCGCTGGTGACCAAGGTGCACCTCGAGGCGATCCGCTACGCCCGTGAGGACTACTCGATCGTCCTGATCGGTCACGAGGACCACGACGAGGTCATCGGCACGCTCGGCGAGGCGCCGGAGCGCATCTTCGTCATCGCCAACGTGGACGAGGTCGCCAGGCTCGAGGTGCCGAACCCGGACAAGGTCGCCTATCTGACCCAGACCACGCTCTCGGTCGACGACACGCGCGACGTGATCGAGGCTCTGCGCCGGAAGTTTCCCGAAGATCGTCGGCCCCTCCCGCAACGACATCTGCTACGCGACCCAGAATCGTCAGGCGGCGGTCAAGCGCCTGGCCAACGACGTCGACCTCCTGCTGGTCATCGGCTCGGCCAACAGCTCCAACGCCATCCGGCTCGTCGAGGTGGCGCGGACGGCCGGCACCCGGGCCCACCTCATCAACGACGTCGGCGACATCAGTCCGGAGTGGCTCGCAGGATGCGCGCGAGGATCGGCATCACCGCCGGCGCCTCGACGCCGGAGGTGCTGGTGACCCAGACGGTGGAGGCGCTGCGTGGGCAGGGCGTCTCGGTTCGGGAGGTCCACGTGGTCGAGGAGGACGTCCGCTTCGCGCTGCCGCAGGAGCTCGCACGCATGGCCGAGGAGCGCGGCATGACCCTGCCGGCGCGCACGGCGATGCGCCAGAACGATCTGACCGATCGCCGCGCCGCCGAGCCGCCGGCTCGGCCTTCTCGCGCGCCCACACCTGAGACCGGGCCTTATCGACTGAACGGTAAGCCCGCGCCACGCTGGATCGGCTACACTCGACGCCATGCGCGAAACCGCCGTCGTCCCCGGAGTCAGCGATGAGCTTCGTCAGTCACGTCGAGTGCACGATCTGCGGCCGCCGCTCACGACGCCAAGCGCCTGCTGACGGTGTGCGAGAAGTGCGGCCAGATGCTCGCCGTCCGCTACGACCTGGCGCGGCGTCGCCGCGAGCGTCACCAAGAGCGCGCTCCGTCAGCGCGCGGCGCGGCATGTACCGGCTTCCGGGAGCTGACGCCCCTCGACGACGGCCGAGCAGCCGGTGACGCTCGGCGAGGGCGGACGCCGCTGCTCGAGCTCCCGCGGCTCGCCGCCGCACTTCGGCCTCCGGAAGATCTGGGGCAAGGACGAGGGCCAGAATCCGACCGGATCGTTCAAGGCGCGCGGCCTCGGCATGGCGCTCACCCGCGCGCGCACGCTCGGCGCCGCGGGTTCGTCATTCCGTCGGCGGGCAACGCCGGCGGGGCGGCGGCCGTGTACGCCGCGCGCGTGCGGCCTGCCCTGCGCCGTCATCGTGCCGCGGGGCACGCCGCCGGCGGCGGTCGCCGAGGCGGCCGATTGCCGGCGCCCACGTCTTCACCATCGAGGGCTCGATCGCGACCGCGGGCAAGAGTCGTCGCGCGCGTCGCGCCCTTGCTCGGCTGGTTCGACCTCTCGACGCTCAAGGAGCCGTATCGCCTGGAGGGCAAGAAGACGATGGGCCTCGAGCTGGCCGAGCAGCTCGACTGGCGCATGCCCGACGTCCTGCTCTATCCGACCGGCGGCGGCACCGGGCTCGTCGGCATCCCCAAGGGCTACGAGGAGCTGCGCGCGATGGGCTGGCTCTCGGGCGCGCTCCCGCGCTTCTTCGCCGTTCAGGCCGAGGGCTGCGCGCCCGTCGTGAAGGCGTTTCGCCTCGGGCGCCGAGACGACGACGGCCTGGGAGAATCCGACGACCCACGCGGCCGGGCTCCGGGTGCCGTCGCCGTTCGCCGGGCGCCAGATGCTGCGGCTCCTGCGCGAGACGGGCGGCGGCGCGGTGGCGGTCGAGCGAGACGGCAGATCGAGGAGGCGCAGCGCCTGCTGGCGCGACTCGAGGGCATCTGGACGGCGCCCGAGTCCGCGGCGCTCGTCGCCGCGCTCGCGCGGCTCAAGGACGGCGGCGCAGGTCGCCGCGCGACGCCGAGGCATCATGCTGATCCTCACCGGCGCCGGGCTCAAGTACGCGCCGCCGCCAGCTCGCCGCCGCCGACCGATCTGGCGGGCACCGACGAGGAGATCATCGCCCGGGTTCGCCGGGCGGTCGGGGCTTAACAGCGTCCGCCATTCGGTGGTAGCATGCGGCCCCACCGCATCGCGTCCCAGGAGGCCTGCTCGATGGCGATCGATATCGGGAAAGATCCGCAACGTCGGCATCGTCGGTCACGGCGGCGTGGGCAAGACGTCGCTCGTCGAGGCCATGCTGTTCATCACCGGCGCCGTGACGCGCCTGGGCCGGGTGGACGACGGCACGCACCACCACCGACTTCGACCCCGACGAGATCAAGCGCAAGATCTCGATCAACACCTCGGTGGCCTACTGCGACTGGAAGGGCCACCGGATCAACCTCGTCGACACGCCCGGGTACGGCGATTTCATCGCCGACGCGCGGGCCGGGCTGCGGGTCGTGGAAGCGGCGGTCGTGGTCGTGGACGCGGTTGCCGGCGTCCAGGTCCAGACCGAGAAGGTCTGGAAGTTCGCGACGGAGTTCGACCTGCCGCGCGTCGTCGTCGTCAACCGCCTCGACCGCGAGCGCGCCGACTTCTTCCGCACGCTTCGAGTCCCTGGAACGACGGCTCAAGGGACGGCTGGTCGCCGCTGCATCTGCCCATCGGGGAGGAATCTGGCTTCAAGGGATATGTCGATCTCGTCAAGATGAAGGCCGTCACGCTCGCCGGCAACAAGCCCGCCGAAGGCGAGATCCCGGCCGAGCTTTCCGACCGCGCCAAGGAGTATCGCGAGAAGCTCGTCGAGGCCGCGGCGGAGACCGACGACGACCTGCTCGCGAAGTATCTCGAGGAGGGATCGCTCGGGGAGCCCGAGATGCTCAAGGCGCTTCGCGCGGGTATCTCCGCGGGCAAGCTCATGCCAGTGCTGTGCGCCGCCGCGTCGAAGTCGGATCGGCGTCCACGCCCTGCTCGACCTGATCGCCGACGAGCTGCCCGTCGCCGGCCGACCGTGCTGAGGTCGCCGGCACGCGACCTCAAGACGAAGCAGGCGGCCACCCGGACCGCGGACGCGAAGGCCCCGGTGACGGCGCTGGTGTTCAAGACGCTCAGCGATCCCCACATCGGCAAGCTTTCCCTCTTCCGAGTCATGCACCGGCACCGTCAGAGCCGACTCGACCTTGTTCAATCCGGCGCACGGCGCCCGCGAGCGGATGGGGCACGTCTCGTGGCTCCAGGGCAAGACCCAGAAGAACGTCGAGGCGCTCGGCCCGGGCGAGATCGGCGTCGCCCAGAAGCTGAAGGAGACGCAGACGGGCGATACGCTCTGCGAGGAGACGCACCCGTTCGAGCTCGCCGAAGATCACGTTCCCGGAGCCGGCCATCTCGTTCGCGATCCAGCCCAAGACGCGCGGCGACGAGGACAAGATCTCGACCGCGCTGGCGCCGGATCGCCGAGGAGGATCCGACGGTCCACTACCACTTCGATCCGGAGACGAAGCAGCTCCTCGTCTCGGGCGTCGGCAAGCCTTCACGTCGAGATGGTCGTCGAGCGCATGAAGCGCAAGTACAACGTCGACGTGAACCTCCTGCCGCCGCGCATCCCCTACAAGGAGACGGTCAAGGGGCGCGCCGAGGGCCAGGGCAAGTACAAGAAGCAGACCGGCGGGCGCGGTCAGTACGGCGACACGTGGCTCGGGTCGAGCCGATGCCGCGCGGCGGCGGGTTCGAGTTCGTCGACGACGTCTTCGGCGGCGCGGTCCCGCGCAACTTCATCCCCTCGGTCGAGAAGGGCGTGCGCGAATGCATGAAGAAGGGGATCCTCGCCGGCTACCCGGTCGTGGACATGAAGGTCACGCTCTACGACGGCTCCTCCCACGACGTGGACTCGTCCGACATGGCGTTCCAGATCGCGGCGTCGATGGGCCTGCAGAAGGTGTTCATGGACGCCCGGCCGATCCTGCTGGAGCCCATCATGAACGTGGAGGTCACGACGCCCGCCGACCACGCCGGCGACGTCATCGGCGACCTGAACTCTCGCCGCGGCCGGATCGTCGGCATGGAGCCGGCGGGCGAGACGGCGGCGGTGCGCGCGCGTGGTGCCGATGGCCGAGATGCTGACCTACGAGTCGAGCCTGCGCTCGATGACGGGCGGCCGCGGCGGCTACTCGATGGAGTTTTCCCACTACGAAGAGGTCCCGGCCTTCCTCGCCGAGAAGGTCGTCAAGGAGGCGAAGACCGAGAAGGAGAGCGCCGAGAAGCACTAGAGCCAGGGGGTCTTGGACGTAGAATAGGCCCGCCATGATCTTCCAGCAGATCCTCAACGAGGAGTCCGGCTGCCTCTCGTACCTCATCGGCTGTAGCGAGGCCGGGCGAGCGCTCGTCGTCGACCCCGGCCGCGACCGTGTTCCCGAGTACCTCCGCCTCGCCGCGAAGAAGGGCCTCACGATCAGCCACATCCTCGAGACGCACACGCACGCCGACCACATCTCCGGCAATCGCGACCTGGCCGAGGCGGTCCGGGCGCCGATCCTGGTGCACCGCGCCTCCGGCGTGGTCTTCGAGCACGAGGAGGTGCAGGACGGCGACGAGATCGTGATCGGTACGGTGCGCTTCAAGGTCGCGCACACGCCCGGCCACACGCCGGACTCGATCTGCCTGCTGGTGACCGACCTGTCGCGCGGCGACGCGCCGTGGTTCGTCCTCACCGGCGACATGCTCTTCGTCGGCGCGGTCGGGCGCCCCGATCTCGGCGGCGCGCGCGCGGCCGAGGACGCCTGGGAGAGCCTGCACCGCGTGCTCCTGCCGCTCGACGACAGCGTCGAGGTCTACCCCGCCCACGGCGCCGGCTCGTCGTGCGGGCGCGCCATGTCGTCCAAGTCGGGGTCGACGATCGGCTTCGAGCGCCGCTTCAATCCGGCCCCTGCAGTTCCGCGAGCGAGCCGCGTTCGTCGACTTCCTCATGCGCGACCTGCCCCGAAGCCGCCGTCGTTCGAGAAGATCGTCAGCAAGAACAAGGGGCTCGTCTCCCTGATAGCGGCCAAGCCGCGCCCGTATAGCGCGCGCGAGGCGTCGGAGGCGCTGCGCCGCGGCGAGATCGTCCTGGACCTGCGCGACCCCGCCACCTACGGCGAGGCGCACATTCCCGGGGCGATCAACGTGTGGATCGAGAGCCCGCAGTTCGCCGAGCGCGTCGCCGGCATGGTCCCGGCGGGCGTCCCGCTGCTGTTGCTGGCACAGGGGCCGTCGGATCTCGATCGCGCCGTCCCGGCCCTGTCGCGCGTCGGCGTCGACGAGGTCACGGGCTTTCTCCAGTGGGGCATGATCGAATGGCGCAGCGAGGGCTTTGCCGTCGAGTCGGTCCCGCAAATCACGGTCAACGAGCTGGCCGAGTGGCTCGAGCAGGGTCGCGAGGTCACCGTGATCGACGTCCGCGAGCACGCCGAGTGGCTCGAGGGCCACATCAAGGGCGCCACGCACCTGCCGATGCTGGAGGCGGCGTCGCGCCACGCCGAGGTGCCGACCGAGGGCCGAAGGCGGTGCTCTGCGCGGGCGGCCTTCGCTCGAGCACGGCGATCAGCGCGCTCACGCGGCACGGCCTCAAGGGCTTCTACAACGTCACCGGCGGCATGACGGCGTGGAAGCGCTCCGGCTATCCCGTCGTCCGGTCGTCATCGGATCCCGGCTCAGCATCTCGCCCGTGACCGTCTGATGGCGAGCTCGTTCGCCCCGCAGTACGCGGCGCTGTTCGCGCGTCCGTGGGTGGTGTGGGGCGCGGCCGTCCTCATGGCCACCCTGAACGTGTTTCTCTTCGCCTTCGACCGTCCGTGGACGGCGTCGGACGGGCTGCGCAACTGGGGCGACTGGGCTCTCACCGGCGTGGGCCTCGTGCGCCGTCCCGACCTCCTGCCGCCCTGGCTCTACTCGGGATCGATCCTGAACATCGGCGTGATCGTCGGCGGCGCGATGGCCGCGCTGCTCTCGCGGGAATTCGCGATTCGCGTGCCGCCCGCTCCCGAGCTCGCCAAGGGCGCCGCGGGCGGACTGCTGATGGGCGTGGGCGCGGTGCTCGCCTTCGGCTGCAACATCGGCGGCTTCTTCTCGGCGACCAGCGCGCTCTCGCTCTCCGGCCTCGGGATGATGCTGGGGCTCGGCGCGGGCGCGTACGTCGGGCTGCGCTACCTGCTCTGGGAGGTGGCCCACCGCCCCGGCTGGTCGCGCGGCGGCGGGCGCATCTTCTGGCAGTCGCGCGCGCGCGGCGGCCGGACGCCAGCCGGCGGCGGGCGCCGTGATCCTCGCGCTGATCGTCGCGACGCTGTTCGTCTACACGCGCGCGGGCTACGGGACCCAGGGCGTCTTCCTGCTCTTCGGCGCCGGCTTCGGCGATGATCTTCCAGCGCTCGCGCTTCTGCCTGGTCCGCGCGTTTCGCGAGCCGTTCCTGACCGGCGACGCCGAGCACACGCGGGCGGCGGCGCTGGCCCTCGTCGTGTCGACGCTCGGCTTTCGCGATCTTGAAGTTCACCGACCTCAAGGACAAGACCGAGTGGGTGTTTCCGGCGGCCGGGGTCGGCGCGCTCGCCGGCGGGCTCGCCTTCGGCATCGGCATGACGCTCGCGGGCGGTTGCGGGGCCGGCTCGCTCTGGCGGGCGGGCGAGGGTCAGGTGAAGCTCTGGGTGGCCGTCGCGTGCTTTGCGCTCGGCGCATCCCTCGTGCGCCTCGCCATGACGCAGTCGGGGCTCCTCAGGAAGCTGGGCGCGGCCGTGTTCCTGCCGGCCACGCTCGGCTGGGCCGGCGCGATCGTGCTGATCGTCGCCGTCGCGCTCGGCTGGGCTATGCTGGCGACCTGGAACGAGGCGACCGGCCGGCTCGGCGCGGCCTAGCGACGGCTCGAACGGCAGTCAGCGGAGGATGGGATGAAGGATTCCACGCGAAGAGAATTCCTCTGGACGTCCGGGCTCGGCCTGCTCGCGGCGGGCTGCGCGCCCACGGTCGCCGACTACGCCCAGAAAAGCGGACGGCGTGTCGTCGTGATCGGCGGCGGCTGGGGCGGCGCGACCGCCGCCAAGTACGTGCGGCTGGCCGATCCCTCGATCGAGGTCGTCCTGCTCGAGCCGAACAGGCAGTTCGTCTCGTGCCCGTTCTCGAACCTCGTGCTGAGCGGCGTGCGCACGATCGACAGCATCACCTTCGGCTACGACCGGCTGCGCGCCCACGGCGTCCGGGTGCTGCACGAGACGGCGACGGCCATCGAGCCCGACGCCAGGCGGGTCCGCGTGGGCAACGACTCGCTCCCGTACGACCGGCTGATCGTGTCGCCGGGCGTCGAGTTCCAGTGGGAGCAGGTCGAGGGCTCGCGGCGGCCCAGGACCGCGTGCTGCACGCGTGGAAGGCGGGGCCGCAGACCGTCGAGCTGGCCCGGCAGCTCCAGGCGATGCCGGACGGCGGGGTGTTCGTCCTGACGATTCCGCCGGCCGCCTATCGCTGCCCGCCCGGTCCCTACGAGCGCACCTGTCAGGTCGCCTGGTATCTCAAGAACAGCAAGCCGAAGTCGAAGCTCATCGTGCTCGACGCCAACCCGAACATCATCTCGAAGACCGCGCTCTTCCGCGCGGCCTGGGCGAGCTATCCGAACATCGAGTATCGCGGCTCCAACAAGGTCGTGAAGGTCGATCCGGGCACGCGCGAGGTGACGACCGAGCTCGGCGACAAGGTGAAGTACGACGTCCTCAACCTCATCCCGCCGCAGCGGGCGGGGACGATCGCCGTGTCGGCCGACCTGGTCGGCGCCGACAAGCGCTGGTGCGAGGTCAACCACCTGACGTACGAGTCCGTGAAGCACAAGAACATCCACGTCATCGGCGACTCGACGATCGGCTTGCCGGTGCCGAAGTCGGGCAACATCGCCAACGCGATGGGGAAGATCTCCGCGCTCGCGGTGGTCAGCCTCCTCAACGACAAGCCGGTTCCGCCGATGGCGCCCGGCAACACCTGCTACAGCTGGGTGAGCGACCGGGAGGCCATCGCGGTCGTCAACGCGTACAAGATCGAGGGCGGCAAGGTCGTGCAGATCGAGCAGAAGCTCACGCCCGGCCAGTCGGAGATGTGGGCGCAGAACGCGGTCGGATGGGCCACCAGCATCTGGCAGGACATGCTCGGCTAGCGTCTACACATGGAAAGGGACAACGTGATGCCGATCGTTCTCATCAGCCTGCTGCTCCTCGCGCTCACCGGCCCGGCCGCGGCCGGACCGCTCGACGGCCCGGGCGCCTCCACCGCGATGGTCTGCAGCGCGTGCCACGGATTCGCCGGGCAGAGCCAGTCGAACACGATGCCGATCCTCGCGGGCATGGCCCCTGGTACTTCAAGAAGGCGATCCAGGACTTCGCGGCCGGCAAGCGGCCGTCGCCGGAGATGGAGCCCTACGCCAAGCAGGTCGTCCAGTTCGGCCTCGACGACGTCGCCGCCTATTTCGCCGCCCAGAAGCGCACGGTGACGCCGGTGGCGGCTCGATGCCGCGGCGATCGAGCGCGGCGCGCGGCGGCGGCGCAGTGCACGCTCTGCCACGGCGCCTCGGGCAAGGGGGATCCGTCGAAGGGCGTGCCCGATCTGACGGGTCAGCCGCCCGGCTATCTCAAGAGCCAGATGCTGCTCTTCAAGGCGGACAAGCGGAGCCCGGGCGACGCCCAGCTGAAGGCGGTGAAGGCGCTGATGGCGACGATTCCCGACGAGCAGCTCGCCGACCTGGCGGCGTACTGGTCGAGCGTCAGGTAGCCGCCATCGAGCTTCCCGCGGCCGAAGCGCTGCCGTCGCCGGCCCGGCGGACGGCGTGACGCTCGCCTTCGGCGTCACCCTCCTGGCGCTCGGGTTCGCCGGCGCCTTCGTGGCGGGGCTGCTCGGCGCCGGCGGCGCCTCGTCATGATTCCGCTGCTGCTCTTACGTTCCGCCGCTGCTCGGCGTCGGCCAGCTCGACATCAAGGAGGTTGCCGGCGTGACGATGGCGCAGGTGCTCGTCGCCGCCTCGGCCGGCATGCTCGCCCACCGCCGACACGGCGCCGTGAACAGCCGGGATCGTGTGGGCGGGCGGCGTCGCCATGGCCATCGCGTCCTTCGTCGGCGCGCTCGCGTCCAAGTACGCGAGCGGGCGCGTCCTCCTGTTCGTCTTCGCGGTCATGGTCACCACGGCGGCCGCGCCTGGCCTTCGTGGGCGCCGGGCGGGACGCGGCGCGGAGCGACGGGCCCTTCGCGTTCAGCCGGCTTCGCGTCGGCGCGGTCGCCGGCACGGTGCGGCCTCGCCGCCGGCCTGGTGGGCGCGGGCGGGGATTTCTCCTGGTGCCGCTGCTGCTCGTCGTCGCCGACATTCCGATTCGCGTGACGATCGGCAGCTCGCTGGCGATCACGGCGCTGGCGGCGATCTCGGGCTTCACCGGCAAGCTCGTGACCGGTCAGATTCCACTGGCGCCGACGCTCGCCGTGGTGGCGGGCGCGATTCCCGGCGCGCGCGCTCGGCGCGGCGATGAGCCGCCGCCTGCCGCCCTTCGGCCTCCGGGTCGCGCTGTTCGCGTTCGTCACGCTGACGGCGATCAAGGTGTGGGCGGATCTCCTGGGCCACTGAGAATCGGGGAGGCAACGTGCGCTACGGCTTCGTGATCGATCAGCGCCGCTGCATCGGCTGCCACGCCTGCACGGTGGCGTGCAAGGAAGAGAACCGGGTGCCGCTGGGCGCCTTCCGCACGTGGGTGAAGTACGTCGAGCGCGGCACCTTCCCGCAGACCCGCCGCTACTTCTCGGTGCTGCGATGCAATCACTGCGACGACGCACCCTGCGTCACGATCTGCCCGACGGTGGCGCTCTACCGGCGTCGCCGACGGCATCATCGACTTCGACGGCGCGCGATGCATCGGCTGCAAGAGCTGCATGCAGGCGTGTCCGTACGACGCGCTCTACATCGATCCGGACACGCACACCGCCGCGAAGTGCAACTACTGCGCGCATCGCATCGAGGTCGGGCTCGAGCCGGCGTGCGTGATCGTGTGCCCCGAGCAGGCGATCATCGCGGGCGACCTGGACGACCCGACGTCGACGATCGCCCGCATCGTCGACCGCGAGCCGGTGCAGGTGCGGAAGGCCGAGCAGGGAACCCGGCCGAAGGTGTTCTATCTCGGCGCCGACGCCTCGGCGCTCTCGCCCGAGCTGCAGGCGCCCGCGAGCCACTACCTCTGGGCCGAGCGGCCGCGCGAGGAAGTCGACCTGGTGAAGATGGTCGCCGCGGCCCAGCGTGGCGACGCTTCCGGTGCCGGCGCGCTGAGCCGGCCCGTGTACGACGTGCCCCACCAGGTGAGGCCCTGGGGCTGGAAGGTCGCCGCGTACCTGTGGACCAAGTCGATCGCCGCGGGCGCGCTGCTCGTCGCGGCGCTCGCCGGGTCTTCGGGGTTGGGGAAGCCTGCTCGGCGTCGCCGCTCCAGCGCTCAGCCTTTTCTTCCTGGCGCTTACGACCGCGCTGCTCATCTTCGACCTCAAGCGCGCCGACCGCTTCGCCTACATCCTGCTCAAGCCGAACTGGCGCTCGTGGCTCGTCCGCGGCGCCTGGATTCTGATGGCCTTCGGCGCGGTCGGCGCCGTGTGGCTGATCGGCGGATTGACGGATCGCGGCGATATCGTGAGCGCGACCTTCGTGCCGGCCGTCCTGCTCGCGCTCGCGACCGCCGGCTACAGCGCTTCTCTTCGGGCAAGCCGAAGGGCGCGATTTCTGGCAGAGCCCGCTGGTGCTGCCGCACCTGATCGTCGCCGCGCTGGTCGCGGGTAGCGCCGCGCTCTCGCTCGCCACCGGCGTCTGGCCCGCGGGGGTCATGGTCGCGAGGCCGCTACGTCTCCCATCCGCGGGACACTCTCGGCGCGCTGATGGTGCCTCGCTGCTCGCCAACGCCGGGCTGCTGGCGGTCGAGCTCGGCAGTCGCCACCCCGTGCAAGACGTGGCGAATGGCGGCCCGGCTCATCACGCACGGAGGGTACCGGGCCTGCTTCTGGGGCGGCGTGGTGCTGACCGGGACCGTCCTGCCGATCGCGTTCGTGATGGCCGACTGCCGCGCTCACGCTGTGGCCGCTGAGCCAGCTCGCCGCGATCCTCGCGCTGGCCGGGCTCTGGCTGTGGGAGGACCTGTGGGTGAGGGCCGGCCAGTCCGTGCCGCTGAGCTGACGTCCATGCGGAGAGAGACATGACCGATCGTTCGGCCGAGCCGCTGCACCCGGTCGCCCGTGAGCTTCGCCCGCCCGCAGGGCGGGCTCTCATCGTATCCGCCCGTCGAGCGCTGGGAGGACTGGGAGGAGTACGACCCGGTCGCCTGGCCCCGGAAGGTCAAGCGCCGGTACTCGCTGATCCCGACGATCTGCTTCAACTGCGAGGCCGGCTGCGGCCTGCTCGCGTACGTCGACCGGGAGACGCTCCAGATCCAGAAGTTCGAGGGCAACCCGGCGCACCCGGGAAGCCGCGGCCGCAACTGCGCCAAGGGCCCGGCCACGCTGAACCAGGTGACCGATCCCGGAGCGCATTCGCTATCCGCTGCGTCGCGTCGGGCCGCGCGGCGGCGGCCAGTGGGAGCGCGTCACGTGGGACCAGGCGCTCGACGACATCGCCGGGCGGATCCGCGCAGGCGCTCGTGGAAGGCCGGCAGAAGGAGGTCATGTACCACCTCGGCCGGCCGGGCCACGAGCTCGTCTATCTCCAGCGCGTCTTCCACGCCTGGGGCATCGACGGCCACAACAGCCACACGAACGTCTGCTCGGCGAGCGCGCGCGCGGGCTACGCCTTCTGGCACGGGATGGACCGGCCCTCGCCCGATCACGCGAACGCCCGCTTCATCCTGCTGCTCTCCTCGCACCTCGAGACCGGCCACTACTTCAACCCGCACGCCCAGCGCATCATGGAGGCGAAGGCGCGCGGCGCGAAGGTCGCGGTGCTCGACACGCGCCTCAGCAACACGGCGTCGATGGCCGACTGGTGGCTCGCGCCCTGGCCCGGCTCGGAGTCGGCCGTGCTCGCTGGCGATGGCCCACGTGCTGCGTGCGCGAGAAGCTCTACGACCGCGACTTCGTGCGCCGGTGGGTGAACTGGGACGAGTACCTGCGCGCGGAGCGGCCCGAGCTGCCGGTCACCTTCGAGGCGTTCGAGCAGGCGCTCTGACGAGCTGTACGCGCGATTCACGCCCGAGTTCGCCGAGGCCGAGAGCGGCGTCGCCGCCGCGACGATCGTCGAGGTGGCCCGGGAGATCGGGCGGCGCCGGCTCGGCGCTGGCGACCCACGTCTGGCGCAACACCGCCGCCGGCAACCTCGGCGGCTGGCAGGTGGCGCGCGCGCTCGAGCTGGTGGTGGTGCTGATGGGCGCGGTCGGCACGCCCGGCGGCACGGCGCCCAGCGCCTGGAACAAGGCGGTCCCGGCGCCGCCGATGATGCCGCCGCCCGGGAAGATCTGGAGCGAGCTCCTGATGCCGCGCGAGTACCCGCTCGCGTTCTTCGAGATGAGCTTCCTGCTGCCGCACTTCCTGAAGCGAGGGCCGCGGCAAGCTCGCCATGTATTTCACCGCGGGTCTACAACCCGGTGTGGACGAACCCGGACGGCATGTCGTGGATCGAGATGCTGACCGACGAGGCCAAGGTCGAGCGGCACGCCTGCCTGACCCCGATCTGGAGCGAGACGGCGTGGTTCGCCGATTACGTCCTGCCGATGGGCCACGCGTCCGGAGCGCCACGACCTCATGTCGCAGGAGACGCACGCCGCGCGATGGATCGGCTTCCGCCAGCCCGTGCTCCGCGTGGCGCTCGAGAGCGGCGGGCCAGCGCTTCGACCTCACCTGGCAGGCGCACGAGGCGGCGGGGCTCGGCCAGGTCTGGGAGGAGGACGAGTTCTGGATCGAGCTGTCGTGGCGGATCGATCCCGACGGCGCGCTCGGCATCCGGAAGTACTTCGAGTCGCCGTACCGTCCGGGCGAGAAGCTGCGCATCGAGGAGCTGTACCGCTGGATCTTCGAGAACAGCGTGCCCGGCCTTCCCGAGGCGGCGCGCGCGCGAGCGGCTCACGCCGCTCGAGTACATGCGCAAGTACGGCGCGTTCCTGGTCGAGGACCAGCGTGTACCGCACCCACGAGCAGCCGCTCGCCGCCGCGCGATCTCGAGGGCGCGACGGTCGATCCGGTCACGCAGGTCGTGCAGAAGGGCGGTCAGGCGATCGGCGTCGAGATCGACGGCCGGCGCCACTCGGGTTCCCGACGCCGTCGCGCAAGCTCGAGTTCTTCTCGGGAACGCTCAAGGCGTGGAAGTGGCCCGGAGCAGGCCGTGCCCAACTACATCCGGAGCCACGTCCACTGGTCGAACCTCGACCGCGCGAAGGGCGAGATGGTCCTGCTTGCCCACGTTCCGGCTGCCGACGCTCATCCACACGCGCTCGGGCAACGCCAAGTGGCTCTACGAGATCTCCCACACGAACCCGCTCTGGATGCATCCCGAGGACGCGGCGCGAGCTGGGCGTCGCGACCGGCGATCTGCTCAAGGTCGCCACCGCGCATCGGTCACTTCGTCGACCGCGTGTGGGTCACCGAGGCGGTTCGGCCCGGCGTGGTCGCGTGCTCGCACCACCTCGGACGCTGGCGCCTGCACGAGGACGCGGGCGGCGAGCGCTGGTCCACCGTCGCTCGGTCGATCTCACGCAGCCCGAGCCCGGGCAGTGGCGCATGCGGCAGGTCCACGGCGCCGCGGCCGTTCAAGAGCGACGATCCCGATTCGGAGCGCGTCTGGTGGGAGGACGCGGGCGTCCACCAGAACCTCACGTTCCCGGTCCAGCCCGACCCGGTCAGCGGCCAGCACTGCTGGCACCAGAAGGTGACGCGTGTCGCGGCCCGGGCCCGACGATCGCTACGGCGACGTGGTCGTGGACACCGAACCGCTCGTTCGAGGTCTATCGCGAGTGGCTTGGCCATCGCGCGCCCGGCGCCGGGCCCGGGCAACCTGCGGCGTCCGCTCTGGCTGCCGCGGGCATTCAAGCCCGACGCGTCCGCCTACCGGCTGGACGGTGCCTGAGAAGCGGCCAGAAGTTGTCGCGGGCAGGCTTCGGGCGCATAGTGTTTTCTCGAGTCACCGCGGAGCGCGCGGAGAGAGGAGAGATGGGCGGCATGACTGACGAATCACCCGATGACCCGGCGGAGAGCCCTGGGTGCGCTCGGCGCCCTCGGCGTCGTCGCCGCCGGAGGGCTCGTGGTGGGGCGCGCCGACGACCGCGCGCGCCCAGGTGCTGGGACTGAACGAGAGCGTCCAGGAGACGATGAAGCGGCTCTTCGGCGACCGGCGCCATCAAGGACGGTGAGGCCGTCATCAAGGTCGACTTCCCGCCCATCGCCGAGAACGGCTCGGTGGTGCCGAGTCGTCGAGTCACCGTGGAGTCGCCGATGACGCCGGCGAGCTACGTGAAGTCACATCTACGTCGTCGCCGACAAGAACCGCATCCCCTTCGTCACCCGCGCGACGCTGGCGCCCGAGGCGGGCCGCGCCTTCATGGGCGCGAACATCCGTCTGGGCGAGACGGGCGACCTCCGCGCGATCGTGGAGCAGAGCGACGGCACGCTGCTCATGGTCAAAGCGCGAGGTCAAGGTCACCGTCGGCGGCTGCGGAGGCTGAGCGATGCCAGACAGCGACAATGTCCGGCTGCGGCTGCCGTCGACGATCAAGGCCGGCGACGTCGTCCAGGTGCGCGCGCTCGTGCATCCATCCGATGGAGCGGATCGAGCGCGACGCAGCAGGGCAAGATCATTCAGAAGAACTACAACTACGTCAACAAGGTGATCGTGACCTACCTGGGCAAGACCATCCTGACCTTCGACACGACGCAGAGCGTGAGCGAGAATCCGTTCTTCTCCTTCACCGTCAGGGCCACCGATCCCGGGCACGCTCACGGTCGACGTTCCTCGACACCACGGGCGGCCGGTTCGAGACGCACGGCCAGACGTCACGCTCTCGTGAGCCTGATCGCGTGAGTCGCCCGTCGCGCACGGCGGGTGATGCGCTGGGTCGCGCTGGTCGCGCTGCTGCGCCGCCTGCGCCGGGCCGACCGCCAACGCGCCCGACGACTCACGCGCGTCCCGGCGTGGACGCTCGCGCGCCATTCCCGAGGCGCGCGGCGAGTTCCAGCGTGCTGCCGGACGGCAAGCGCATGGCGGTCCGCTACGCGGGCTGGTCGACGCGCGACTCGCAGCTTCCGGACCTACGCCTACGACGACACGGCGGCCCGAGCCGCCGGTGCAGACGGTGCGATGCCGGCCGGCGTGGTGGGCGACCCGCGACAGGGCTGCGTGCTGTTTCTCAGCCGCGCCAAGGGGCCGTGCACCGGCTGCCATCTGATTCCGGGCGACGACGTGTGGCCGGCCGGCAACGTCGGTCCCGACCAGTCCACCATCGGCGACCGGAAGCTGACCGACGCAGTATCTCTATCAGCAGCATCTGGGATCCGCGCGTGTTCTTCCCGCAACACGTCGATGCCGCCGTGGGGCACCGTCAGGCGTCCTGACGCTCGGAAGAGATCGTGCATCTCGTGGCCTATCTGCAGATCGCTCAGGGGCCCGGTGCGCGCCGGAGAAGGATCCCGATCGCAATCCGTTCACGCGGCGCAAGCCGGTGGGATTCGGCGACAACCTCGACCCCACGAACAATCCCGCCGTGCTCCTGGCCGACGGCGCCGAGGCCGTGTGGGCCGCGAAGGGGCCGTCCGGCAAGGCCTGCGCCGACTGCCACGCGGGCGGCGTCGCCAGCGCCGATGAAGGGCGTCGCGACGCGGTATCCGAAGTTCGTGCCAGGCGTACCGGCGGGTGATGAGCATCGAGGATTTCCTGACCGTCGCACGGGCCGAGACGACGGGCCGCTCGCTGCCGTCGACGAGATCGACCGACAACCTCAATCTGAGCATGCTCGTCCGGCGGCCTCGAACGGGATGCCGGTGAGCGTCGACACCGAGAGTCCCGAGGCGCGCGCGGCGCTCGCGCGCGGCGAGGCGACGTTCGACAGGCGCGTGGGCGAGCGCAATCACGCGTGCGCCGACTGCCACACGCCGGAGCGGGGCGCCGACAAGTTCCTGGGCGGGCGCCTGCTCGCCGACGTCACCACCGGCCTGACCCGGCACTTTCCCACTCTGGCGCACGGACCAGAGCGAAGTGTGGGACATGCGCAAGCGCTTCCAGTGGTGCATGACCCCGCTCGGCATGAACATGCTCGCCGCGGACTCCATCGAGTACGCCGAGCTGGAGCTCTATCTCGCGACCTTCGACAACGGCAAGCCGCTGAGCGTGCCCGGCATCCGCTCATTGAGCGCGCCGGGCATGCGGCGTCGACGCCGCCGCGCGATCGCGTGATCGAGCGTGCTCGTGGCCGTGATCGCCGGCGCGAGCCGGATCCGGCGCTCGGCGCCGCGCGCAGCTGGAGGCCGCGCGACGGGCCCGCGCGCCTGCTGGCGTTCGAGCCGCTCGGCAACGTCACGCTCGCTGCACCTCACGGATTCCCACGCGACGCTGCGGCCCGTGTTCTACCGCGAGCCCGACACGCTGCTCGGGGTCGGCGCCGAGCGCGGCAGTCCGCCGTTTCTCACCGGCGCCGAGCTCCTGCCCGCGTATCACTTCGCCCCGGCATCCGTCGAGGCCTACGCGTACACCTGCCTCGACTTCCCGGCGCTGGCCGCGCGCTACGGGCGCATGGGCGGCTACGCGCACCTGGCGACGCTCGTCAGCCCGGATTCGCGCAGAGCGGGCCGGGCGCACGCTGCTGCTCGACGGCGGCGACGCGCTCCAGGGCTCGGCGACCACGCTCTGGAGCCGCGGCGAGGACATGGTGCGGGTCGCGAACCAGCTCGGCGTCGAGGTCGCCACCGCGCACTGGGAGTTCGTCCTACGGCCTCGACCGCGTGCGCGAGCTCTTCGGCGACCGCGAGCAGCGCGGCCTCTTCGCCGGAGACTTCGTCGCCCACAACGTGACGGTGGCGGGCTGGGGGATCCGCGTCTTCCGCCCGTACACGATCCGCGAGGTGGGCGGCGTCCGCGTCGGCGTCATCGGCCAGGCGTTTCCCTACACGCCGGTCGCCCATCCGCGACGCTTCGTGCCCGACCTCACGTTCGGCATCCGGGAGGACGGCGTCCAGGCGCTCGTGCACGAGCTGCGGAACAGCAGGAAGGTCGGATGTCGTCGTGCTGCTCGAGCCACAACGGGATCGCCGTCGACCTGAAGCTGGCGTCGCGCGTTCAGGGCCTCGACGTCATGCTCGGCGGCCACACCCACGACGCGCTGCCCCAGCCCATCGTGGTCGGCCAGACGCTCGTCGTGAACTCGGGCGCGCACGGCAAGTTCCTGAGCCGCCTGGATCTCGACGTGCAGCGGCGGCCGCGTCGTCGCCCACCGCTACCGGCTCCTGCCGGTGCTCGCCCAGGATCTGCCGGAAGATCCGACATGGCCAGGCTGATCGACGAGATCCGCGCGCCCCACGAGGCGACGCTCGGCGAGCGCCTGGCCGTCTCGGAATCGCTCCTCTACCGTCGCGGCAACTTCAACGGCACCTTCGACGAGCTGATCCTCGACGCGCTCATCCGGCGCGGCGACGCCGCAGATCGCGTTCTCGCCCGGCTTCCGCTGGGGCGATCACGATCCTGCCGGGCCAGGAGATCACGCTCGAGGACGTGTACGCGCACACCGCGCTGACCTACGCCGAACACCTGGGTGCGCGAGATGACCGGCAGCGAGATCCATCAGCGTCATGGAAGACGTGGCCGACAACCTGTTTCACCCCGATCCGTACTACCGCCAGGGGGCGACATGGTCCGGCTGGGCGGGCTCACCTACGCGATCGATCCGGCCCGGCGCATGGGCCGACGCATCCTCGACATCCGCGTCGCCGGGCGCGCGCTCGATCCCGACGCGCCGCTACAAGGCGACCGGCTGGGCCAGTCTCGGCGAGGCGGACGGACCGCCGGCCTGGACGTCGTGGCCGACTATCTCAGGAGCGTGCGGCGGGTGAAGCTGAACCCGCGCGCGCGTGCGGAGTCGTATGAAGAGCCGGCGGGCGGGCTGTGCGGACTCGTTCTCTCCGTCCTCGCGGTCGGCCTCTCGCTGGTGGCCGCCGTCGGGGATGACGCGCTCGACGATCTCCTCACCGCATTTCAGATGACGCCGCTCGGCGATCGAAAGCCGACGCCGTTCACCCTGATTCGATCGACGGCAAGTCGATCTCGCTCGCCAACGTCCGCGGCCGGGCCGTCCTCCTCTACTTCTGGGAGAGCGGCTGACCATACTGCGCGAGGAGTTGCCCTCCACGATCGAGCAGGTTCACCAGGAGTACAAGGACCAGGGGCTCGCGATCCTCGCGATCAACCTCGGGGAGGATCGCGACGACCTCGTGGCCTGGGTGAAGCGCCGCAAGGTCACCGCCACGGTGCTGCTCGATCCGAACGGCGACGTCGCCCGTGGCTATGCGATCGCGTACACTCCGACCGTCTTTCTCATCGATCGCGACGGCCGGCTCGTCGCCAAGTCTGTCGGCGTCCGGTCGTGGACCGGAGACGCCGGGGCGGGCGGTGCTCCGGGCGCTGATGGCCCGGTAGGCCCGGAACGGTGGTGCGAGCCGCAGGACGTCGCGGGGCTGGGGCCCGCCGTCCGAGGCAGCCTAGCGGAGGTCGAGCCGCAGGACGTCGCGGGGCTGGGGCCCCGCCGTCGAGGCGAGCGTATGGAGGAGGCGCCGCATGGCATTCGACGGCGAAGCGTTCGTGGCGCGATTCAACACGGTGTGGAACGGGCACGACCTCGACGGGATCCTCGCCATGATGACCGACGACGTGGTCTTCGAAGCGTCCTTCGGCAAGGATCCGTGGGGGCGCGTGTCGTCGGCCGGACGGCGGTGCGCGAGTTCCTCGAGGACATGTTCCGGCGAATTCCCGACGTTCGGTGGGACGAGATCCGGCACTTTGCCTGCCCCGAGCTGGCCGTGGTCGAGTGGCTGACGACCGGGACCCGCGAGGCGGAACCCGCTACGAAGTCCAGGGCTGCGACGTCCTGGCCCTGCGGGGCGGAAAGATCGCGGCCAAGCGCTCCTACCGCAAGGGCCAGCTCCTAGCCCGCGGGCCGCTGAAAGGGCCCCTCGGCTGGGCGCCGCCTCGCATCTGGGCCCTTTTGAGCGGCCCGCTACATCGGTCTCGACGAGACGATCGCCGCGTAGAGCGCGGTCTGCCGGTAAAGTGCCGCAGCCGCAGTGCTCGTTGACGTCGTGCTGCTGGTTGTTACTGTTGGCGGCCGGTATCCAGAGGCAGGGAATGCCGAGGACGTCGGTGAAGACGTGGAGCGGGAGTGTGCCGCCCAGGATTGGCAGCGCCACCGGCTCTCGTCGCCGTGCTCCTCCAGGAGCCGGAGCAGCCACCCGAACTCCGGACGGGCCGGTGAGGTGTAGCTGGCCGGCTGGCCGCTCGTCTTCAGCGTGAACGTGATCCCCGGCGTGCGTCCCTGATGCTCGCCGACCGTGCGCTCGACGAGCTCCTGGATCGCGGCGAGCGGCGTGTCCGGCGTCAGCCGGACGTCCAGACGCGCGTGGGCCGAGCGCGGGATGATGGTCCGCCGCAGCGTCGGTGAGGCGCCGTCCGTCACTGAAGTGGTTGACGTTGACGGTGGGGCGAAGGAAGGGCGTCCAGACCGCCTGTGTCCTCCCACTTCGCAAAGACCTCGCTCGCCTCGCGCCGGAACGCGTCGTGCGCCGCCGCCCAGCCCAGGTGCGCTCCTCGATGTCGGCCACGAGGCGCGCGAGCGGCAGGACCGGATTCGGCACGATGTTGCCGTAGTTGCCGGAGTGGACCGACGTGGTCTGCCCGTTGTCGGCGACGATGTCGACCGTGAGCAGGCCGCGCACGCCCATCACGAGGGTGGGGGCGTTTCGCTGCTTCGGCCCGTCCGAGCCGATGAGGACGCTCGCGGCGAGCCGGTCGCGGTGGGCGCGGGCGATCGCCTCGAGGTTGGGGCTGCCGTGCTCTTCCTCGCCGTCGAGGATGATCTTGACCTTCCACCGGGCGGTGCCGGCACGGACCGCGTCCATCGCGCCGAGGACGTTCGAGAGGTGCTGGCCTTGTTGTCGGCGCCGCCGCGACCCACGACCACCACGTCCTCGAGAGCCCGGTCGTCGAGGCTGCGCGGCTCCACGGCTCTCGCGTCGACGAGTAATACGCGGGCACGAACGGCTCGCACTTCACGCCCTGCCACTGCCAGCGCGCCGGGTCGCCGGTGGGCTGGACGTCGTAATGGCCGTACAGCAGGAGCGTCGGCGCGCCCTCGGGCCCGGGCAGCTCGCCGTAGAGCGCCGGCGTGCCCGCGCCGTCTGGAGGCGACAGCGGCGTCAGCTCGAGCCCGAGACCGCGCCAGAGGCGCGCGAACCGCGTCGATCATCTCGGCGGTGACCTGGCGACTGATCGTGGCGATGCGCGGGTAGCGGTCGAGCAGCTCGAGTCGATCGTGACGGAGCGACATGGAGTTCCGGTAGTATAGCGCCGTCGATGAGGACGATTCCGGGTTCGCCGTCTGGCCTCGTCCGCGATCCTCGCCGCCGCGCTCGCGATGGGTCTCGGCGCCGCCGACCTCGGAGCGCAGCCGCCCGGCAAGATCGCGCGCATCGGCTTCCTGCATCCGGGGACGCCGCCCAACGCGAGCGCCGACGTCTTCCGCCAGACCCTGCGCGACCTCGGCTACGTGGAAGGCCGGAGCGTCACCATCGAGTTCCGCTGGGCCGAAGGCCGGATGGATCGGTTGTCCCCCTGGCGGCGGAGCTGGTCGCTCTCAAGGTCGACGTCATCGTGGTCGGTACGACCCCGGCCATCAAGGCCGGTGGCGGAGAAGACGAAGACCATCCCCATCGTGATGACCGTGGTCGCCGATCCGGTCGCCGGACGGGCTCGTCCAGAGCCTCGGGCATCCCGGCGGCAACGTCACCGGGCTCACGATCATCTCGCCGGAGCTGTCGGGAAAGCGGATCGAGCTGCTCAAGGAAGCGGTGCCCCGGCTCTCACGGCTCGCCGTGCTCTGGAATCCCACGAACCCGACGCACGCCGCGACGCGCATGCGCGAGAGCCGAGGCGACCGCGCGGACCCTCGGTCTGCAGACCGTGCCCGTGGCGGTCCAGGCCGCCGCGGACGTGGACAGCGCCTTCGCCACGATCGCCCGTGAGCGCGCCTCGGCGCTCTTCGTGCTCGACGACGCGATCCTGTTCATCGAGCGGCAGCGGATCGCCGACCTGGCGCTCAGGAATCGCTTGCCCCTGGTATCCGGGATCAGCGGATACGCCGACGCCGGCGCGCTCATGACCTACGGCGCCAGGCAGACCGACCTTTACCACCGGGCGGCCATCATCGTCGATCGGATCCTCAAGGGCGCCAAGCCGGCGAATCTTCCCATCGAGCAGCCCGGAAGCTTCGAGCTCGTCCTCAACCTCAAGACCGCAAAAGCCTCGGTCTCACGATTCCGGACTCGCTCCTGCTGCGCGCCGACCGGTTGATCGAATGACGCGGCCGCGCGCTTCTCGCCGGCATGCCCGGCTCATCCGGCTGGCCGAGCTGACGGCGCCGGGCGCGGCGAAGCTGGCCCGCGATCCGAAGGTCGTCGTGATCCTTCCGCTCGGCGCAATCGAGCAGCACGGCCCGCACCTGCCGCTTCTGGTCGACTGGCGCGGCGCCGAGGAGCTCGCGTACCAGGTCGCTCCGCACCTGGGGCAGGTCAGGCTGGCGCCCGGTCATCGCCCCGTCGATCCCGTACGGCGTCAGCACGCTCGCGGTCAGCTGGCCGGGGACCGTGTCGCTGACGATCTCGACGCTCCGGCGCCTCATCGTCGAGGTGGTCTCCGGCCTGGCGAGCCACGGCTTCCGGAGGGTCGTGCTGACGAACTATCAGGCCGACCCGGACCACCTCCGGGCGATCGACGCCGCCCGGCGCGAGCTGACCCGGCGCCGCGCGCGTCAGGTGCTGGTCGCCGGCTTCGAGCCCGGCGCGAAGCCGACGACTCCCATGACCAACCCGCGGGTCCGCGCCCCCTGAGAAGCCCGAGGCCTGACCGCCGAATGGCACGCCGGCGAGCTCGAGACGGCGTTCATGCTCGCGGTCGACCGACGGCTCGTGCGGGAGCGGATCGCGCGGCGTCTTCCCCGGCCTGGTTCGACTTCCGCGGAGCTCCTGCGCGCGGCGCGCGCAACTTCCGCCGCCTCGGTCCCGGCGGCGCCGAGCTACTCGGCTGGCCCGCCGCCGCGCGCGCCAGGACGGGGCGCGACGCGATGGCGCTGCGAGGCAAGCTCATCGCCGCCGAGCTCGTCAGGGCCCTCGAGAACCGTGCCCGTTCTGACCGCATCGGCGCGGCGCGTTACTGGTGAAGCGCATTCCAATCGAGTGAGATGGGCGGCAATCCGCGTGGGAGCAGCCTCACGACCCGGGCCGGGAGACCAACACTGATATGGCCAGCATGGTGACGATCTGATGGCGCGACCGAAGATCACCGTCGTCGGCGCCGGCAACGTGGGCGCGACAGTCGCCAGTACGCGGTCGAGAGAGCTGGGCGACGTCGTGCTCAGTGGACGTGATCGAGGGATCCCCGCAGGGCAAGTCGCTCGACCTGCGCGCAGGCGGGCCGGTCCACGGGTTCGACTCGTCGCTGCAGTCGGCACGAACGGCTACGACGACGACGGCCGGATTCCGACGTGGTCGTCATCACCGCCGGCATGGCGCGCAAGCCCGGCATGACCCGCGACGACCTCCTGTTCAAGAACGCCGAGATCGTCGGCTCGGTGGTCGAGCAGGTGCGCAGCCGCTCGCGCGACGCGATCCTGATCCTCGTCACCAATCCGCTCGACGCGATGGTGCAGCTGGCGTGGAAGCGGTCGGGCTTCCCGCCGGAGCGGGTCATCGGCATGGCCGGCGTGCTCGACTCGGCGCGCTTCCGCACGTTCATCGCCGCATGAAGCTGAACGTGTCGCGTCGAGAACGTCACCGCGTTCGTCCTGGGCGGCCACGGCGACACGATGGTGCCGCTGCCGCGCTACTCGACGGTGGCCGGCATCCCGATCACCGAGCTCCTGCCGAAGGAGCCGGATCGACGCGATCGTCACCCGCACGCGCCAACGGCGGCGCCGAGATCGTGAACTTCCTCAAGACCGGCAGCGCCTACTACGCGCCCGGCGCCTCGGCGGTCGGAGATGGTCGAGGCCATCCTCAAGGACAAGAAGAAGATCCTGCCGTGCGCCGCGTACCTGAACGGCGAGTACGGCGTCGCGCGGGCTCTACGTCGGCGTGCCGGTCAAGCTCGGCCGCGCGCGGCGTCGAGCAGATCGTCGAGATCAAGCTGACGGCCGGACGAGCAGGCGCGCGTTCAGACAGGTCCGCCGACGCGGGTGCGGGAGCTGGTCGAAAAGCTGAAGCTCTAGTCGAGGCCGGGGATGCCGGGCATGTCGTCGTGAGAGACGTTCACGTCAGCGCCATACGTCCGACGCGGTCAAGAAGCTCTGCATCGACGCGAACATCGAGCTCGAGCCCGATATGCTGCGCGCCTTCGACCGCGCGCGCTCGCCACCGAGCGCTCGCCGGCCGGCAAGCAGGTGCTGCAGATCCTGAAGGACAACGCTCGGATGGCCCGCACCCGGCGTGATTCCCTACTGCCAGGACACGGGCTTCGTCGTCTGCTTCGTCGAGCTCGGCCAGGACGTGCACGTCACGGGCGGCAGGCTCTACGACGCGATCAACGAGGGCGTGCGCCAGGGCTACAAGGAGGGCTATCTGCGCGCCTCGATCGTGCGGTCGCCGTTCGACCGCGTGAACACCGGCGACAACACGCCGGCGGTGATCCACGTGGACCTGGTGCGCCGGCGCCGCGCTCAAGATCGCAGATCATGGCCAAGGGCGGCGGCTGCGAGAATCGCTCGAAGTACACGATGCTGACCCCGGCGGCGGCATCGACGGCGTGAAGGACTTCATCATCGAGTGCGTGAAGACGGCGGGCCCGGACGCCTGCCCGCCGCTGATCCTGAGGCGTGGGCGTCGGCGGCACCTTCGAGAAGGCGGCGATCCTCTCGAAGCAGGCGCTGTTCCGCGAGGTCGGCAGCCGCCGAACCCGGATCCCCGCGCTCGACACGCTGGAGACAGGAGCTGCTCCTCGACCGCGCCAACCGGCTCGGGCATCGGCCCTCCAGGGCTACGGCGGCGACACGACAGTCCCTCGGCATCCACGTGCTCACGTATCCCTGCCACATCACGTCGCTGCCCGTCGCTGTCACGATCGAGGTGCCACGCGCACCGCCACAAGGAGGCGACGCTGTGACAGGGGACAGGTGAAGGACAAGCATGCCGACCGATCCCGGGAAGATCATCTGGACGGAAATCGACGAAGCGCCCGCGCTGGCCACCTACTCGCTGCTGCCGATCATCCGGAAGTTCACCGGCGGGACCGGCATCACCATCGAGACGGCGCGACATCTCCCTGGCCGGGAGAATCCTCGCCAACTTCCCGGAGAGCCTGACCGCGGCCCAGCGGGTGCCGGACTGGCTGAGCGCAGCTCGGCGAGCTGGCCAAGCGGCCCGAGGCCAACATCGTCAAGCTGCCGAACATCAGCGCGTCGGTCCCGCAGCTCAAGGCCGCGATTCGAGGAGCTGCAGGGGCAGGGCTACCAGGTCCCGGACTACCCCGGAGAATCCGGCGAGCCCGGCGGAGCAGGCGATCAAGACGCGCTACGCGAAGGTGCTCGGGAGCGCCGTGAACCCGGTGCTGCGGGAAGGCAACTCCGACCGGCGAGCCGCCGCCGCGGTGAAGGAATACGCGAAGAAGCATCCGCACAAGCTGGGTCCGTGGACGCCGGACTCGAAGGCGCACGTCGCCACCATGAGCCGCGGCGACTTCGCGACCAACGAGAAGTCGGTGACCGTCCGCGACGCGACCACCGTGCGGATCAGAGTTCACCGACACAGAAGGGCGCCGTCACGGTCCTGAAGGACGACGATCGCGCTCAAGGCCGGCGAGGTGATCGACGGCACGCTTCATGAGCAGCGCCGCGCTGGTGAGCTTCCTCGAGCGACGAGATCGAGGACGCGAAGAGGCAGGGCGTGCTGTTCTCGGTCCACCTCAAGGCCACGATGATGAAGATCTCCGACCCGATCATCTTCGGCTGCGCCGTGCGGACGTTCTTCCAGGACGTCTTCGACAAGCACGCGGCGGCGTTCGAGGAGGCCGGCGTCGATCCGAACAACGGCCTGCGGCGACCTCGTACGCGGCGATCAGACAGCCTGCCGGCGGCGAAGCAGGCGGAGATCGAGGCCGACATCCGGGCGTGCTACGGCCAGCGGCCCGGCCTGGCGATGGTCAACTCCGACAAGGGGATCACCAGCCTGCACGTGCCGAGCGACGTGATCATCGACGCCTCGATGCCCGCGATGATCCGCGACTCCGGCCAGATGTGGGGACCGGACGGCAAGCTCCACGAGGCGAAGGCGGTCATTCCCGATCACAGCTACGCGCGCGCTCTATCGCGGAGGCCATCGAGCACTGCAAGCGGCACGGCGCGTTCGACCCGGCGGACCATGGGCACCGTGCCGAACGTCGGGCTGATGGCCCAGCAGGCCGAGGAGTACGGCTCGCCACGACAAGACCTTCAGATGTCCGCGGCCGGCACCGTGCGCGTCGTCGACGCAGCGCGGCACGACGCTGATCGAGCACGACGTGGAGCCGGGCGACATCTGGCGCGCCTGTCAGGTGAAGGACGCGCCGATCCGCGACTGGGTGAAGCTCGCCGTCACGCGCGCGCGGATCACCGGCGCGCCGGCGGTGCTTCTGGCTCGACAAGAACCGGGCCCACGACGCCGCAGCTCATCGAGAAGGTGACCCGGTACCTCGGCGACCACGACACCAACGGGCTCGACATCCGCATCATGTCCGTCGCCGAGGCCGCGCGCTTCTCGCTCGGAGCGGATGCGGGCCGGCGAGGACACGATCTCGGTGACCGGCAACGTCCTGCGCGACTACAACACCGACCTCTTCCCGATCCTCGAGCTCGGCACCAGCGCGAAGATGCTCTCCGATCGTGCCGCTGCATGGACGGCGGCGGCCTCTTCGAGACCGGCGCCGGCGGCTCGGCGCCCAAGCACGTCGAGCAGTTCCTCGAGGAAGGGCATCTCGCGGTGGGACTCCCTCGGCGAGTTCCTCGCCCTCGCGGAGTCGCTCGATCACATGGGGCGCGCGGCCGGCAACGCCAAGGCGAAGGTGTTCGCCGAGGCGCTCCACAAGGCCAACACCAAGTTCCTGGACAGCGACAAGTCGCCGTCGCGGAAGGTCGGCGAGCTGGACACGCGCGGCAGCCACTTCTACCTCGCCCTGTACTGGGCGGAGGCGCTGGCCGCGCAGACCCGGGACACGGAGCTGCAGGCGCGCTTCGCCAAGGTGGCCAGAGAGCTCGCGGACGAACGAGGCCAAGATCCTCGCCGAGCTGAAGGCCGCCCAGGGCCGGCCGGTCGAGATCGGCGGCTACTTCCGGCCGAACCCCGAGCTGACGTCGAAGGCGATGCGCCCCAGCCCCGCGCTCAACGCCATCGTGGACGCCGTCTCCTGAGCATGAGCGTCGCGACCGCGGCCGACGGCCTCAAGGAGGTCACGACGCCGCTCAGCGACGCCGACGTCGAGTCGTTGAAGGACCGGCGATCGCGCTGCGGATCAGCGGGGTGATCTACACCGCGCGCGACGCCGCGCACGGGCGGCTCTGGCCGCTGATCCAGGAGGGCGAGTCGCTGCCCATCGACGTCCGCGGCCAGATCATCTACTACACCGAGCCCGTCGCCGGCGAGCCCGGCGACGTCAGTCGGCTCGATCGGTCCCACCACCGGCAGCCGCATGGACAAGTTCACGCCCGCGCTGATCGAAGCTCGGGTCTCAAGGGCACCATGGGCAAGGGCGCGCGCTCGCAGGCGGTGAAGGACGCGTTCAGGCAGCACACAGGGCGTCTACTTCGGCGCCATCGGCGGAGCCGGCGCGGTGCTGTCCCGGTTCGTCAAGCGGGTCGAGATGCGTGGCGTACGAGGATCTCGGGACCGAGGCGATCCGGCGCCTCGAGGTCGAGCACTTTCCGGCCATCGTGCGTCAACGACTGCCACGGTGGCGATCTGTACCAGGACGGGCATGAAGGCCTACGCCCGGGAGGGAACTGATGGGTCAGGCGATCGGGCAGGCGCGGCCGCCTATCGCGGCGGCGCACCTGCAGAACGGACGCGTGGTGGGCGCTGCCGCTCACGGTCGTCGTCGTGCTCGGCTCGCTTCATCGTGTACTCGACGTGGGCCGCGTTCCAGAACGCCCACTACTTCGCCGCGCCGTACCTGTCGCCGTTCTACTCGCCGTGCCTGTACCGGCTCGTGCCTGCACGCACGCGTTCGGCGGCGGGCTGCCCGACATCTGCCTGCCGATCATCGGGCTCGTGTCGCCGGCGTTCCTGATCCTGATGGGGCCCGGCTCTCGTTCCGGCTGACCTGCTACTACTACCGCAAGGCCTACTACCGGTCGTTCTGGCTCGCTCCGGTCGGCGTGCGCGGTGCGCGACGTGAAGCCGGGCTACATCGGGCGAGACGCGCTTTCCGCTGATCCTCCAGAGCTTCCACCGCTACACGTGGTACGTCGCGGTGCTGTTCATCGTGCTCCTGACCTGGGACGCGCTGCTCGGCGCTTCCGCTTCCCCCGACGCGGCATTCGGCATCGGCGTCGGCACGCTGGTCATGTGGGTCAACGTGATCGCTCCTGGCCGCCTACACCTTCTCGTGCCACTCCTGCCGCCACATCTGCGGCGGGCACGTCAACGTGTTCTCGAAGGCGCCAGGCGCTATCAGCGTCTGGCACCTCGTCACGCGGCTCAACGAGCGGCATCCCGTCGTACGCGTGGCTCTCGCTCTTCAGCGTGGGCCTGACCGGATCTCTACATTCGCCTCGTCTCGATGGGCGTCATCCGCGACCTGAGGATCATCTGATGGCCAACGACGAGCTACGAGACACACGAGCACGACGTGCTCGGTGATCGGGGCCGGCGGCGCCGGCGCTGCGCGCGGCGATCGAGGCCGTCGGCGCAGGGCGTGTCGGTCGGCCTCGTCTGCAAGTCGCTGCTCGGCAAGGCGCACACGGTCATGGCCGAGGGCGGCATCGCCGCGGCGCTCGGCAACGTGTGGCCCGAGGACAACTGGCAGGTGCACTTCCGCGACACCATGCGCGGCGGCAAGATGCTCAACAACTGGCGCATGGCCCAGCTGCACGCCCAGGAGGCGCCCGATCGCGTGCTCGAGCTGGAGCAGTGGGGCGCGCTGTTCGACCGCACCAAGGACGGGCGCATCCTCCAGCGCGACTTCGGCGGCCACCGCTACGCGCGCCTGGCCCACGTCGGCGACCGCACCGGCCTCGAGATGATCCGGCACGCTGCAGTACCACGGCATCCACCAGGGCATCGACGTCTACATGGAGTGCAACGGTCCAGCGGCTCCTGAAGGACGGCGACCGCGATCGCCGGCGCCTTCGGCTACTGGCGCGAGACCGGGCGAGTTCGTCGTCTTCAAGGCCAAGGCGGTCGTGCTCGCCACCGGCGGCGTCGGCAAGGCCTGGAAGGTCACCTCGAACTCGTGGGAGTACACGGGCGACGGCCACTCGCTGGCGCTGCTGGGCGGGCGCCGACCTCATCGACATGGAGTTCGTCCAGTTCCATCCCGACCGGCATGGTGTGGCCGCCGTCGCGTGCGCGGCATTCTCGTCACCGAGGGCGTGCGCGGCGACGGCGGCACGCTCAAGAACACCACGGGCGAGCGCTTCATGTTCAACTACATCCCCGAGTTCTTCAAGGCGCGAGACGGCCGACAACGAGGCGGAAGCCGACCGCTGGTACGACGACAAGAAGAACAACCGGCGCACGCCCGATCTGCTGCCCGCGCGACGAGGTCGCCCGGGCCATCAACGCCGAGGTCAAGGCGGGCCGCGGCATCGCCGCACGGCGGCGTCTTCCTCGACATCTGCACGCGCCGGCCCGCCGACTACATCCGCAAGCGGCTGCCGTCGATGTACCACCAGTTCAAGGAGCTGGCCGACGTCGACATCACCAAGGAGCCGATGGAGGTCGGGCCGACCTGCCACTACATCATGGGCGGCGTTCGCGTCGACGCCGACACCACCGCGGCCACGCGTGCCGGGCCTCTTCGCGGCCGGCGAGGTCGGCGGCGGCATGCACGGCTCGAACCGGCTCGGCGGCAACTCGCTCTCGGACCTCCTGGTGTTCGGCCGGCGCGGCCAGTCTCTACGCGCGCGCTCTACGCCAAGAGACTTCGGCGGGCGCTGACGGTCGACTCGGGTCAGCGTCGAGTCGATCGCTCGCGCGATGCTGGAGCCGTTCGCGCGCAGCGGCGGCGAGAATCCCGTACGCGATCCAGGCCGACCTGCAGGACACGATGCAGAACCTGGTCGGCCTCATCCGCACCGAGAGCGAGCTGAAGGAAGCGCTCGAAGCGGATCGAGGCGCTCAAGGCGCGCGCGGCGGCACGCGCGTCGACGGCGGGCGCCGTACAACCCGGGCTGGCACACCGCGCTCGATCTCGCGCTCGCTGCTCACCGTGGCCGAGTGCTGCGCATGGCCGCGCTCGAGCGCAAGGAGAGCCGCGGCGGCACACCCGCGACGACCACCCGTACACCGACGACACGTGGGGCAAGATCAACGTGGTCATCCGCCAGCGGCAGGGCGCGCATCCGCGCTCAGCCGCGAGCCGCTGCCGGAGATGCCGGCCGAGCTGAAGGCGCTGTTCCAGGAGAGGAAGTGATGGCCGACCTTCACGATGCGCGTGTTCCGCGGCGACGCCGCCGGCGGCGAGCTTCAAGGACTATCGCGTCGAGTCCGACGAAGGCATGGTGGTCCTCGACGCTCATCCACCGGATCCAGGCGACCCAGGCGCACGACCTGGCCTGCCGGTGGAACTGCAAGGCCGGCAAGTGCGGCTCGTGCAGCGCCGAGGTGAACGGCAAGCCGCGGCTCATGTGCATGACGCGGATGGACCTGTTCCAGCCCGGCGAGACCGATCACGGTGGCGCCGATCCGGACCTTCCCGCTCATCCGCGACCTGGTGACCGACGTGTCCTACAACTACGAGAAGGCAAGCCAGGTCCCGCCGCTTGCGCCTCAAGCCGCCGGAGCCCGACGGCACGTACCGGATGATGCAGGAGGACATCGATCGCATCCAGGAGTTCCACAAGTGCATCGAGTGCTTCCTGTGCCAGGACGTCTGCCACGTCATCCGCGACCACGAGGACAAGAAGCGGGCCTTCGCCGGGCCGCGGTTCTTCATCAAGCTGGCGGGCCTCGACATGCACCCGCTCGACACCCGCGACCGCTCGGCGTTCATCAAGGAGCAGGCGGGCGTCGGACTCTGCAACATCACCAAGTGCTGCACCGAGGTGTGCCCCGAGCACATCCACATCACCGACAACGGCATCATCCCGCTCAAGGAGCGGATGGCCGGACGGCTCTCGACCCCATCGTGTGGCTCCTCCGGAAGTTCCGAGGTCAGAAAGGGCTGAGCGGCCTGACCCGCGTCCGTGAGAAATTCACGAGTATCAGGCCAAGGCGCTCCTGCGCGAGTTCGGCGTGCCCGTTCCGCGCGGCGAGGTCGCCACGACCCCGGCCGACGCGAAGGCGGCCGCCGCGCGCCTGGGCGGGCGGGTCGTCGTGAAGGCCCAGGTGCACGCCGGCGGCCGCGGCAAGGCCGGCGGCATCAAGGTGGCGGACGATGCGGACGGTGCCGAGCGCGCGGCCCGCCAGATCCTCGGCATGCGGCTCAAGAGCCCGCAGACGCCGCCCGGCGGGATCGAGGTCCGCTCGGTGCTCGTGGAGGAGGCCTCGCGACGTCGCGCGCGAGCTCTATCTCTCGATCACGCTCGACCGCGCCCGCGCGACCCACGTGGTCATGGCGTCGGAAGCCGGCGGCATGGACATCGAGGAGGTCGCCGCGCGCACGCCCGACAAGATCATCCGGCAGTGGGCGCATCCAGCGCTCGGCATCCAGGATTTTCAGGCGCGCCGGCTGGCGTACGGCCTGGGGCTCACGGGCGACCAGTTCAAGCAGGCGGTGGCCCTGATCCGCGGCCTCTTCGCGCTCTACCTGGCCCGCGACGCCTCGCTGGCCGAGATCAATCCGCTGGTCGTCACGCAGGACGGCCGGGTCCTCGCGCTCGACGCCAAGCTCAACTTCGACGACAACGCGCTCTGGCCGCCACCCGGCGATCGTCGCGCCGCGCGACGTCAACGAGGAGGATCCGCTCGACGTCGAGGCGTCGAAGTACGACCTGAACTACATCAAGCTCGACGGCAACGTCGGCTGCATGGTCAACGGCGCCGGCCTGGCGATGGCGACGATGGACATCATCAAGCTCGCCGGCGGCGAGCCGGCGAACTTCCTCGACGTGGGCGGCGGAGCCTCGCCCGAGCAGATCGAGAACGCGTTCCGGATCCTCTCGTCGGACCCCAGCGTGAAGGCGGTGTTCATCAATGTCTTCGGCGGCATCCTGCGCTGCGACCGGCTCGCCGCGGGCGTCATCGCGGCCATCCGGAACCTCGGCCTGCGCCTGCCGGTGGTGGTGCGGATGGAGGGCACCAACGTCGAGCTGGGCGGCAGATGCTCGCCGAATCGGGGCTGGCCCTGACGAACGCCGCCGACATGGGTGATGGCGCGAAGAAAGCCGTGGCCCTCGCGCGCGGCTAGCCGGTGGGTCCCGCTGCTCGTCCTGATGGGCGGCGTCGTCGCCGGCGCGGGCTGCTGGCGGCCGGCCGACCAGCGGGCCTACGAGGACGCCGTCGCCTCGATGTCCGATGGTGAAGGCGCGGGCGTTCTTCGAGCAGTACCCGCGGAGCGCCTATCGCGACCGGCTGGTCGAGGACATGATCGGCTGGTGCAGACGCGAGGACACCACGGCTTGCTATGAGATCATCTTGCAGACGATGCCGAAGGACCATCACCGCTACCAGGACGTGGTCGCCGTCTACGAGAAGCGGCTCGCCGACAAGCGCCGGGGTCGCCCGCCGGGAACCGAGGACAGGCGCGAGGGCGTCCGCTAGGTGAGCATTCTCGTCGATCGGTCCACCCGCGTGGTCGTGCAGGGCATCACCGGTCGCGAGGGCGCGTTCCACGCCGCGCGGTGCAAGGAGTACGGCACGACCATCGTCGGCGGGGTCACGCCCGGCAAGGGCGGAACGACCCACGAAGGCTTCCCGGTCTGGAACACGGTCGCCGAGGCGGTGGCCAGCGAAGGGCGAACTGCGCCTTGATCTTCGTGCCGCCGCCGGCGGCGGCCGACGCGATCATGGAAGCGGCCGCGGCCGCCGTCCCGCTGGTCGTCTGCATCACCGAGGGCATTCCCGTCGGCGATCTGGTGCGGGCCAGGCACTTTCTGCGCCGGGACGTCGAGCCAGCTGATCGGACCCAACTGTCCCGGGGTGATCACGCCCGAGCAGGCCAAGATCGGCATCATGCCGGGCCACATCCATCAGCGCGGGCCCGGTCGGCGTCGTCTCGCGCAGCGGCACCTTGACCTACGAGGTCGTGGGCCAGCTCAGCGGACGGGGCATCGGACAGTCGACCTGCGTCGGGATCGGCGGAGACCCGGTGAACGGCACGAGCTTCGTCGACGTGCTGCGGCTCTTCAACGACGATCCCGAGACGCGGGCCATCATGATGATCGGCGAGATCGGCGGCACCGCCGAGGAAGAGGCGGCCGCGTTCGTCAAGGCGAAGGTGAAAAGCCGGTGGTCGCGTTCATCTGCGGTCAGACGGCGCCGCCGGGGCGGCGCATGGGCCACGCCGGCGCGATCATCGCGGGAGGCAAAGGAACGGCGGCGGAGAAGATGAAGGCACTCGAAGACGCCGGGGCCACGCTCGTGAAGAGCCCGGCCGACATGGGAGCCACCATGGCCAAGGTGATCGGACGATGACGACGCAGCGCACGCTGGCCATCATCAAGCCCGACGCCGTGGCCGAGGGCGTCGTCGGACAGATCATCACCAGAATCGAACGGGCCGGCCTCACGATCCTCGCGGCCAAGCTCGTCCACATGACGCTCGCGGAGGCGCGCGGCTTCTACATCGTCCACCGGGAGCGCCCGTTCTACGAGAGCCTCTGCGCGTTCATGACGCAGGGGCCGTGCATGCCGATGGTCCTCGCCGGGGACGACGCGATCCGAAAATGGCGCGACCTCATGGGCGCGACCGATCCCGCGAAGGCCGCGGCGGGAACGATCCGCAAGGACTTCGCCGCGTCCATCGAGGCCAACGCCGTGCACGGCCCGACGCGCCCGAGACGGCGGCGTTCGAGATTCCCTACTTCTTCTCGAGCTTCGAGCTCTGCCCCCGGTAGAGCGCGGTGAAGATCGCCAAGGTCCTGGTCGCCAATCGAGGCGAGATCGCGGTCAGAGTGATCCGCGCCTGCCGCGAGCAGGGCATCGCCTCGGTGGCGGTGTTCTCCGACGCCGACCGCGAAGCGCTCCACGTGCTCATGGCCGACGAGGCGTACCCGATCGGACCGCCCCCGCCGGCCGAGAGCTATCTCGGCGATCGACAAGCTGGTGCGCGGTCGCCAAGGCCTCCGGCGCCGACGCGGTGCATCCCGGCTACGGCTTCCTCGCCGAGAACGCCGCGTTCGCGGAGGCGTGCGGCGCCGCCGGGCTCGATGTTCGTCGGACCGCCGCCGGCGGCCGATCCGGAGCCCTCGGCGACAAGACGGCCGCGCGACGGATCGCGCGCACGCTGGGCGTGCCGACCGTGCCGGCACCTTCGAGCCCGTGTCCGGGCCCGACGCGATGCGCGCGGCCGCCCGCGAGATCGGCTACCCGCTCATGGTCAAGGCCGCGATGGGCGGCGGCGGGAAGGGGATGCGCGTCGTCCGCTCCGAGAGCGAGCTCGAGGCGCGCTGCGCGCTGGCGCGGAGCGAGGCGGCCTATGCGTTCGGCGACGGCGCGGTCTATCTCGAGCGGTACCTGGCCGAGCCCCGACACATCGAGGTCAGGTGCTGGCCGACGCCCAGGCCACGTCATCCACCTGGGCGAGCGCGAGTGCTCGATCCAGCGCCGACACCAGAAGCTCGTCGAGGAGTCGCCCTCGCCGTTCGTCGACGCCGACCCTGCGCGAGCGCCTGGGCGAGGCGGCGTGCCGGATCGCCGCGCGCGGCCGGCTACCGTCAACGCCGGGACCGTCGAGTTCCTGGTGGACGCGGAGCGGCAGCTTCTACTTCCTCGAGATGAACACGCGCCTGCAGGTCGAGCATCCGCGTGACCGAGATGGTCACCGGGCATCGATCTCGTCGCGCGAGCAGCTCCGGGTCGCCGCCGGCGAGGCGCTCGGCCACAAGCAGGCCGACGTCGTCCTGCGCGGCGCGGCCATCGAATGCCGGATCAACGCCGAGGACCCGTTCAACGGCTGGATGCCCTCGCCGGGCACCATCACCGGGCTCGCGCGCCGCCACCGGCCCGTGGGTGCGCGACGACTCGGGCGCCTACGAGGGCTATACGGTTCCGCGCTTCTACGACACGCTGCTCGCGAAGCTCATGGTGTGGGGCGTCGACCGCGCGGCCGCCATCAGCCGGATGGCCCGCGCGCTCGCCGAGTACAAGGTGGTCGGCGTTCTCACGACGATCCCGGTTCTCGCCCACATCGTGGCCCCACGAGGACTTTCGCGCCGGCAAGCTCTCGACCGGATTTCTCGACCGTCTCCTGCCCACGCTGACGGCGACGCGGGATCAGGCGCGCGCGGTCGCCATCATCGCGGCGGCCCTCGCCGAGTACGAGCGCCTGGGCCACCGCACCGTCGTCGAGCCGCCACCGGCAAGCGACAACTGGCGCACCGGCCGCCGCCCAGGCTGGCGATGAGAGACGAATGCCTCATGCCGGGCTCGTCGAGCGCGAGCGCGGTGACGGCCGTGCGGAGCCGGGTCGCATCCTGTGTCAGGCCACCCTCGGTCGAGCCGCCAGCCTCATGGTCCCCGTACAACAATCCCAGCCGGCCTCAGGCACCGCTACGCATGAAATTCGTCGTCACGATCGGCGACGCGATCGAGACGGTCGAGGTGAGCGGCGAGGCCCCAGGTCATCGGGTGACCATCGGCTCGGAGGTGTGGGAGGTGGATGGGCGGCTCACCGCCCAGGGCATCTACTCGCTCCTCATCGGCGGCGCCTCGCGCGTCGCCGACGTCCGGGACGAAGGGGCGCGTGCGTCGTGGACATCGGCGACGAGCGGTACGTCCTCCGGGTCGAGGAGGAGACGCGCCACATCATCCGTACCCGTGGGCGCTCGGCCGCCGGCGCCGGCGCGCAGACGCTCGTGGCGCCGCTGCCGGGCCGGATCGTGCGGGTCTCGGTGAAGCCGGGCGAGCCGGGTCGAGAAGGCGACACCCTGCTGGTGATCGAGGCCATGAAGATGGAGAACGAATACCGGGCGGGCAGCGCGGGCACCGTCTCCGAGGTGCGGGTCACGCCCGGTCAGACCGTGAACGGCGGCGACGTCCTGGTGGTGATCGCCTGATCTGGGTGGTGTCCAGACTCGAAACGGTGTTGACACTTTCGCCGTTCCAGAGCGGTGACATGAGCATCACGCGCCGCCGCCACGCCCCAGACCGAGCGCGGCCGGGAGTGCGCGACCGCGGACGCGGTAGCCTTGGTGGCGGCTGCGTTTGGTGTCAGTAGCGCATGAAGCCGGTCGAGGGCACGCTGCAGGGCCGCGCGCGCTCGTGAAGTAGCGGCGCCGGAACACCACGCGCCAGAGTTCTCGGAGGATCGTGCCCTGCAGGCCGCTCGACGAAGCCGTTGGTCCAGGCGTGGCGCGGTTTCGTGCGAGTGTGGCGGAGGCCGAGGTCGGCGGCAGGCGGCATCAAACGCGCCCCTGAACTCGGGGCCGCCGTCGCGTGACGCGGCGCGGCGCACCGGGCCACCCGGCGCGCTGGTAGTGCGGACGACGACCTCGCGCAGGAACGTCGCGGCGGCCGCGCGCGTCATGGGCGGCAGCAGGCCGGCGCAGCCCGTACGAGGCTCGCCGCGTCGCACGCCGTGATCTGCCAGACTTTGCCGACGCCCTTGAGGTCGACCGATGTAGAACGTGTCCAGGCACACGAGCTGCCCGGTTCTCGCGTCGACGTGCCGCGCGGCCGTAGCAGCAATACGTAACTGAACGAAG
>ERZ1370068.10188-contig-8906_pt1 | contig 41997 bp, 48 predicted proteins | sample MGYA00561227_ERZ1370068 | MGnify/ENA primary metagenome ERZ1370068 (study PRJEB38410, sample SAMEA6850437) | metagenome | study: Metagenomic assessment of the ecological functions of the soil: analysis of the soil microbiota associated with the... | reverse complement strand
GTTACGTATTGCTGCTCGCGATTTCTGCCCTTGCGACCGACACGGTGACCCTCGTCCTGTCCGACGGGGTGACGTCAGTGTCGGCGACCCGCGGCGAGCATCGGCGGCGGTGGAACGCGAGCGTTCGCCGGGATCGACGCTTCCGAGCCTCGCGGACGGTCCGATCACCATCTCCGCGTCGGTCATCGAGCAGCTACGGGGACGCGTCGCCTCCGGTATCGATCGTGCGCATGAAGGACACGGTCGGCCCGACGCTCGTGTCGCTCTCATGCGAGACAACAACTCCAACGGCAAGGTCGACCGCGTCCTCGCCACCTTCTCCGAGTCGCTCTCGGCCTACTCGGCCGGCACCGCCCCGTGGACGCTCGCAGAACGTCCCCTCGGGCGGCACGCTCGCCTCCGTGACGGTCTCGGCTGCGGTCGCCACGCTCGTCGATCACCGAAGGCGCAGGCGCTCCCGACACCGCCGTCGGCTCCTTCACGGTCGCTCTGGCCACGAGCGCGACCGGGATCCGCGACGCCGCCGCGCAACCTCTCCTCGTTCGCGGCCGCCTGCGCCCGCCGACGGGGCGAAGCCGGTCCTCGTCGCGGGCACGCTCGTCATGCAGCGACGTCGATTGCCAACGGCAAGGTCGATCGCGTCCTCGCGACCTTCTCGGAGACGCTCGCCGCCTCCACCGACACCGCCCCCTGGACGCTCACGAACGTGCCCTCGGGCGGCACCCTCGCCTCCGTCTCCACCTCGGGCGCGACCGCAACCCTCGTCATCGCCGAAGGTGCCGGCGCCCCGAACACCGCCGTCGGAACCTTCCGTGTCGTCCTCGCCGCGAGCGCGACCGGCATCCGCGACGCCGCCGGCAACCAGTCCCTCGCTCGCCTCGACCGCTCCCGTCGACCAGGCGACGCCGATCCTCGTCTGCCTCGTCATGCAGGACACGACGGCCAACGGCAAGGTCGACCGCGTCCTCGCCACCTTCTCCGAGTCGCTCTCGGCCTACTCGGCCGGCACCGCCCCGTGGACGCTCGCAGAACGTCCCCTCGGGCGGCACGCTCGCCTCCGTCACGGTCTCGGCTGGCGGTCGCCACGCTCGTCGATCACCGAAGGCGCAGGCGCTCCCGACACCGCCGTCGGCTCCTTCACCGTCGCTCTGGCCACGAGCGCGACCGGGATCCGCGACGCCGCCGCGCAACCTCTCCTCGTTCGCGGCCGCCGCGCCCCGCCGACGGGGCCAAGCCGGTCCTCGTCGCGGGCACGCTCGTCATGCGCGACGTCGACTGCCAACGGCAAGGTCGATCGCGTCCTCGCGACCTTCTCGGAGACGCTCGCCGCCTCCACCGACACCGCCCCCTGGACGCTCACGAACGTGCCCTCGGCGCGGCACCCTCGCCTCGGTCTCCACCTCGGGCGCGACAGCAACCCTCGTCATCGCCGAAGGCGCTGGCGCCCCGAACACCGCCGTCGGAACCTTCCGTGTCGTCCTCGCCGCGAGCGCGACCGGCATCCGCGACGCCGCCGGCAACCTCTCCTCGCTCGCCTCGACCGCTCCCGTCGACCAGGCGACGCCGATCCTCGTCTGCCTCGTCATGCAGGACACGACGGCCAACGGCAAGGTCGACCGCGTCCTCGCCACCTTCTCCGAGTCGCTCTCGGCCTACTCGGCCGGCACCACGCCGTGGACGCTCGCAGAACGTCCCCTCGGGCGGCACGCTCGCCTCCGTCACGGTCTCGTGCGGCGGTCGCCACGCTCATCGATCACCGAAGGCGCAGGCGCTCCCGACACCGCCGTCGAGCTCCTTCACGGTCGCTCTGGCCACGAGCGCGACCGGGATCCGCGACGCCGCCGCGCAACCTCTCCTCGTTCGCGGCCGACCGCGCCCGCCGACGGGGCGCAAGCCGGTCCTCGTCGCGGGCACGCCTCGTCATGCGCGACGTCGACTGCCAACGGCAGGGTCGATCGCGTCGCTCGCGACCTTCTCGGAGACGCTCGCCGCCTCCACCGACACCGCCCCTGGACGCTCACGAGCGTGCCCTCGGCGCGGCACCCTCGCCTCGGTCTCCACCTCGGGCGCGACAGCAACCCTCGTCATCGCCGAAGGCGCTGGCGCCCAGAACACCGCCGTCGGCACCTTCCGTGTCGTCCTCGCCGCGAGCGCGACCGGCATCCGCGACGCCGCCGGCAACCAGTCTCCTCGCTCGCCTCGACCGCTCCCGTCGACCAGGCGACGCCGATCCTCGTCAGCCTGCGTCATGCAGGACACGACGGCCAACGGCAAGGTCGACCGCGTCCTCGCCACCTTCTCCGAGTCGCTCTCGGCCTACTCGGCCGGCACCGCGCCGTGGACGCTCGCAGAACGTCCCCTCGGGCGGCACGCTCGCCTCCGTCACGGTCTCGGCTGGCGGTCGCCACGCTCATCGATCACCGAAGGCGCAGGCGCTCCCGACACCGCCGGTCGGCTCCTTCACCGTCGCTCTGGCCACGAGCGCGACCGGGATCCGCGACGCCGCCGCGAACCTCTCCTCGTTCGCGGCCGCCTCGCCTGTCGGACAGCGCTCGACCCGTGCCGGTGAGCGTGACGTCAGTGAACAACGGCGTCACGGCCGGGCTCATGGAAGTGGGCGACACGCTGACGGTGACCTTCAGCGAGACGATCGCGAGCGCTGTCGGCCCCGGTACGGCAATCACCGAGACGGATCCGACCGGAACGGGGAACGATCGGCTTGCGATCGCCGGCCTCACCGCCGTCGCAGGAGTCGTGACCGGGTCGAACCTCTATGTCGTCACGGACAACACGAGCGCGGCGTTCGCGTCGAGCTCGCTGAGCAGCGTCGGTGCAGCTGTGACCGCGAGGGTGGCTGGAGCATGCACGGGAACCTGTGTCGCGAACCTCGCCGCCGGCGTCAGTGCACTCGTGTTCACTCCCGACCCGACCCTGGCCGACGCCGCGGGCAACACCGCCACGGGCAGCATCACGACCGTAGCAACCTTCCGCCTGTTCTGAAGCGAGACTCGCCGCTGGGCGGGCCACAGGAGCACTCGATGGCCCCGGGAGGAGTCGAACTCTCCGCCTCGCAGATTCGAAGTCACTCCCTGGCGTCTCGTCACGTCCCGTCCGATCTGGAGATTCCGAGCGTTCATGCGGGGCTCCGCGCTGAGCGGTCAAATCGATCTCGGCGCATCTCGCTGCGGTCTTCGTTGCCCCACGTGTTGCCCCAATGAGAAGCCGCGAAGTTCCTCGCATCCGGGCCTGCCCGACCCCGATGCTCTCTGGCCCCGGCCAGCGGGCGCTGCTCAGCAACTCGCGCTCGCGCTTACGCGCCGTTCTCGCCCCATGCCGACGGGCCGAATGACCCGAAGTACGCCGGAAATCAAGGCTCCCGTCGGAGACGCCCGCCCGCCAGCCTGGTTGCGGGTCTGCGAAGCCCTGCTGGAGTCCCCTTCTGATGCGGGAAGATGTCGATCGCACCGCCCTCCCGCACGCAGGTGGAGTCGGTACGCCACGCCGGGGTTCAACGTCGTGCGCATCGGTGCGGAGACCCAGGCGTAGCGTAGCGCGTGCGCCGCGGAGGCGTGACCCGGACGTCGCGTGCGACCCTGCGCCCGCCTCTCGTGAGAGCGACGAGCAATCGCGCGGAACCCGTTGGACTCAGGACACGTGCGTGCACGGACGTCACGAGGCGTGACACCGGAGATGCAATCACCTGACAGGGTCTCCGTGTCGCCATCGAGCGTGACGAGATCGCTGCAATGGGCTTCTCGCGTCCACGTAGGCCTCGACCCCGACGACGTCCGCTCGCATAGATCACCTCGAAGATCGGCGTGCGTCGTGTGCGCTCCAGCCAGGGACGCCTCGCCGCGGATCGCATGAGCACGGCCAGATCAGTGGCATCGACGAGCGGTGGGTCGGGGCCAGAGGACTCGACGCGTTGCGAGTTCACCGGACACGGTTCTCGACTGGCCCGGGTCGGTATTGGTGAATACGACGTGGAATACCTGCCGCCGCTTCTGTACGGTCGGCGCCGGGCTGAGTCTCACCACCGGGAAGTCGACGTCCAGCGGTGGTCGACGTTACCGGAGCCGAGCACGTGGTCTTGCGGACGTCCTCCCGTCGTCAGCGACGAGCGCGACCTTCAGCCCCAATCTGTGCCGCCTGCATAGCTCCCTCGCGGTGCACGAGATAGAAGCGCGCCGACCTGATGCGGCCGCTGCTGGCGGCGCGGGAAGCGGCTCGCGGCGCGTCCCACGAGCCGCCCGATCTCGTTGTTCGCAAGCCCATCGGCGGCGAGCGTCACGCCCCACTGGTTGCCGCCTGTCGAGCCTTGCCGCGCCCCTGCCCCTCCGACGATGGTTTCGGCGCACGCGATCGCGGCGCAGATTGTCGCCGCGCAGCTAATGCGGGCGCTCGTGCGATGAACGTGGCTTCGCGAAGCCGGATGCCAGCCCACGGGTCTCCTCAATGTCCGCAACAGGTATTCGGCGCACACGGTACCCGCGGTCACATCGGAAGGGCTCGGCGTCGGCGAAGCCACATCACCTACAAGCCACCCGACGGAACGCCTGCAGGTGCTGAGGAAGAGCACGTCGTCGACTGCTGCTCTACGTCCTGAATCACGAGAAGTTGTGCCAGTTCGACGGCGAACGAGACTGAGAACTGAAGAACACAGTCGTTCTCCGCGAGGCACCGCAGAGGCGGCCGCTGCGACGCCAAGGGGGATGAAGAGCAGCAGGTTGACACGATGTCCTGAAGTAGCCCGGTGTCGCGATGCGCCACCATGTCCCACACCTCTCCGAGCGGCCGGAAGTCGGTCGAGTCTCGGCCGCTCGGGCGAGAGGTCGTGCGATTCCGATCACTATGAACGCAGCCGCCAGCGCGAGCGTGCGCACGCCCTGCCTAGAGCAGTTCGACGTTCGCGCCGTGAGAGCTACTCCTCGGTCAGCGGCCCGTAGCGCGCCCAGGCGATGAGCGCGCCAGGCCGAAGATGATACGAGCCAGACCTGGTAGCCGGGGATCGCGACGGCGGCGACCACGACCGAGAGCACGGCGATGGCGACCATCGACCCAGCGGGTCGTCCTCACAGCTTCTCGGCTTCGGTGCCGGGGTCGCTGTCGGGATCCATCTCGACTTAACGCGCGGCGGTGCTCGTCCCGACACCCTGATAGGCGCGGCGGCTCCGGGACTTGGGACGTACGCGTCGGGCGTGAGCCGCTTCTTCGCTATGACGTGCCGCGACCGCGACGGCCCCGACGGCGAGCAGGACGACGCGGGTCGTCTTCACGATGGGTGCGTGTGGGAGGTGCTGCCGCCCTCATCGAGGCCGACGAACGCGGCGATCGAGGTGCCCACCGCCTGGATCGGCCTTCGCCCCCGGAGGCGACCTCCTCGGTGTACGCCTTCCGTGCGCGCTTCACTCGCTTGCGTCCGCTCGTCCGGCGACCGCGTACGCCGCGACCCCGAGCACGAGGAGCTTCGCGAGCCGCTCACGCTGGCCTCGTCGCCTGCAGGCCGGGCAGCAGGACGACCTCGCCCGTCTTCGGGCGTGTCGACACCGTTACCTCGACCCCGGCGGCCTTCGCCTCGATGAGCATCTGCTGCGTCGTCTTCACTGCTGCAGGTAGCCCCCATCGACGCACTTCGACCGCCAATAGCCGATACCAGAGGCAGATGGCGGCAACGATCGAACGCGACGACGTGCGCCTGCTCGCGACCCCGGGTCAGGTCGAACGTGCGCTCGGGATTCGCAAGACGCTGACAGGCTGGTCGAGCAGAAGGTGCCCAGCCAGTCCGGCCTTTCGTGCCGGGTGGCAACAGGCGGTTCAGGTGAGCGACCGTCGGCGCTCGTGGAAGCGACGAACGACGAAGAGGAGGACTGAGATGCAGACCTGCTACGAGGATCCGACAATTGCCCGAGACGCGCTCTTCGCGCCCGACCCTGTGGCCGAGCGCGATGGAGGCGAGGCACGACGAAGGTCGAGAAGGTGCTCCCCACCTCAGGTGCCACTGCGATCCGACGCTACAAGGCTCGTGTTGCCCCACACGTTGCCCCATGGCTTCCTCGGCGTCGTGCGCGTCGGCGCAGACGCGGCGTTTGCAGGTGCTTTCCACTTGACGGCCCCGGGAGGAGTCGAACCTCCGCACGCGCAGATTCGAAGTCTGCCGCTCTATCCACTGAGCTACGGGGCCTGCTGCGTGGAGTATGCCCGCGCGGGCTACGCGGCTCGCTCGGCTTCGTGCTCGTCGCGGATGCGTGCGACGAGCACGCGCGACGACGGTCGGGTCGAACTCGGTGCCGGCGAGGCGCATGAGCTCGTTCAGCGCCTCCTCGTCGGTGAGCGCCGGACGGCACGGGCGTTCCGGACACCATCGCGACGTACGCGTTGCACGCACGGATGATCCGCGCGGCGAGCGGGACCTTCTCGGCCGCGAGCCCGTCGGGATAGCCGGTTCCGTCCCAGTTCTCGTGCGATGAGCGCACGACGGTCGCGACGCTTCGGAGCGCCGGCGACGCCCGCAGGATCCGCTCGCCGACGATGGTGTGCTGGCGTACGAATGCCCACTCGCGCTCGTCGAGCGGCCCCGGCTTGTGCAGGATCTCGTCGGGCACCGGCGAGCTTCCCGAGGTCGTGGAGCTGGGCCGCACGCTCCAGCTCTTCGAGCTCGTCGCGCCTCAGGCCGAGCATGGTGCCGACATCGACCGAGAGCGAGCCGACGTCCGCGAGCTGCGCCTGGAGATCCGGCTCGCGGATGGACAGCGCCTCGAGGAGCGCCGCCATCGTGCGGTCGCTCTCGCCGCGGCGTGAGTACTTCTGGGCGTAGAGACGCTCATCGGCCACCTGGAGGGCGTGGGTCGCGTCGGCCGCCTCGTCCGGGAGCATCACGGCGCCGAAGGAGCTTCCGATCTCGAACCCTCGCCGCGCTCCGTGAGCGCGGCGCAGGCGCGGTCGATGAGCGGCTCGGCCTCGCCGTCGCCGACCGTCGCGATCGAGGCAGAACTCGTCGCCTCCGAGGCGGTAGGTGCCGCCATCCGCCTCCGGGAACGGCGGCGAGCTTCGCGCCGAGTCGCGTCAGGAGCGCATCGCCTGCGGGATGGCCGAAGGTGTCGTTGTAGCCCTTGAAGCCGTCCAGGTCGAAGCAGCATCAGGAGCGTCGGCGGCACCGGGTCGCCGGTGAAGGCGTCGCTCGAGATCGACGAGCAGCTGGCGGCGGTTCGCGAGCCCTGTCAGCGCGTCTGTCGTCGCCTCCTGCCGGGTCAGCTCGAAGAGACGACGGTTCTCGCGGAACGTGACACCGAGGCGGACGATCGACGAGACCGAGCGTTGCGCGATGCGAGGACGACCGGCGAGCAGGTTGAGCCGGGTGAAGTGGTCGTAGACGAGGATGCCGGTCGCGACGAGCGCGCAGACGGCGGGAACAGCGAGGAGTGGACGCCCTTCGACCTCGAGACCTTCGTGCGTCCGGTCCGGCATCCAGGCAGACGCGGAGATCAACAGCGAGCGCCGTGGGCCAGAGGATGTCCGACCCAGGTGCCCTCGACGTACGTTCCGTTCGCAGACTGGATGAGGTAGATCGAATCGGCCATCGCCGTCGACAGCGTCCCCAGTCCGAGGAGGAGCCAGCGCGCTCCGGGCCGCCATCCGGTCAGCGAGAAGACGCCGAAGAACGCCGAGAGGAGCAGGACGTCGCCGAGCGGATACGCCAGGTTCGTGGCAACCGTGGTCGTCGAGCCCGAGGTGTTCCGGAGCACCAGCTCGACGATCACGGCCGCGCCGAGCGCTGCCGCCGCGAGTGCGGCGGTCACGCCGTCGAGCCAGAGGGTGCCGCCGATCGAGCGGGCGCGCGAGCGCAGGAGGAGGACGATGCCGACGTAGAGCAGGGGTAGAAGGCGATGTACCCGAGATCAGCCATCGACGGGTACGTCTGAGGCTTGAAGATCGCGTACCAGATCTCTCCGAACGTCCAGCAGGCGAGGGCGAACGTGATGACCGTCCAGGCCGCGCGCTCACGCGGCGACCAGGTAGCGCGTGCGAGCCCGTGATGACGGCACGCGAGCACCATCAGCCCGTCGTAGACCCAGGTGTTGAAGAACGCCGACAGGTCGCCGTCCTGCGGCGCGAAGAGCGTCACGGCCGCAACAGTGGCAAGGCCCGCGGCGGCCGCCACGCGCGTCAGGTGAACCCACCGGAATGGGGCATCTCCGAACGAGAATCGGCTCGTAGCGACTGCTTCTTGAGCCTTCTTGCGCGTTGACGGCCACGACTGATTCCCGCAACGATCGTCTCGCGCGCACCGGTCCGCTCCGGTCCGTCCGACGCGGTCCTACCCTCGCGGCCATGACTCTAGGGATCGTGGTGTTCGGAGCCGCGTTCCTCGCCGGGCTCGGCCTCGGCACGTACACGCGACGCCCGCTGTCGACGGCGTTCATCGTGCTCGGAGCTTCACGGCGCTGCTCGTGCTGGTCGGCGACCGGCGAGATCGTCGAACGCAGCAGCCGTGCTCGCCATCGTCGCGCTGCTCGGGCTCGTCGCGGACAGCATGCGCGAGACGTTCGCGCTGCTCGTCGGCCGCTCCTGACGTCGGCCTATCCTCGCGCACGCGGGCGTGGCGGAACTGGCAGACGCGGCGGGTTTCGGTCCTGTTGGCTTCGGCTCGAGGTTCGAGTCCTCCCGCCCGCACTTTGCGCAGATAGATCTGCTCGCGCAGACTTTCTATCGCGCGAAGGTCAACGACGATCGTTGCGGCTGTCGATCGCTAGCGTGATTCAGGCGACTCCGTTACGCGAAGCGGTCGAGACGGAACAGGCCGATGTCGTGGCTGCGTCTCGCCGTCGAGCGCGAGGTCGGCCAGGATCTCGCCGACGACCGGAGCAGAACTTGAAGCCGTGGCCGGAGAAGCCTGCTCCGATGATCGGCGTGCTCCGACGTCGGGATGTCGGTCGATCAGGAAGTGCTCGTCCGGTGAGAGCTCGAAGAGGCACGTCTTGAGCGCGACGGTGCGGCCCGGCGCCGTCGGGCATGTAGCGCTCGGCGAATGTGCGCAACGGCAGTCTCGTCGTCGAGCGTCGGCTCGCGCGAGATCGCGTCCGGGATCGCCACTCTCTCCCTGGCGCTCGTAGCGACCGAGCTTCACGCCCGGGATCCCGTGCGCCGGGAAGCCGTAGTAGTGCTCGCCGTCGAGGATGAGGTTGAAGACCGGCATGCGCTCGGGCTGGAAGAGCTCCGGGCGCCTCGGCTGGAACCAGGCGAGCACCTGGCGAACCGCGCGTACCGAGCCGGCCGGAAGGCGCGCGACGTCGCTCGGACCACGCGCCGGCGGTCAGGACGAGGCCGCTCTGCCTCGACTGTCCCGCGGTCGGTGCGGATGCGGACGCCGCTCTCGGTGTCGTCCCACTCGAGCACGCGCTCGCGTGCCCGAAGCTCGGCTCCGCTCGCGAGCGCACCCTGACGTGCGGCGACGATGCAGCGCTCGGGGACGAGGAAGCCACCGTCCGGCTGGTAGACGACGTCGAGGTCCTCCGGGCAGATGAAACGCGGGAAAGCGACGCGCGACCTCCGCTCCGCCGAGCACCTCGTGCTCGAGGTCGTGCTCGGCGCACGAGCGGAGGACGCCGTCGAGAATCCTGTCGCCGCCCTCGAGGATTCCCGTGATGTGGAGCAGCTGCTCGCCGGCCTCGGCTTCGAGCTCGCGCCAGAGCTCGTAGGCGCGGCGGAGGAGCGGCACGTAGTCGGGATGCTCGAAGTACGCGAGGCGGATGATCCGCGTGCAGCCCGTGCGAGGAGCCGTGCTCGTGGAGGACGTCGAAGCGCTCCGAGCCCGAGGACGCGCCGTGCCGCGGCGCGCGAGGTGGTAGAGCGCCGGCGCTCCCCATTCCGCCGACCCCGACGACGACGACGTCGTGCCGCTCCGCCATCCGACGATCTCTCGCATTGATCCACGCTCGTCCGCTCGAGGTCGCCTCGATCCTGCGCCGCCACTCGGGCCCAGGCTGGTTGAATGGCCGCAATGCCCACGGCCGTCGAGAACCTCGGCGAGAATCGCGTGCGCCTGACCGTCGACGTCTCGCCGGATCAGGTCCGCCACGCGATCGACCACGCCATGTCGGACCTGTCCGAGAGCGTGCAAGATCCCCGGCTTCCGGAAGGGGAAGATCCCGACGCCCGTCCTCGTGTCGCGGCTCGGCAAGGAGCGCATCTACGCGGAGGCCGTCGACAGCCACATCGGCGGGTGGTTCTGGAGCGCGGCATCACGCAGCCGCGTGCGCACCCGTCACCGACCCGCAGTACGAGTTCGAGCTGCCGGATACGGCGGACGATCCCTGGAGCTTCGTCGCGACGGTCGAGGTGCAGGCGCTCCCCGAGCTCGCCGACTGGACCGACGCTCGAAGTGCCCCGGGCCGAGGTGGAGGTCCCGCAGGAGTCGGTGGACGCCGAGATCGAGGCGCTTGCGCGAGTCGGTTGCCGAGCTCGCGCCCGCGGGCGATCGGCCCGCCCGCGCCGGGCGACACGCTCGTGGTCGATCTCGTCGACCCGACGGGAGGCGCAGCCCGACACCGTCGTCGAGCTCGGCGGCGGGAGGCTCGCATCCGAGCTCGAGGCAGCGCTCGTCGGCGCATCCGCCGGCGAGACGAAGCAGATCGTCTTCCCGCTACGCCGACGGGTCGAGCTCGACCGTCGAGGTGACCGTGCGCGAGGTGCAGGAGAAGGTGCTGCCGGAGCTCGACGACGAGCTCGCGCGCGCCGCGAGCGAGTTCGACACGCTCGCCGAGCTCCGCGCCAGCATCGAGTCGACGCTGCGCGAGCAGCTCGACGCGGAGATCGACGCCGCGTTCCGGATCTCCGCCGTCGACGAGCTCGTGCGCGCCTCCGAGGTGCAGCCCGCGCTGCCTCTCGTCCGCACGCGTGCAGGCGATCTCCTCACCGGCTTCGCGCGCTCGCTCGAGCGTCGCGGCATCTCGCTCGACACCGTACCTCGCCGCGAGCGGCGGCGGCGCGCAGGACCTCGAGCGGCAGATGGTCCTCGAGGCAGCCGTCTCCGTCGCGCGCGAGCTCGCCCTCGAGGCGCTCGCCGAGAAGGCCGGGATCGACGTCTCGGACGACGAGGTGAGGGCCTACATCCGCGAGGAGGCTGCGGCGTCCGGTGAGGCGGACGCGGACGGCGTCATCGAGGACGTCTGGGCGCACGGCCAGCAGGAGTCGATCCGCGAGGACCTCCGCCTCCGCGCCGCGCTCGACCGCCTCGTCGCCGACGTCAAGCCGATCGCGCCCGAGCTCGCCGAGGCGCGAGACAAGCTCTGGACACCCGACAAAGGGAGAAGCCGGAGGGCGAGACGAAGTTGTGGACCCCGGCAGCAAGGAGAACGAATGAGCCCGCTGATTCCGATGGTGATCGAGCAGACCTCGCGCGGCGAGCGCTCGTTCGACATCTACTCGCGCCTGCTCAACGAGCGGATCATCTTCCTCGGGACGCCGATCGACGACCAGATCGCGAACCTCGTCGTCGCGCAGCTCCTCCACCTCGAGTCGGAGGATCCCGACAAGGACATCTCGATCTACATCAACTCGCCGGGCGGCATCGTGTACGCCGGGCTCGCGATCTACGACACGATGCAGTTCATCAAGCCGGACGTGCAGACGATCTGCGTCGGCATGGCGATGTCGATGGGCGCGGTCGTGCTCGCGGGCGGAGCGCAGGGCAAGCGCATGCGCGCTCCCGCACTCGAAGATCCTCATCCACCAGGGCTCTGCGGGCTTCTCCGGGCAGCCGACGGACATCGAGATCCAGGCGCGGGAGGTAATCAGCCTCAAGCGGCTAATGGAGGAGATCATGTCCAAGCACACGAGTCAGACCATCGAGAAGGTCGTCGGCGGACATGGAGCGCGACTACTACATGACGTCCGCGGAAGCCCAGGGAGTACGGGATCATCGACCGGGTGATCGAGCACCGCACATAGCGGTCGCCCTTCCATCGACGGTGAAATCGGAGTAAAAGGAGACGGGATGGCTCGGGCGAGCGAGGGCAACGAGCAGCTGCTCTGCAGCTTCTGCGGCAAGAGTCAGCGGCAGGTCAAGAAGCTGATCGCTGGTCCCGGCGTCTACATCTGCGACGAGTGCATCGATCTCTGCAACGAGATCATCGACGAGGAGCTCACGAGCCCGCGCAGCTCGACCTCGACAACCTCCCGAAGCCGCTCGACATCTACTCGGTCCTCAACGACTACGTCGTCTCGCAGGAAGAGGCGAAGCGCACGCTCGCGGTCGCCGTCTACAACCACTACAAGCGCGTGCGGATGGGGCTCGAGGACGCGCGAGGTCGAGCTCCAGAAGTCGAACATCCTCCTGCTCGGCCCGACCGGCTGCGGCAAGACGCTGCTCGCGCAGACGCTCGCGCGGATCCTCAACGTCCCGTTCGCGATCGCCGACGCGACCGCGCTCACGCGAGGCCGGCTACGTCGGCGAGGACGTCGAGAACATCCTCCTCAAGCTGATCCAGGCCGCCGACTTCGACATCAAGAAGGCGGAGACCGGGATCATCTACATCGACGAGGTCGACAAGATCGCGCGCAAGGCGGACAACCCGTCGATCACGCGCGACGTGTCCGGCGAGGGCGTGCAGCAGGCGCTGCTGAAGATCCTCGAGGGCACCGTCGCGCTCGGTGCCGCCGCAGGGCGGTCGCAAGCATCCGCACCAGGAGTTCCTCTCGATCGACACGACGAACATCCTCTTCATCTGCGGCGGCGCGTTCGCCGGGCTCGACAAGATCATCGAGCGGCGGATCGGCAAGAACGCCGTCGGCTTCGGCGCCGACGATCCGCTCGAAGCAACTCGGCCGAGGCGTCGGAGCTCCTGCAGCTCAGGTCATGCCGGAAGACCTGCATCACCTTCGGCCTGATCCCCGAGTTCATCGGCCGCCTGCCCGTCGTCTCCGCCGTGCACCAGCTCACGCGGGAGGACCTCGTCGAGATCCTCACCGAGCCGAAGAACGCGCTCGTCAGGCAGTACCAGCGCTTCTTCGGCTACGACTCGATCGAGCTCGTCTTCACCGACGACGCGCTCTGGGAGATCGCCGACAACGCGCTCGCGCGCGAGACCGGCGCCCGCGGCCTCCGCTCGATCATCGAGCTCGCGCTCCTCGACGTCATGTTCGAGCTGCCGTCGCGCACGGACGTCACGAAGTGCGTGCTCACGAAGGAGACGATCTCGCGGGGCCAGAAGCCGACGCTCGTCACGAGCGCCGAGGGTGTCGTCGACTGTGAAGCTCGACGAAGATCGACGCAGCTCGCCGAAGAGTCTGCGTAGACCCGGCGCGCTGAGTAGCGTCGCGGCGCATGCCCCGGTATCTGATCGAACGCACGTATGCGGTGGACATGGACTCGGTTCCGACGTCGGCGACGAGGTCGAAGGCGCTCAAGCACTACCACTATCCGGACATCGTCTGGGAGCACAGCCACGTCGTCGCTCGCCGCCGACGGGACGCCGAAATCGTTCTGCATCTACTCGGCGCCCAACGAGGAGCTATGCGCGAGCACGCGAGGCGACTCGGGGATCACGTCGTCGGAGTCGATCTACGAGATCGCGGGCGACGTCACGCCCGACGACTTCCCGCTGATCGACGACCCGGGTTAGCGTCCGCCGGACGGGAACGTTCGGCGTCGGCGACGTGGTAGACCGCCTGGAGGGCGACCGCGAGTCTGCGCGATCACGTCGCGGCGAAGCGCATCGTCCTCGGACATGAGACCGAGCGCCTCCCGGTAGAGGGCGACAGCGCGCTGCTTGGCCCAGCCGCGGCCTGCCTGATCGGCGCCGGCGATCGAGGTGCTCGACCGCTCGTCCGGGTTCTCCCGCCTCGACGCCAGTGGTGCCCGAGCGCCTCGTGTGACTGCCGACTGCCGTCGTGGCCTCGAGGAAGCGTGCGACCGCCGCGTGCCGGGCACGCCGCGCCGCTCGGGGAGCGTCTTGTACGCAACCTCGTGGATGAGGCCGTGCTTGAACACGAACTGCTGGTCGCCCTTGATGCGCGAGACCGCCTCGCGTTGGACGAGGTTCCTCGGCTTCGAGTGAGCCCAGGACGGTCGTCATGTCGTCACGTGCGGACATCTCCGCGCAGCGCGCCACGCCAGAACGACGCGCCCGACGACGGAAGCGCGTCGACCGGGACGCTCCGCTCGTCCGGTGGCAGTGAGTCCAGGCGCGCCGCGATGATGGCGCGAACGCTGGTCGGGAGCTCGCGTCTGCGGTCGACCGCTCGGCGAGGACGCGGCCAGCTCCTCGATGAAGCGGGTTCCCTCCGCCGTTTGGGCCGCTCTGGGAGCATCCACGACTCGCGTGTGTCGGCGAGCAGATGCTCGGCGAGCTCCTGGCTCGCGAGCTGTCGTTCAGCCGGGAGCGAGTGGAAGGGCCGTGTACGGCGGGAGCCCGCCGCCCCAACGTCGGCCGGTCGGTGAGGAGCTCGGGCCGAGCGGAGTGCGACGAAGAGCACGGGCACGTCACGCACGCAGGGATGCGAGCGTCTCGAGCAGGTCGAGCATGGCTCGGGTCGGCCCAGTGGATGTCCTCGAACAGGAGCATCGTCGGATAGTTCAGCGCCAGTGACTCGACGAAGACGCGCGCCGAGAAGAGAGAGCGTGCTCGCGGTCGGCAACCGCACTCTCGCCGCCGAGACCGAGCAGCACCTCGAGCTGCGGCGCATGCTCTTCCGCTGCAGCTGCCCCGGCGAGGGTCGCAACGCCGGCTGTGAGCTTTGTCGCGTGCGTCGTCAGGCTCGTCGCTATCGAAGATCGTCGCCGATCTGCTTGACCGAGTTGCGCGAAGCGCTGTAGGAAGTGCTCGCGCCGCATGGCGTGCGAGCGGCCGCGGATCACCGCGCGCGCCCTGGTCGGCGACGAGCTGGGCGAGCTCGAGGCCCAATGCGCGACTTGCCGATCCCGGCCGGGACCGAACAGACCGTGACGAAGCTGCGGACGCCCTTCGTCGGTCACGCGCGCCCAGAGCCCTGTCAGGACCGCGAGCTCCGGTCACGACCGACCATCGGCACCGGTGCCATCGGGCGCTCGCCGGCCGGCGCGGTCGCCCGCACCGCGAGCCAGGCGCTGCACGGGGGCGCTCTTCGCCCTTGCGAGGATCGGGCTGGGCCGGTCGGTACTCAACCGCGTTGCGCGCTCGTCGTGTCGCCCCCTCGCCGACGATCACCGCTCCAACGGGCGCGCGCCGACTGGAGACGCGCCGCGGTGTTCACGACGTCGCCGGCGACCATCGCCTCGCCGTGCTCGGGCCTGGCATCGAGCTCGACGATCGCCTCACCCGTGTTGACCGCGATTCGGAGCTGCAGACCCGTCAGCCTCAGCCCAATCATCGAACGGCGAAGCGCGGCACGCACGGCTCGTCCGGGTCGTCTCCGCAGCGCGGTGGGCGCGCCGAAGATCGCCCATGACCGCGTCGCCGATGAACTTCTCCACCCTGCCCGCCGAAGCTCTCGCAGCTCGTGTCCGCACCTGCTCGTAGTACGGCGTCAGCACCGCGCGGACGTCCTCCGGGTCGAGCGACTCGGCACGAGAGGTGAAGCCGACGAGGTCGACGAAGAGCACCGAGACGATGCGTCGCTCCTCGCCAGTGCGGCCGGCCTCGTCGAGCGATGTACCAGCACGCGTTGCAGAACTTCGCACCGTCGGGGTTCTGCTGTCCGCAGTCGCGCAGGTGAGCACGGTGCTGAACACTAGAGTCCGGGACGGAGGGAGTCGTTGACCGATACCGCCTACGACACAGCGCGCGCCGAGGCGTTCGCCGGGCGCATGCTGGACCTGCTCAACAGCGGTGCGCTCGCGGTGATGATCTCCGTCGGCCATCGGACGGGCCTCTTCGACGCGCTGTCTGGTCTCGACGACGCGACGAGCCAGGAGCTCGCCGACGCCGCTGGGCTGACGAGCGCTACGTGCGCGAGGTGGCTCGGGCCGTGACGACCGGCCGCATGAGGGAGCTGGATCCGGAGACGTCTCGCTACGCGCTGCCCTCGGAGCACGCGGCCTGGCTGACCAGAGCTGCCTCACCCGACAACCTCGCCAGTCCGAGGCGCAGTGGATCACACGAGCCTGTCAACCGTCGAGGACGAGATCGTCTCGTGCTTCGAGCACGGCGGCGGGGTGCCGTACGAGCGCTTCACGCGGTTCCACGAGGTGATGGCCGAGGAGAGCGCGCAGACCGTGCTCTCGGTGCTGTTCTCGCACATCCTCCCGCTCGTCCCCGGCATGAACGAGCGCCTGACGAAGGCGCCGCGCTCCTCGATCTCGGCTGCGGACGAGGTCGGGCGCTGCCTGGCTCGCCAGAGCGCTTCCCGCACAGCACGTTTCAGGGGCTACGACCTGTCCGGCGAAGCGATCGCGTACGCGACGGCGCAGGCCGGGGCGCACGGCCTCGAGAACGTCCGCTTCCAGCAGCGAGACCTCAGCACGTTCGACGTGATGCGGAGGCCGGCCTTCGCCTACGTGACGACCTTCGATGCCGTGCACGACCAGGCACGGCCGCTCGCGTTGCTGAAGGGCATCCGCCGGGTCGCTCGGAGCCGGGCGGCACCTACCTCATGCAGGACATCCAGGGTCGAGCCATGTGCACGAGAACCTCGACCACCCTGGCGCGCCGCTCCTGCACGTGATCTCGTGCATGCACTGCATGACCGTCTCGCTCGCGCAGGGAGGGGACGAGGCTCGGTGCGATGTGGGGCGAGCAGAAGGCGCGCGAGCTTCTCGCCGGGCCGGCTTCACGTCCGTCGACGTGAGGCTCCTCGAGCACGATCCATTCAACGCGTACTTCGTGGTGCGCCCGTGACGTTCACGACCCGCCCCGAGCTGCGCGGCACCTTCGGCATGGTCGCGTCGACGCACTGGCTCGCCTCGGCCGCCGGGATGGCGGTGCTCGAGCGCGGCGGCAACGCGTTCGACGCCGCGGTCGCGACCGGGCTTCACGCTCCAGGTGGTCGAGCCGCACCTGAACGGCCCGGGCGGCGACGTGCCCGGCGCTGTTCTGGCCGGTCGACCGCGGCGAGCCGCTGGCGCTCTGCGCGCCAGGGCGTCGCGCCCGCCGCCGCGACGATCGAGCGCTTCCGCGAGCTCGGCCACGAGCTCGATTCCCGGCACCGGCGCTGCTCGCGGCGCTGCGTCCCGGGCGCGTTCGGCGGCTGGCTCGCTGCTGCTGCAGCGAGTTCGGGACGTGGCGCGCTCGAGGACGTGCTCGCGTTCGCGATCGGCTACGCGGAGCACGGCTATCCCGGTCGTGCCGCGGATCGCGCCGACGATCGAGCGTCCGAGCGGACTCGCTGCGCGAGCTGGCCCGGCTCGGCGCGACGCTCTACCTGCCGGCGCCCGGAGCCCGGAACGCTCGTTCCGCAACCCGGCGCTCGCGGCGACCTACCGGCGGATCCTCGACGAGTGCGCGCGGCGGCTCGCGCGAGCGAGGAGATCGAGCAGCGCGCGCGCGTATTCTACGAGGGCTTCGTCGCCGAGGAGATCGACCGCTTCTCGCCGCACGAACGGCGGGCTGCTGACCGGCGACGACATGGCGCGCGTGGCGCGCGACGCTCGAGCCGGTCGTCACCGCTCGAGTACCGCGGACTGACGGTCTGCAAGACGCGGCCGTGGGCGCCGGGCCCGGTCGGCGCTGCAGCAGCTCGCGCTGCTCGACGGCTTCGACCTCGCCGACGCTGTCGCGACGGCCGAGTTCGTCCACGTCGTCACCGAGTGCGCGAAGCTCGCGTTCGCCGACCGCGACGCGCTCTACGGCGACGCGCGACGGTGCCGCTCGAGACGCTGCTCTCGGCCGAGTACAACGACGAGCGCCGCGCGCTCGTCGGCGACGAGGCGTCGGCCGAGCTACGAGCCCGGGATCGGCCGGCTGCCGACGCTCGTCGCGGCCGGCGGTGACGCTCGGCGCCGGCGAGCCGACGCGCGGCGACACCGTGCACCTCGACGTCGCCGACCGCTTCGGGCAACCTGTTCTCCGCGACGCCGAGCGGCGGCTGGCTGCAGAGCTCGCCGGTGATCCCAGCGCTCGGCTGGCCGCTCGGCACGCGCGCGCAGATGTTCTGGCTCGAGGAGGGCCTCGCCGTCGTCGCTCGCGCCGGCGCGCGGCCGCGCACGACGCTCTCGCCCGGCCTCGCGCTCCGCGGCGGCGAGCCGTAGCTCGCGTGCGGCACGCCGGGCGGCGACCAGCAGGAGCAGTGGGCGCTGCACGTCTTCCTCCGCCACGTCGATCTCGGGCATGAACCTGCAGGAGGCGATCGACGCGCCCGAGTTCCACACCGACCACCTGATCTCGTCGTTCTATCCCGCGCGGCTTCGCGCCGCGCTCGCTCGCGCGTCGAGGCAGCGCTTCGGCGACGCCGTCGATCGCCGAGCTGCGCGCGCGCGGGCACGACGTGACCGTCTCCGAGCCCGCCTGGTCGCTCGGCCGCGTCACCGCCGTCGCACGCGCGACGGACGGCTCGCTCCGCGCCGGCGCGAACCCGCGCGGCATGCAGGGGGCTACGCGGTCGGTCGCTAGCGTCCAGCGCGTGAGCGATCGCCGCGGACGCTACTCCTGGGCGACCCGTTCGCGCTTCGCGACGCGATGGCCGGCCGGTCGGGTCTCGAGCTTGCTGCAGCTGATGGCGTCGGGAGAGATCCCGCCCCCTCCGATCGCGCAGACGCTCGGGTTCCGACTCGTCGAGGCCGAACGCGGTCATGCGGTCTTCGAGTGCGAGCCGGCCGAGTACCACTACAACCCGATCGGCGTCGTCCACGCGGGTCTTGCGATGACGCTGATGGACTCCGCGATGGGGCTGCGCGTTCGTGACGACCGTGGCACGAGCCGGTCGGATGGACGACGTTGCTGAGGTGAAGTCGAACTTCACGCGCGCGCTGACGATCGAGACCGGCCTCGTTCGCTGCACCGGCTCGGTGGTTCACCCGGGTCGCCGTGTCGCACTCACGGAGGCGCGCCTCGAGGACGTCCAGGGACGCCTGTACGCGCACGGGACGAGCACCATCCTCGTCCTCTGAGGCTGCGCGTACCCTGGAGCGATGCGCCGCGACTCCGACTGGACCATCGCTGTCCCCGCGTAGCCGCGCGGCGTCGCAGCGCGTAGCTGACGAGCGCCGCGACCACACCTCCCTAGACTCTCGCGCGATGGATCCGCGGTACGCACCCGAGGGCGTCGAGGCGCGCTGGCAAGAGGCGTGGGAGGCCGAGGGTCTGTACGCGGCCGGCGCCGGCGCGCACGCGCGTACGAGACGTACGTGATCTGCGTCCCGCCGCCGAACGTCACCGGCGAGCCTGCACATGGGCCACGCGCTCAACGGCTCGATCCAGGACGTGCCTCGTCCGCTGGCACCGGATGCGCGGCTTCGACACGCTCTGGCAGCCGGGCTACGACCACGCCGGCATCGCGACGCAGAACGTCGTCGAGAGAGCAGCTCGATCGGCGGAGGGCATCGTCGCGCCAGGACATCGGGCGCGAGGCGTTCGTCGAGCGCACGTGGGACTGGCTCGAGAAGACCGGGCCGCACGATCATGGGCCAGTTCCGCCGGCTCGGCTGCGTCGCTCGACTACTCGCGCGAGCGGTTCACGATGGACGACGACTACGTCCGCGCGGTGATGACGTTCTTCGTCCGGCTGTGGGATCGCGGGTGGATCTACCGCGCGAACCGGATCGTGAACTGGTGCCCGTTCCACCAGACCGCGATCTCCGACCTCGAGGTCGCGCACGAGGAGATGGACGACACGCTGTTCTACGATCGCGCTACCCGTTCGCGGACGGGACGGCTCGAGGGCGTCTCGATCGCGACGGTTCGGCCGGCGACGATCCTCGCCGACGTCGCCGTCGCCGTGCACCCGGACGACCCGCGCTATGCGCGACGCGATCGGCCGCGAGGTCGTCGTTCCGTACGTCGAGCGGCGCGTGCCGGTGATCGCCGACGAGCGGGTCGACCGCGAGTTCGGCACGGGCGCGCTCAAGGTCACGCCCGGCCACGACCCGCTCGACTTCGAGATCGGCCGCGACCACGGTCTCCCGAGCCGATGGCGATCGGCCGGGACGGGCGGATGAGCGAGGCCGCAGGCGACCTCGACGGGCTCGACGCAGGACGAGGCCGGCGGCGCGTGATCGCGTGGGCTGGAGGAGCGCGGCTCGTCGAGAAGCGCGAGCCGTACCGCCACTCGGTCGGCACCTGCGAGCGCTGCCACTCGCGCATCGAGCCGCTCATCTCGCTGCAGTGGTGGTGCGCGATGCGCGAGCTCGCGCGGCCCGGCGATCGCGGCGCTGCGGCGAGCGTCGCGTCCGCTTCCATCCCGAGTCGCAGCACCGCTTCGCGATCGACGTCGCTCGAGGAGGCGCCGGACTGGTGCGTCTCGCGGCAGCTCTGGTGGGGCCACCAGATCCCGATCTGGTACTGCCCCGACGGCCACACGACGTGTCGCGTGGCCGACGCCCGAGCGCGTGTGCCGAGTGCGGCTCGACCGAGCTCGACGCGCGAGTCCGACGTGCTCGACACGTGGTTCTCCTCCGCGCTCTGGCCGTTCGCGACGCTCGGCTGGCCCGACGACACGCCCGAGCTCGCGCGCTACTACCCGGGCAACGTCAACTCGACCGCGCGCGAGATCATCCGCCTCTGGGAGAACCGGATGATCTGTCCGGGCCTCGAGGCTGCTCGGCGACATCCCGTTCACCGACGTGATCATCCACTCGACCGTGCTCGCCGTCGACGGCCGGCGCATGTCGAAGAGCCTCGGCACCGGCATCGACCCGATGGAGCCGATCCGAGGAGTACGGCGCCGACGCGACGCGCTACGGGCTGCTGAAGATCTCCTCGACGCAGGACGTTCGCTTCTCGTACGGCGCGATCGAGGAGGGCCGGAAGCTCGCGATCAAGCTCTGGAACGTCGCGCGGCTGATCCTTCAGAACGCCGAGGGCGTCGACGTCGCGACGCTCGCCCGCAGAGCGCTCGAGGAGCGCTGGATCCTCGCGCGCCTCGACGCCGCCCGCGCGCGAGCTCGAGGACTGCCTGGGCGCGGTTCGACTTCGCGGAGTCGACCGGCGACGCTCTACCACCTGACCTTCGACGACTTCTGCGACTGGTACGCCGAGGCGATCAAGCCGCGGCTCTACGACCGCGACCAGGCGGCGATCGCGACCGCGCTCGCCGCGCTCGAGCGACTGCTCGCGCTGCTGCACCCGGTGATGCCGCACGTGACCGAGGAGATCTGGTCGCAGCTTCCCGCTCGCGAGGCGCGCCTGATCGTCGTCGCCGTGGCCGGGCGCGGACGCAGCGGTTCGCCGCGGACGCGGCGCGCTCGACCGCGTCCAGGAGGCGGCGCAGATCTTCCGCCGCAGCGGCGTCGAGGTCGAGCTCGGCTCGGACGACGAGCGCCGGATCTTCGCCGCGGTCGTCACGCCCGAGCGCGCCAGGTCGACGGCGACCGCGACGCGGAGGTCGAACGGCTGCGCAAGGAGATCGCGCGCGCCGGAGGGCGATGCTCGCGAACGAGCGCTTCGTGGCCAATGCGCCGGCCGAGGTCGTCGCAGCCGAGCGCGAGAAGCTCGAGCGCTACCGGCGCGAGCTCGCCGCACTCGGCGGGTAGCCGACCCGAGGTGACGCGGAACGCGCTCGGTGCGCGCCCGACGCACCCGCTCCTGCCGCATGCGGGGGCTACGTCGCGGAATGACGACCGCCGTCGAGTGGCTCGATGCGATGAGCCCGTGGCCGCGCGACGGCTTCGGGCTCGAGCGGATGCGCTCGCTCCTGGCGGAGCTCGGCGAACCGCAGGCCTCGTGCCCCGCGATCCACGTCGTCGGGCACGAACGGCAAGTCGACGGCGACACGATCACGATCGAGCAGCTGCTGCTCTCGGAGGGCTCTCCGTCGGCTCGACCATCTCGCCGCACGTCGCGTCGTGGAGCGAGCGAATCCGGGTCGACGGCACAGAGGCCGACTTCGAGGAAGCCGTGGCGCGTGCGTCGCGCCCGCCGAGGCGCTCGAGGCGACGCAGTTCGAGATCGTCACCGCGGCGGCGCTCGCTGGCGTTCGCCGACGCGCAGCGTCGACGTCGCCGTCGTCGAGGCGGGGCTGGGCGGACGCTACGACGCGACGAACGTCCTGCGCGACGCGCGTCGTGCTCCTCACGAACGTCGGGCTCGACCACACCGACGTCCTCGGCGACACCGTCGAGGCGATCGCGACCGAGAAGCTCGCGGTGGCGCCTGACGACGCGATCGTCGTCCTTCCGGACGACGACGCCACGCTCATCTCGTACCCGGCGCGGCGCTGTCGTCGTCGGCGGCGCGCGTGAGGCCGCCGAGGCGTTCGTCGGCCGTGCGATCACGGCCGATCCACCCGGTCGTCCTTCCCGGCGGCTCGAGCGCCGCGACGGCGAGATCCGGGACGGTGCGCACAATCCCGACGGTGCGCGGCACCTCGTCGAACAGCTCGACGGCGACGACCACACGGTCGTCGCCTCGATCCTCGCCGACAAGGACGTCGACGCGATGCTTCGCATCCTTCGTCGCGTGGGTACGCGCTTCGTCGCCACGCGCCTCGTCCTCGGCTCGTGCTCTTCCCGCCGACGACCTCGCCGAGGTCGCTCGTCGTCACTTCGACCGCGTGGAGGTCGTCGACGACCCGGTGGCAGCAGTCGCCCGCGCGCACGAGCTCGGTGAACCGGTGCTCGTGACCGGGCTCGCTGTACCTGCTCGGCGACCTGGCACAGGAGGAGCGACGTGCGTCATGGCGCGGGTAACGGAGCGACTCGCGGTGCTCGCGTTCGCGGCGCTCATCGTCGCCGCAATCATCGGGATCGCCTTCGCGCTCGGGTACGGGATCGGCAAGCTTCTGCTATGACCATCGCCGTGCCGTGGCTTGCCGTCTCGCTCGACGATCCGAACTGGACGCTCATCCGCAACGTCGCGATCGGGCTCGTCGTCGTCCTCTGGCTGGCGACCGCGTACTGGACGTTCAAGGACGCGCGACGCCGGATCGCCGACCCGTGGCTGGTCGGACTCGCGACGCTCGTTGGCCTCTTCCCACCGTTCCTCGGGCCGATCATCTACATGTTCTTCCGGCCGCCCGAGTACATCCAGGACACGCGGGAGCGCGATCTCGAGATCAAGGCGATGGAGGAGCGCCTCGCGCAGTTCGACCAGCGCTGCCCGGTATGCCGCGCGCAGCGTCGAGGCGTCGTATCTCGTCTGTCCCGGTCTGCACCACCCGGCTTCGCTCCGCCTGCCCGTCGTGCGGCAGCCGCTGGAGTCGCTGTGGCAGGTGTGTCCGTACTGCGCGACCGACATCCCACCGGGCATTCCCTCGCTCGAGGACGTCACGCGGCCTCGGGTCAGTCCCGGGGCGCCTGACCGACCGTCTAGACTCCGCCGCCGCATGGCCCGCGAAACGACACTCGTCCTCGTCAAGCCGGACGGCATGGCCCGTGGTCTCGCGGGGAGATCGTCGCTCGCTTCGAGCGTCGCGGGCTCGAGCTGCGCGCGCGCGGCTCCTCAAGATCCCGAAGCCGACGGCGCGCGAGCACTACGCGGAGCACAGGGGGAAGCCGTTCTTCGGCTCGCTCGTGGACTTCATCTCCTCCGGCCCGGTGCTCGCCCTCGCGGTCAGCGGGAGTCGGCGATCTCGGTCGTGCGCACGATGATGGGGCGACGAACCCGCTCGACTCCGCGCCCGGGACGATCCGCGGCGACTTCGCGCTCGAGCTCTCCGGAGAACATCGTCCACGGCTCGGATTCGAAGGCGAGCGCGCGCGACGCGAGCTCGGGCTGTTCTTCCCCGACGGCCTTGTCTGAACTGGAGTACGTCGCGCCGCAACCGCGCGCTCTGACGCAGACGAACGCCGAGTACACGGACGGCGCCGCGGAGCAGAGCCTGGTCCGAGCGACCGTTCACCTGGGGCGTCTTCGGTGTTCCCGAAGCGGAGCTGGACGCGCTCGGCGACGTCGCAGGTCTCGACGTGGTCGAGCTCGGATGCGGGACGGCCTACTTCTCCGCGTGGCTCGCGAGACAAGGAGCGCGGCCGGTCGGAGTCGACGTGACGCCGGCGCAGCTCGACACGGCACGCCGGATGCAGGAGGAGACCGGGCTCGTCTTTCCCTCGTCGAGGCGAACGCGGAGGCCGTGCCGCTAGCCGATGCGAGCTTCGACCTCGCCCTCTCCGGAGTACGGAGCCAGCCTCTGGTGTGATCCGGCGCGCTGGATCCCCGAGGCGGCGAGGCTCCTGCGTCCCGGTGGCCGACTGGTCTTCCTCACGAACAGCATGCTCGCGACCCTGTGCGTACCGTGGGGCCCTGGCACTGCGACCGAGAGGCCTGCAGCGGCCGCAGCGAGGGATGTACGCCGTCGCGTGGGAGCACGAGGACGGCCTGAGTTCCACTTGGGCCACGGCGAGTGGATCGACGTCCTCCGTGCTCGGCCGGGTTCGAGGTCGAGGGCCTCGTGGAGCTGTATGCACCCGACGACGCCACGGATCACCCGTACTACCGACACCGCAACTGTCGCGTGGGCACGGAAGTGGCCGAGTGAAGACCTGTGGGTGGCTCGCAAGACCGGCTGACTCTGGCGTCGACCTCGCCGCAGCGACGGTCGATCCTCGAGCAGCTCGCGATCCCGTTCGAGGTCGTCTCGCCCGACTACGTCGAAGACGACCTGCCCGATGCCGACCCAACCGAGCTCGTCCGCAGGCACGCGGAGGGAAAGGCTCGCTCGGTACACGCCGACGCTCGGATCACTCTCGGCGTCGATACGACCGTCGCGCTCGACGGGCGCGTCTGACGGGAAGCCTGCCGACGATGACGAGGCGGCACGCATGCTTCACGAGCTGTCGGGCCGGACACACACATGGTCGTCTCGGGCTGTGCCTGCTGGGAGCCGGGGCCGACGTCGTGGCGCACGAGCCGACCGAGGTCACCTTTCGGCTCGTCTCCGCGGACACGGTGGCCGCGTACGTGGCAGGCGGGGAGTGGAAGGGCCGCGCGGGCGGCTATGCGATCCAGGGCCTCGGCGGGCGTCTCGTCGAGCGAATCGAGGGCGACTACCTGAATGTCGTCGGGCTCCCGGGCGCTCTGCTCGTGTCGCTCCTCGAGCGTCACGCACCTCGGTTGTTGACCACACACCAGGGCAGTCGTGATCGTCCTCGTCGCCGGAGGGCGATTCACTCGCCCGGAGACTCACTCCGAGAAATCCCTGCACAGCGCCAAGGAGGGGCTCGTGGGGAACCATGGGTTCCGCCACGCTGAAGGTAGACCGCGGCTCCCCATGAGCTGGTTCAAGTCGATGACCGGGTTCGGCGGCCGCGACATGGCGGTCGATCTCGGCACTGCCAACACGCTGGTCTACGTCCGCGGGCGCGGCATCGTGCTCTCCGAGCCGTCGGTCGTCGCGATCGACCAGCGCACCGGCGAGGTGCACGCGGTCGGCGTCGAGGCGAAGCGGATGCTCGGACGCACGCCCGGGACGATCTCGGCCATCCGCCCGCTGAAGGACGGCGTCATCGCCGACTTCGACGTGACGGAGCAGATGCTTCGCCACTTCATCCAGAAGGTGCACCAGCACCGCTTCGCGCATCCGCGCGTCGTCGTCTGCGTGCCCGTCGGGCGTCACGGGCGTCGAGAAGCGCGCCGTCGAGGAGGCGACGCTCTCCGCGGGCGCGCGCCAGGCCTACCTCATCGAGGAGCCGATGGCCGCCGCGATCGGTGCCGGTCTCCCGTCGCCGAGCCGACCGGGAACATGATCGTCGACATCGGCGGCGGCACGACCGAGGTCGCGGTCATCTCGCTCGGCGGCATCGTCGTCTCGCAGAGCATGCGCGTCGGCGGCGACGAGATGGACGAGGCGATCGTCAACCACATCAAGAAGCGAGTACAAGCTGCTCGTCGGCCAGCAGACCGCCGAGGAGATCAAGCTCGAGATCGGCTCCGCCTATCGGCTGCGCGAGGAGCTGCAGGCAGAGGTGCGCGGTCGCGACATGCTCACCGGCCTGCCGAAGACGGTGATCATCTCGTCCGAGGAGATCCGCCGCGCGCTCGACGAGCCCGTCACCCAGATCATCGACGCGATGAAGTCGACGCTCGACAAGACGCCGCCCGAGCTCGCCGCGGACATCATGGACCGCGGCATCGTGCTCGCCGGCGGCGGCGCGCTCCTGCAGGGCCTCGACGAGCGTGCTGCGGCACGAGACGCAGATGCCCGTCCACCTCGCCGAGAGCCCGCTCACGTGCGTCGCCGTCGGCTCGGGCCGCAGCCTCGAGGAGTTCGACGTCATCCACCGCACGAACCGCAGCCGCGCCGCGCGGCGCAACGGGCTACCTGCGTGCGCAGATCCGCCAGCGCGGAGTCGCCGGTCACGGAACGATCTCTGAAAGGCGTCCGCTTCGCGGCCGCGATCCATCCGAACGACCCCGAAAGCCGAGCTACACTGGCTCGCCATGTCCCGGCAGCGCAGCGCGCGATCGGCGGCGCTGGGCCTGACAGTCCGGCGTATCCCCACGACCACTCCTCGCGCAACTTCGGGTCGCTCCGGCGTCGCCTCGTTGTCGGCATCCTCGTGCTCGCGTCGCTCGTCCTCATCTCCCTCTCGTTCCGCTCCGACGACACCTGGCCCGGTGAGCGGCGTCCAGTCGGCGGGGCGACTGCGCTCCGCCCGTTCGCGGTGGGACTCCGAGCGCGTCGCGCAGCCGTTCCGTGACGTCTACGCCTGGGCCGACAGCCTCCTCACGGCACGAAGCGATGCCGAGGAGCCTCGGACGGAGGTGCGCGACCTTCGCCAGCGGGCGATTCAGAGCGAGTTCGCGCTCCAGGAGAACGCGTACCTGCGCGAGCAGCTGGACTACATCGACGGCCCGCGCTTCCCCGCCGACTTCGACCCGGTCGCTGCGGAGGTGGTCGGGCGCCCGGCCGGCGCTTTCACGCAGGCGATCGTCATCGCGGCGGGCTCCGATCAGCGGAGTGCGCCTCAACGATCCGGTCATCACGCCGGACGGTCTGGTCGGTCTCGTTACACGGGTCAGCCCCGGCACCGGCGCGGATCCAGCTCCTCACTGACGAGGAGGCCGCCGCCTCGGCGATCGACCTGCGCACGGGTGCGACCGGGATCGTGCGGCACGCCCGCGGAACACGTGAGACCCTCGTCCTCGACCGCGTTCGCAAGCAGGACGTCGTGCGCCGCGGTCACGAGATCGTGACCGCGGGCTGGCGCGCGGGGGCGTTGAGCTCGCTCTACCCGAAGGGGATCCCGATCGGACAAGTCACGAGCGTGGGCCAGACCGATACCGACCTCTTCCAGCAGGTGCAGGTCGACCCGTACGTCGACTTCGGTGCGCTCGACGCCGTCATCGTCCTCGTGCCCACGACGCGTCCCCGATGACCGCCGCCGACTCGCTTCGGGCGACTGCTGTCGTCTTCGTCGCAGCGCTGCTGGCAGGTCGTCGTCGTCTCCTCGCTCGTGATCGCCGGCGGGGCTCCTGACCTTCTCCTCGTCGCCGTGGTCGCCCTCGGCCTGCTCCGCGGCTCGATTCCCGGAGCGCTGCTCGGCTTCGTGGGCGGCCTGATCGTCGACCTCGTCACCCTCGGGACGCTCGGGGTCACGTCGCTCGTTCTGACGCTCGCCGGCTTCTGGGCCGGCCGCTACGGCGAGACGACCGGTCGTGGCCAGCGCTTCGCCCCGTCGTCGCCGTCGGAGCGATCACGCTTGCTCGCCGGGGCGTTCGGATACGTGCTCCACTACCTCCCTCGACGAAGACGTCGTCGCCAAGCAGGCGCTGGTCACCGCGCTTGCGCCGGCCTTCGTCCTCAACCTGGTGCTCGCGCTCCCGGTGCATCGGCTCGTCCGCGCCATCGTGGGCGAGGAGCTGCGTGTCGAGCCCTCAGCAGAGGTCGAGGTCGCCGCCCAGTGCTCCCCGTCGCGAATACACCCATGCGTCGCGAGGCTACGAACGCATCGCATGCCGTCGTTCCCAGTAGCGCCAATATTCACCAATATTGGCGCTCCCTGCGTCCTAGGCCTGCTCGGTTCTCGCCGGCGAATCACGACCGTATTCGCGACGGGAAGCACCGATGACGTCCGGGCCGTACCAGGAACGACGAGCCCCGTCCGGTCGCTTCCTCCCGCCCGACCCGCGCGTGCGCGAGCCACACCGACTCACACCGCAGCCTCGCGCTGCGCGTGGCGATGCTCGGCGCGCTCTGCGCTCGCCGTCTTCATCGTCCTCTTCTTCCGGCTCTGGTCTCTCCAGGTGCTCTCCGGCGACGAGTACCTGAACGCGGCACAGAGCAACCAGCTGCGGCTGATCCGCGTCGAGGCGCCGCGGGGACCGATCCTCGACCGGCGCGGGCGCGTCGTCGTCTCGAACGTCGCCGGTACCGCGGTCGAGCTCTGGGTCGGCGACATGCCCGACGAGGAGCCGGTACGAGCATCGTGCAGCGGCCTCGCCCAGGTGCTGGACGTCACGCCGCGCAGCTCGCTCGCGAGGTCGACGACGCGTCGCTCGATCCGCTGACCCCGGTCGTCGTGAAGACGGCGGTCGGCGAGGAGCAGGTCGACTACCTCTACGAGCATCAGGCGGAGTTCCCGGGGTGAAGATCGTCCAGATCTACCTCCGCGACTACGCGTACGGGTCGCTCGGCGCGCAGATCCTCGGGTACACGGGCGAGATCTCGCCGGAGGAGCTGAAGCAGCTGCCGCAAGGACGGTCGCTACCGAGCCGGGCGACCGGATCGGGAAGACCGGCATCGAGGCCGCCGTACGACTCGTACCTGCGCGGACGGCCCGGGCTCGGCACAGATCCGCGTGGACTCGCTCGGGCGGCAACAGTGCGCCGGTACGAGCTCCGCGGCAGGAGTCGACGCCCGGCTACGCGCTGCGTCTCACGCTCGACATGCGCCTCGCAGCGCGCCGCCGAGGACGCGCGCTCCAGTACGGCATCGATCTCGCGCATCAGAACGACCAGTGGGCCGCGGACGGCGGCGCGATCGTCGCGCTCGATCCCAGCGACGGCGCGGTCCTCGCGATGGCGTCGGCGCCGACCTTCAAGCCGTCCGTGTTCGTCGGGCGCACCGATGCCGAAGAAGCTCGAGGCTCTCTACTCGGATTCGCGCAATCCGCTCTTCAACCGCGCGACCGCGGGTCTCTATCCGCCGGGATCCACCTGGAAGCCGGTCACCGCGCTCGCCGGCATGCAGGAGCACGTGTTCTCGGCGTACGACTCCGATCCAGTGCACGCGGATCTGCGACCTACGGCCTCGACAAGCAGCGTGTTCCGGAACTGGAATCCGTACGTCAACCAGTCCGATGACGCTTCCCGAGGCGCTCGCCGAGTCGTGCGACACCTACTTCTACGAGATCGGGAACCGCTTCTACGACGGCGGCTCCGAGAGCCGCGTGCGCGCATGCAGCAGTGGGCGCGCCGCTTCGGCTTCGGCGACCCGACCGGGCTCGACATCGGCGGCGAGGCGGACGGCCTCGTGCCGACGCCCGAGTGGCGGCAGCAAGACGTTCAAGAGCGACTGGGACCGCGCCTGGAACCCGGGCGACTCGATCCAGCTCGCGATCGGCCAGAAGGACCTCGCTGGTGACGCCGCTGCAGATGGCGCGCTTCTACGCGATGCTCGCGAACGGCGGCAGCTCGTCACGCCGTACCTCGTCTCCGACGTCGAGCAGCCGGCAGCGAAGGGCTCGCCGCGCGTCGTGCTGCGACGATTCGCGCCGCAGCCGCCTCGCTCAGCCGGCGTCGACCCCGCGGCGCTCGCGGCGGTGCGCGACGGGCTGTACGCGGCGACCCACTCCGCGAACGGCACGTCGTCGGGCGTCTTCGGCAACTTCCCGGTGCCGATCTCGGGCAAGACGGGCACCGCGGAGAAGGTCGTCCAGCTCGCCGGGCTACCCGGCCGGCCACCTCGAGGACCAGTCGTGGTGGTGCGGCTGGGGGCCGTCGGACTCGGCGCGAAGCTCGTCGTCTGCGCCGCTGATCGAGAACGGCGGCCACGGCTCGAGCGCGGCCGCGCCGGCAGCGCTCAGGGTCTTCGAGCGGTTCTTCAGCGTCGAGGCGCCGCAGGCTGACTCTGGTGGACACCGACTGATGGCGGAGCGACGTCGATGATCGAGGTCACCCAGCGCCGCGCGCGTCCAGCTCGGTCTCCGGCCGCGCCGAGCCCGCGCTCGTCGACGTTCCTGCGCAGCCTCGACTGGATCCTGCTGCTCGCGGCCGCGCGGGCTCGTCGGCTACGGGCTGTGGGTCGTCGCGGGCATCACGCGCTTCGACGTTCCCGGCGACGAGCACTACTTCGTCGTGCGCCAGGGATCGCGGCGGCGATCGGGCGTCGTCGGGCTCGTCGTCGCCGCGACTCGTGCCCGTCGATCTCTGGCGCCGCGTACTGGAAGCTCGTCTACGGCGCGACGCTCGGGCTGATGATCGTCGTCTTCGTCGCCGGCGGAGACGCGTCCGCGGCTCGAAGCGCTGGCTCGACCTCGGCGTCATCCAGTTCCAGCCGTCCGAGCTCGGGAAGGTCCTCTTCGTGCTCGCCCTCGCCGGCTTCGTCGTCGACCGCGTCGGCGCCGATCGACCCGCTGGCGGACGATCTTCACGCGTCATCGGGCTCGGCGCGGTCCCCGATCCTCCTCGTCTTCATGCAGCCCGACCTCGGCACCGCGCTCGTGTACGCGGCGGCGCTCTTCGCCGTGCTGTTCTTCGCCGGCCTCCGCTGGCGCCAGCTGCATCGTCGCTGCTCGCCGTCGGCGTGCTCGCGATCACCGTCCGTCCTGTGGCTGCTGCCGGCTGCCGGGCGTCAGGTGCTCAAGCCGTACCAGGCGGCGCGCGCTCGACGCTCGACCTCCCGACGCGGATCCCGGCGGGATCACCTACAACCTCAGCCAGTCGATCACGGCGGTCGGCTCCGGCGGGCTGACCGGGCGCGGCGTCATCGAGCGCGAGCCAGACGAGGCTCGACTACCTCCCCGAGCACGCGACCGACTTCGCCTTCGCGTCGCTCGCCGAGCAGCGCGGGTTCGTCGGCTGCGCGATCCTGCTGCTCCTCTACCTCCTCGTCGTCTGGCGCGGTCTGCGCGTCGATCACCGGTGCGCGCGATCTCTACGGCGTCGTCGTCGCCGGCGGGCTCGTCGTCGCGTTCCTCTTCCAGGTCTTCGTCAACGTCGGGATGACGATGGGCGTGGCGCCCGTCACCGGCATCCCGCTGCCGTTCGTCACCGTGGGCGGCTCGTCGATGGTCGCGAACCTCGTCGCTCATCGGCGTGCTTCAGAGCATCCACGCCCGCGGTGAGCTCGGGCGAGGCAGGCCGTGAGGAAGCGTCGGTGTCGCGGCGATCCGTCGGCGAGCTGCGGAGCGTCGGCGCAGACCGTCCGCGAGGGAGTCGAGCCGCCCACGTCGGGCCGATCGTCGTGAGCGGCGTTCTCGCCGAGCAGCTCGCGAAGGAGCTCGGAGCCGGGGCCGCCGCCGGCGCGGTCGTCGTTCGGCGCGGGCGCGCGCCGGCGAGCACGTCGGCGTCTCGTCCACGTCATCGCCGGCGATCCGACGCGACGAGGACGTCGAGCTCGTGCGCAGCGGCGACGCACGAACGGCGCCGCGGTCGTGCATCGTCGAGCTCTGGCCCCAGGAGGACTGGACGCCGCCGTTCGTCCTCTCGCCGTTCGTCGTCGAGTGCCGCGCCGGAGAGGGCTTTCCGATTCGCGAGATCGCCGATCGGATCGCCGAGGCGACCGAGGACTCGGCAGCGCTCGCTGCGCGCGGTCCCGCGATCCGGACGCAGCGCGGGCCGGCGTCGTCAAGCAGGCCGTCGATCCGCTCGGCGCTGATCGGTCGTCGCCGCCGACCGGTTCGGCGCGTCGCGACCGCTCATCTCGCTCGAGCAGGTCCGGATGGTCGGCGCGCCTGCGACGCATGTCGTCTGCGGAACGAGCTGGCGGAGGATCGCTCGATGCTCGCTGGCAGCGCGGCCGCCGTGATCGCATCGGGGTTCGCGCTTCGGCATGCTGCGCGCGGCGCCGGGTCTCCTGCCCGATCCCTGCGTCACGCGGCCGTCGCCGCTGGCGGGACCTGCTGGTCGCGCGCGCGCTTCGCCTGCTCGACACGCGTTCGGCCGACGACGGCGCTGCCGCGCTCGAGATCTCCTCGCCGGTCGAGGTCCACGCGACGCTCGATCGGCGCCGATCCGTCCGGACCAGGTCCTAGGATGCGCCCGGACCGACCATGGCAGGGACGATGGCGAACACGGAGCTGGCCGAGGAGCTGCTGCAGCTCGAGGAAGCCGACGCGTGGTTCGAGTACCTCGAGTCCACGCGCGGTCAGTCGGAGACGCGGTACGCCGAGCTCGAGCCGTGGGCATGGGCGCGGCTGTCGCAGCGTCTGCGTGCGGTGCGCGCAGCGCGCGCGGCTTCGTCCTGCCGCTGCCTGACGCGCGCCGATGGGAGGCCGATGGGCGCGGCTGGTAGCCTGTCGCTCAGGTCATGTCGACCGCAGTCTTGAATCCACGCAGCGCGAGGCCGGACCAGCCGGTGGCGTCTCCGGGGCCGCGCGCGACCGACGAGGAGAACGCAACCCTTGGCACTACGCTGGTTTCGCTTCGCCAAGAAGCAGGAAGAGCAGGCAGCGCGCGGAAGCCGCTACTCACGGAGGTAGCACCGTCTGAGGCTCGACGAGCCTGAGACGCCGAGCGGAGCGGAGCCGACGGCGGAAGAGTCGCCGACGGGCCCGAGGAAGAGGCGCCGCCGCGGAAGTCGCGGCGGACGCGGGAGGAAGAAGCCGTCGACGGCTGCCTCGGACCGACGCCGACGACGGAGGCGCGACGAGCCGGCCGCGCCGCGGGTCTCCGGCACGCACGAAGCAGCCGAGCAAGGCGAGCCGACGGCAAGCCCGACGGCAAGCCCGACCGGAGGCAGCCGCGGCGGCGGACGCCGGCGGCGCACACCGACGAAGCGCGCGCCGCTTCCGGCCGCGAAGCGCGAGCTCATGATCTCGGTCGACGTCGGCGAGCAGCGCGTCGCGATCCTCGAGGACGACCGCGTCGCCGAGGTCTACCTCGAGCGGCCGGAGCGCCGCTCGATCGCCGGGAACATCTACCTCGGCGTCGTCGACAACGTCCTGCCGGGGATGGAGGCCGCGCTTCGTCGAGATCGGCCTCGAGAAGAACGGCTTCCTCTACGTCGACGAGATCGTCGGCCCGAGCTCGAGGGCCGCAACGGCGCGCGCAAGATCAGGATCTGATCAAGCGCGGCCAGACGATCATGGTCCAGGCGGTCAAGGATCCGATGAAGTCGAAGGGCGCGCGGCTCACGACCGAGATCTCGCTGCCCGGCCGCTTCCTCGTCTACGTCCCGAACGGCGAGGGCTCCGGCGTCTCGCGCCGGCTCGAGGACGACGAGCGCACGCGCCTCAAGGAGATCGTCAAGAAGCTCGACCCGAAGGGCGGCGGGATCATCGTCCGCACCGCGGCCGAGGGCGCCTCGGCGGAGGACATCGAGCGCGACCTCGTCTTCCTGCAGCGCCTCTGGAAGACGATCCAGGCGAAGGCGAAGACCGCGCACCGCGCCGACGCTCGTCTACGAGGAGGCCGAGCTGCCGCTGCGCATCGTGCGCGACCTCTTCGCCGGTGACTTCGATCGGCGCGCAGATCGACGACGACCGGACGCACCGGCGCATCGTCAGCTACCTCAAGAAGACCTCGCCGCACATGGTCGAGCGCGTCCACCGCTACCGCGAGAAGGCGCCGCTCTTCGAGGCGTTCGGCGTCGACGCCGAGATCCGCTCGACGCTCGACCGCCGCGTCGACCTCCCGTCCGGCGGCTACCTCGTCTTCGACTACGCCGAGGCGTTCACCGTCATCGACGTCAACACGGGCCGCTTCGTCGGCTCGCGCGGCGAAGAGCGCTCAGGCGCGGCTCGAGGACACGATCATCGAAGAACAACCTCGAGGCCGTGAAGGAGGTCGTGCGCCAGCTCCGGCTGCGCGACATCGGCGGGATCATCGTCATCGACTTCATCGACATGGCGAACCCGAAGAACCGCGAGACGGTCGAGGAGGCGCTGCGCACAGAGCTCGAGCGCGACCGCACGAAGACGTACGTCGTCGAGATCTCGCCGCTCGGCCTCGTCGAGATGACGCGCCAGAACGTCACGGACGGCCCGCGCGAGATCCTCACGAACCGCTGCCCGGTCTGCGCCGGCGACGGAATCGTCGTCTCGGACGCGACGCACGCGCTCGAGATCGAGCGTCAAGCTCCGCGCGATCGCGCAAGGGCTCGCGGGTGCAGGCGTTCGAGGTCGCGGTGCACCCGCGCGTGCTGGCGCTCCTCGTCGGCGCCCGGAGGGGCGCGACTCGAGGGCGTCGAGGCGGCGTCGCGGCGCCGCTTCTTCCTCGTGCCCGCGGCCGAGAACGGCCATGTGCATCTCGACCACTTCGAGGTCCTCGCGCAAGGGAAGCTCGACGACGCTGCGCCCGGACGCACCGGTCGAGGAGGGCGCGACGATCGAGCTGAAGCTCGTCGAGCTCGGCCTCCACGACCCGACGACCGGCGTCGGCAAGCTCGACGGCGGCTACGAGGTCGTCGTCGCGGACGCGTCGAAGCTCGTCGGCAAGAAGGTGAAGGTCGACCGTCGGGCGCGTGCTCGAAGGCGTCGCCTACGCGACGCTGCGTCGACGACGCCGCCGCCGCGCCGACGCCGATCACGTTCGAGGCGGAGGCAGAGAAGCCCGATGCGCGCGTCGAGGAGCAAGAAGGACGACGCGAACCGGCTGAGGCGGACGCCGGAGGCGTCGACGAGCTCGACGACGCCGACGGACGCACGACGCCGCCGATCGAGGACGACGCAGCCGTGAGCCGACGCTCGGGCGACGTCGTCGTCGGCCGAGGCGGACGGCCAGCCCAAGAAGAAGCGGACGCGCCGCGGGACGCGCGGAGGGCGCGAGCCGCAAGAAGCCGGCGGCCGCGCGCGTCGCCGCAGACGCGCGACGACGACGCTCACTGCGGACGAGCGGCAACGGCCGTCCGCGCACCGCGGATCCACGTGCCGCCGAGCCGACCTCGCCGCCGACCGCGGTCGTCGCGCCGAACCGGCGACCGATTCGCGCGCCGATGCGGACTGAGCCCGAGCAGAGGCTGCCGCGGACGGGGCGTGTCGGCGCCGACGGTCGCCGAAGCGCAAGCGCGCGCGCCGTGGATCGCGCGGCGGCAAGAAACGCGCGGAAGCCGGCCGCAGACGGGCGATCGAACGACGTCGGCGACTCGCGGATCGCAGCCAGCTCGTCGCGTCGGCCGAGGCTGCGCGACGAGGAGCCTCCGGAGTACGTTCCGATGTCAGAGTGGATCGACGACTTCGACTCGCGTTCCGCGCCTAGTCCGCTATCATGCGGCGTCTCTGCGGGCCGCCTGCTCGCCTCGATCTCCCGAAGAAGCCATGACGCTACGCGATCATCAAGGTTGCCGGAAAGCAGTACCGCGTCCGCGAGGGCGAGCGGCTGCTCGTCGACCGGCTCCACGAGGACGATGGCGCGACGTTCACGCCGACCGTGCTGCTCGTCGGGCGGGGACGGCGCGCCCAGCTCGAGCCGGGTCGTCGGTGTCGTGACCGCGAAGGTCCTCGCGCCAGACGAAGGGGCCGAAGATCCGGATCGGCAAGTACAAGAAGCGCACCGGCTATCGGCGTCACACCGGCTTCCGCGCGTCGCTCACGCAGATCCAGATCGAGTCGATCGGCGGCAAGGCAGCCGCGCGCGAGCTGCGAAGCCGAAGGCAGATGCGGCACCGAAGGCTGAGCCGGCGCGAAAGCCTGCGAGGCCGACAAGCCGCCTGCCGAGGCTCGTCAGCGACTGCCGGCGGGCTACGCGCGACATGACGATTGCGGACATCAAGGCTGCAGCTCCGGGTTGGGACGCGCCCGCGATCGAGGCAGCGCTCGCGTACGAGCAGGAGCACGGCAAGCGGAAGGGCGCCGTCGCGGCGCTCGAGTCTGCGCTCGCGCAGCAGGGAGGTGAGTCCTAGTGGCACACAAGAAAGGCCTCGGCTCCTCGCGCAACGGGCGCGACTCGGAGGCGAAGCGACTCGGCGTCAAGATCTTCGCCGGGCAGGCCGTCAAGACCGGGATGATCATCGTCCGCCAGCGCGGAACGAAGTTCCGCCCCGGCCCGGGCGCCGGGCTCGGTCGCGACGACACGATCTTCGCGCTCCGCGACGGCACCGTCGAGTTCCGCCGCTCCGGCGACAAGCGCTTCATCTCGGTCGCGGCGGCGGCGGAATAGCGCGCGCGCTCGGCTCGCGCCGGGAGCGACATGTTCCACGACCGAGCGCACATCCACGTCGAGGCCGGCCGCGGCGGCGACGGCGGGCTGAGCTTCCGCCGCGAGAAGTACGTCCCGAAGGGCGGGCCCGACGGCGGCGACGGCGGCCGCGGCGGCGACGTCGTCGTCGTCGTCGACTCCGAGCCTGCGCGACCTCTCCGACGTTTCGGCGCATCAAGCAGCGTCAAGGGCGGGCGCGGCGGCAACGGGCGCGGGAGCAAGCAAGCATGGCGCCGACGGCGACGACGCCGAGCTCGCGCGTTCCCGTCGGGACGCAGCTGCTCGACGCGACGGCCGGCTCGTCGCCGACCTCGACGTCTCCGGACGGACGCGTCGTCGTCGCGCGCGGCGGCCAGGGAGGGCGAGGCAACGCGCCGCTTCGCGACACCGACGCGGCAGACGCCGCGCTTCGCGGAGACCGGCCTTCCGGGCGACGAGCTCGAGCTCGAGCTGCGGCTCAAGCTCGTCGTCGACGCGGCGCTCGCCGGCTTCCCGAACGCCGGCAAGTCGTCGCTCCTGCGCCGGATCTCGAACGCGAAGCCGAAGGTCGCGGACTACCCGTTCACGACGCTCGAGCCCGTGCTCGGCGTCGGTCGACGGGCCGGACGGAGCGCCAGCTGACCGTCGCCGACGTGCCCGGGCTCATCGAGGGCGCGGCGCGACGGCGCGGGTCTCGGCCATCAGTTCCTCGCGCATCTCGAGCGCGCGCGGCTCCTCGTCCACGTGCTCGACGCCTCCGGAGCCGGATCTCGACGGAGCGCTTCCGCACGATCGACCGCGAGCTCGCCGACTACGGAGCCGGGCTCGAGGCGAACGACCGCAGCTCGTCGTCCTCGAACAAGATCGATCTCTCCTCGACGCCGTCCCCGCGTTCGACGCCGCGACGAGCCGGCATCGTGCGCGTCGATCGCGACATCGTGCGCGACCGGCGCCGGGATCGACGAGCTTGATGCGCGCCTGTTCGAGCTCTGTCCCGTCGAGGCCTCGGCCGTCGGATCGCCGAGGCGTTGCCGGAGTTCCTCGACTACACGCCGCAGCGCCAGCGCGGGCCTCGCTTCCGCATCCTCCGCACCGATCGCGGCTATCGCGTGCGTCGGCACCGCCGCCGCCGCAGGACGAGCTCGAGGAGGCGCTGCGCAAGCTCGGCATCGAAGCGCGGCACGCAGGTCGAGGTCGGGGAGGAGGCGCTCGAGTGGCAGTAGGGCATCCTCCTGGCGGCGTCTTCGATCCGCCGCACGTGGGCCACGTGGCGCTCGCTCGTGCCGGCGATCCGAGAGCTCGGGCTCGACGAGCTCCTCGTCCTCGTCGTCGTCAGATCCCGGGCACAAGGGCGCGACGACCTCCGGCCGGAGCGCGGCTCGAGCTCGCGCGGCTCGCGTTCGCGGACGTCCCCGGAAGCCGTGGTCGAGCTCGACCGCACGCTCGCACCGTCGACGCGCTCGAGGAGCGCGGCGCCGACGGACGCCGTCTTCATCCTCGGCGCCGACGAGCTCGCAGACTTCTCGAGACTGGAAGTCGCCCGAGCGCGTCCTGGAGCACGTGCGACTCTGGCGTCGCCATGCGCGCCGGGCGTCCCCGAGGACGACGTTCGAGGCGGTTCGACGAGCGCCTCGGAGCCGGACCGATCGCATCGTCCAGTTCGCGATGAACCCGATCTCCGATCTCGTCGTCGGAGATCCGCGAGCGCGTCGGCGCGCGGCGAGGCGATCGCAGAGCTCGTGCCGCCGAGGGTCGCGGACGCGATCTCCCGTCTCGGCCTCTACGCGGACGCCTGAGTAGACTGCGACGGAATCGACGAGGACGCAAGAGAGACCGACCTGACACCACTCGAGCAAGCACGCCGCATCGCCGCTCTCTGCCAGGAGAAGCTGGCGACGGACGTCACGCATCCTCGACATGCGCGGCGTCTGCGACTTCACCGACTTCTTCGTTGATCGCCACCGGCCGCAACGCGCGCCAGACGAAGGCGATCTACGACGAGGTCGCGGGAGTCGCTGAAGAAGGAGCATCAGCTCCTCCCGCGCTCGTCGGCCGGGGCGACCGAGGCGACGTGGATCCTCGCCGACTACCTCGACGTCGTGCCGCTGCACCCTCTACGCCCGACATGCGGAGCTTTGCATGGCCCGAGAGCTGTGGAGCGGCGTCCTGTCAGATCGAGCTTCCTGAGGTCTGCGTGCCGCCCTGAGACCTCGACCGCCGACGGCTCCGATGTCTGGCTCTCTGATATCGGTGGGCGCTTCACGACCGCGGCGGCCCGGAGAGGCTCGGCGTGAGGCGGTCGACGCGGCTCACGCGAACTGCCGACGCCTCCGTCTTCGTCGTCGTCCAGTCGCCGGTGGAGAAAGATCCTCCGAAGAGCGCGCGAACGAACCGTTGCGATGCGTTTGCGGATGCCCAGCCGGCGATCTTTCGCCGGTGTTTTTCGGCGTGGCGGGAGTGCTCTGAGCAGCGTAGCGAGGGTCGCGCTCGAAGCCAGACTACGGCCCTCCCGTGGGGCCCTAGCCCGGGCTCGGGATGGGCGCTTGCAATGGCATGCAAGAGGTCGACCGGTTCGAGCCCGGCTGGCTCCATGGCCCAGCTATCGCGCGAACGGCCCCTTCAATGGGCCCAGATTTCACTTTCGCGAGGAGCCGCGAGGCTCTCAGACTGAGAAATCTCAGACGGTGGGAGCCGTCTTCCACAGAAATCTGTCGCGGGTCACAGCTTCTGCCCGATGCTCAGCGCGACCTGGTCGACTGACCGGATGAGCGGGATGCCTCGAAAGGGATGCGCCTGCGGCAGGCGATTCCGCCCATACGATCGGGAAGGTGCGGGACATGCGGGTTGCCATTCATCGATGGTGCTGGCGGCGGCGGCGCGATGGCCAGCAGTTCCTGATCTCAGGGGCAGCACCGGCTGCCGATCCCTCCCCGCCTTCCTGACCTCGCCGCTGCGACGCTCAGCTTGCGAGCGGGTTCACGCTGCTCACCCCGGATCTCGGGGCTGCCCGGCGGCTTCCACATCCGCGGACGAGTGTGCTGCACGCGTTGTTAGCGGTGGCGTGTCCGGCCTGGACGGCGTGGCGGGAAGTACTCTGTTCCCGCTCAAGAACGTGTCCTCCCGCCATGTGCGCCGCCGGTTCCGGCAAAAGCGCCGGCGTTATCCCATGCGACTCGCTGTCGCGTCGAAGGCAGATACACGCTGGCGGTTGCCGAAGCGGCAGTAGCCTGCGATTACGATGGGGGGTCCATTTCGGACGCGGGTACGCAGTCGTTCACGATCACGGGCGGCGCGGGGATATACGCGGGCGCGTCGGGGAGCGGAACAAGCGCTCGAACGCACGCTTTCGGCGTGCAGACGACCTCCGGTCTCGAATTGTCGGCGCGAGAGGTATGGACTGGGAGCCCCAGCGTGACGGGACTTCGACTTCGACGTCACCGCGCCCGCTCTTTCAAAGGTGCCGTCACCAAGACCGACGAAAGCCGTGGACGAAGCGTGCGAAGATTGCCGCGTCGTCGTGTTTCGGGCCACCGCAATGGACGACCGGGAATGACGCACCGTACCGCAGTGACATGCACACTGGCGTCAGGCTTTGCGCTGAAGTCAAAGTCGCCAGGATCGCGCGCATTCTGTAAGCGCCCGCCACGGACGGCAGCAGCGCGCCAACACTCTTGATGGCTGCCCTTTGATCGTTACGGTGCGCGACGAGGTAGCGCACTTCCAGGCTGTGACAGCGCCGACGCCCCGCGCAGCCGGGCTGGGTCACAGCTACCCGAGCGCCGTGACGCCACGACTCCTGCTGCGTGACGACTGCAACCGGCGGAAGCGCAGCGATCTGATAGGCCGTGGAGTCTTTGAGCCACGTCAGCCCCGTTCGACAGAGTCGCACCACCGCGCCGGGGCCAAAAGGATCCCCGACGCGGCGGGTGCTGATGCACCCAGCCCAATGAAAACTCGTAAGGCCAGCGACGAGATTCCGGTCTGCTTCCGGGAGGCGAGTGCGCCGACCCCAGGCGTCGCGCCGGCTTTCCCGATGTCCGCCGCGGCGCGGATCGTCAGGCGCCAACGGTGGGCTGCAGGTCACCAGCCGAGGGCTTTGCACGCGAACCATGAAACAACCGCTGCGACCACGGTGCATGCCGGCCGGAAGGGCGCGACGATCCTAGGACTATCGGCGGGTCGAGCCAGGCAGATGAACGCGCTGAACGCGATGACGCCGACTGCGAAGGTGATGAACAACGCGCCGATGGGGTGGCCGCACTTCGTGAAGGACAGGACCGCGCCGACCAAGCTGGCGAGGAGCCGCCAGTCCTGGCCGGCGACGAGCCAGAATCCACTGATTCTTGGCGGCGTACTCCGCCTGAAGCCGGCGCAGCGAGCGACGGGCGGTTGTTGTCGATCCGGCTGGCGTGACGTTCCTCTTCGCTCCTTGGCCTTAAGCGCGCAGCCTGCGCATAGGTCCAGCCCTCTTCGAGCGTCGGGGGTCGGCTACAGGCGATCAGAGGTCAGCTTGGCGACCCAACGCTACGCCAGGTCAGCGACGCCGGCGTCCGTGATTGCCACCCAGAAGGGATCACGCTGGCCACTCGGGCGGAGCTGCCCTGGAATCGCGACCCAAACAGCCTGTTCCTATCGGGCGAGGCGAGGCCGGAGACACGCTTGCTGTGCGATGGAGGGCGGCACTGCCCTCTCCCGCCTCCATCTCCATTTGGTCTCGACCGTTCCGACGAACCAGGAGATCAGAATGGAATGATGTCCAAGGAGCCCAAAAGCGTGCTGAGTCGAGCGGCACTCGCAGAAGCTGCGTGCACGCAATGGTGATCCAGAAGCCCCGGGCGAGCGGTAGGTGTGTCGAAAGCAGGGCGGAAGCCCGCCCGGCTCGAAGCCATGACTCGTGAGCAGCAGCGCGAAATCATCCGCTGTAAGCAGATCGACGCCCTCAATATGCGAGCGCCTCGAGGAGAGCCGTCTAAGAGCGCCGGTGCTTTCGTCACCACGGGCACAATGCGCGCCGAAAGAAGCCACCGAAGCGGTGAAGTGTCGCCCGCGCGGCAATCGCGCCGGGCGAGCGAAACAGCTCGTGCGCGTCTCTTCGCTTCGGCGGGGCCGAGGATCCATCCGGCGAGAGCCGACACTGGCGGCGCTCAGGCAGCCACACCCGGCCCCCTGCGGATCGAGGAGCGCGAGCTAGAGGCGGCGGGCGAATGAACCGGCGAGACTGATCGGGTGGAAGCAAGCAGCGGCGACACTCCACCCGGTGTGGCCCAACTCCCCTTCCTGCCGGGCGGCCACAGCATCAGGGAGCTGGATCGGGCGCCGGGTTCCGCGGGCGCCGGGTTCCGCGCCTGCCCCGCTCCGCGTCGGCGTTCATGACGTAGACCTCGAAGTTGCCGTCGCGCTTCGTCGTGAAGACGATCTCTACGCGCCTGTCGGGCGACCACGAAGGTGCGCTGTCGTGCCCGGGGTGGCGCGTCACAGCTGCCCTGCTGCCCGCTGCCGTCGGCGCCTCGGCGACGCACATCATCGAGGTTTGCCGTCCGCGCTGCTGCTGACGAGAGAGGTTGTCTTCCGTCCGTCGGGCGACCAGCCTGGGAAAGGCTGCGGTTGACCTGCGCCATGCGCGTGCCGCGGCCGCGCTCCCGTCCGCGTTCATGACGTAGAGTTACCAGCTGCTGGTCCGCCTCTGCTTCGGCCACCGCGTGAACGCGATAGCAATACGTAA
>ERZ1370068.93-contig-10080_pt1 | contig 42003 bp, 71 predicted proteins | sample MGYA00561227_ERZ1370068 | MGnify/ENA primary metagenome ERZ1370068 (study PRJEB38410, sample SAMEA6850437) | metagenome | study: Metagenomic assessment of the ecological functions of the soil: analysis of the soil microbiota associated with the... | reverse complement strand
TGTACTTCGTTCGGTTACGTATTGCTGACTGTCTTCGTACCAGCCAATATGGCCTCGGCATTACGAAGGGTAGATCAGATGATGGCATCGGTCGTCTCACACACTGGCCCATCCCAGATCAAGAATGCTTGCCAAAGCGCCAGTCGGCAAAGTCGTTGCGGTCTGAAGATTTTCCCGACGGCCTCGAATTCGCGCAGTTTCGTCTAGTGTGAGATTTGGAAACCTCAAGACCGTGTCGAAGCTCGTTGCAAGCACATCAACCGACGTGGAAAGTGGATCAACGTCCTCAACTACGGCTCGCCGCATGAGAGTGACAGAATCTGGTCCTTTGCAATAACGGTCACATCAACGATTCGGCCTACAGCCACAACTGCACCTCGACCCCCAGAGCGTTTTTGACTCGTAAAACAGGATTAGCGCGCCTGGACGCATCAGCGCCGTCGCCCGTGGGCTGTTGAAGTAGGTGCCCGTGGACAAGTGCAGCTTCCGGGCTGCCAAAAAGCGGAAGCTGGCTACCAGTACCAAGAAGGTCGTCAGCGTAGGCGCGAGCTATAGGCACAATTACGCCATCACGTCCCGGCCAAACAGCGATTGTCGGACCAAGGGGCATCCTCAAGGCGGCCAACCGGGTGTGACCGCCTTTCCATCGGGACCACAAACGACTAGACCTGAATGAACCGCATTCAAATCGGGAGGATTCTCCGGAAGACGCAGGCCCGTGCGTCGTCGAGTTTGTTTGGCGATGGTGGGCCAGGTGGTGGTCGTTAGAGGGCGATCAAGAGCCACCTTTACGAGCCTCGCCATTCTGCGCCGAGAAGAAGCCTCTGATTGCTGCCGCTCGGCGCACCGCTCCTTGTCCTGGAACGCTTGGTAGTTCGATCGTAACTGGGCCCGGCGCACAGGCTTCTCGGCATTGAGCGTCGAGAAGATGAATCAGCGAATGCCGCACGCGACATGATCTGGCCGCACGTGCGATGACTCGGGACGCAACCTCGATGTTCTTGGGAACGATGTTCGCACCAATCGCAACCACGTCTCACCTCGTAGACCGCGTATGCCTTCGGATGGTCGAGCGTTGCGGTGCTTGGCGCGAATTCAGAGACAAGGGACGGTGAGACCCCATGAGTTTCGAGGTAGCTGCGAAGCGGCCGGGCCGAATTTGGTTTCGTTTCAACGTCGCTGTCCCTTATATGCATGGCGCTGTCAGTGAGAAGATCTGCCGGCAAAGGGCGGCAAATTCGCCCAGACCGACCACGTCAATTCCGATCTGCCGTAGTAGCTGCTCGCGAGCGGCAATTAGCTTCCCGTCGCTCGTTATGCTGGCGGATGCGCGGGCCAGAGCAACCTCCGCAAGATGGCGAGCATCACTTAGCGCTTGTGTTTATACAGCTTCAGCAAGGTTGTGGCAACAAACACGATGTTGTGTACGAGACTTGATAGTTGCTCTACGTCATCGGACTCCAGCGATGGCAAACGGGGTGCCGAGCCAATCTAAGGATCGGATCGCTCTCCTCGCCAGGCGTGGTGCGCAGAAGCTCGGTCACGAACTCCAGCGCCACGGCCAAGCGGACTCTGTGCGCCAGCGCCGCACCGAATAGTCGGTTCGCCAAGGCCGACCTTTTCTGTTCTTGACAAGATCAAACAACACGTTGGTCGATGGCATAGAGGTCCATACCCTGCACTGCGGCGTTGCAGCCCGAGATCGACGGCCTGGGCGGGAAGCAGTAGATGGTTCGAGTAAGGAAAAGAAGCTCGCAGTATCCAAGTCTCGGGCGCGCAAAATAATTGTGCGGCCGCGCGGCTCCGCCTCGACGAGAATGGCGCGCATTGAAGCCATTCCGCTCGTAGAAGGACTGGGCTACGTGAAGATCAGAAGCTTCCACAGCGGCTGTGACAGTGAGGAAGCCACGCGTTTCGAGTTGAGACAAGAGTTCCCCTAACGAGAGAGGCTGAACCTACGCCAGCACGTCGGTGCGTGGGCATGACAACAACTTGCTGAATTCTCGCGTTAGGAAAGACACCACTGAAGAGAATAAATCCGGCGAGTTCTACCTCGGTATCGCGCTGAGCGACCATTGCCACTAAGCGCTTCTGGGACACTGCTTCGAGATACGCGGCTTCTGGCAAACCAAACTTCTTTTTTCGCTGTCGGCAAGGGCGCAAATTGCCGACAGATGCCAGACTAAAGCGTCCACATACTTTTCAGACCGATAAGTAAATCGTGCCGCTTGTCCGGGCGTGAATTGATCATTGTTCATGGCCGGGGATCGCATTGTAATATTTCCAACCCTTTGATTCTCGGTTCAATGCGTCGCTGAATTCAGGCGAACCCTCCATTGCAATACCAGTCGCTGGTGGATAGCGCTCTATAGGTTGCGGTCTGCCAGGAATCTGACAGCGTGCACCCGCTGGCAACTTGCGGCCTGGGCGAGAAGATGAGCTTGAACCCCATCGGGGCCTGCCTGGGAAAAGGCATGCCTGAATGTGCTGAATGTTCAAGTTCCACCGCGGCGTGCGAGGTGTATAAATGCGATAACTTGACGACTTTGAAATGATGCTTCACACGTGCCACTGTGATGGTATCCCAGTCGTCCGGTGGGTCGACATAAAATATAAGCGCCGCGGTGATGTTGCGACCAACTCGGCGCGTGAAGCCAGATCATCTTGAACGTCGTCGAAGTATGGATGGAGGGTCTCCTGCTGGCTGCTTTTGGGCGGACTATCGAGGTTTTGCCTTGTTGCGTCGGCGCATGCAGGCACAGATTGATCCGGCGACACAGCTAACGAAGGATAGTGCGTTTTCGGCAAATGGTGATCAAGCGTGGAAACTGTGCGCTTCTCCGCACAAGGGGCAGCTTGGCCATGTGCGGGTGTGGCGAGCAAGGCATCGTGAGACCGTCCCGGCGAGCCTTGCTTTACCATTCTGTAGGCGTAAACGTCCGACATCTCCTTTATCGTCACTGTCCCGGCAACATTTCCTTGGGGCGGCAAGGTATGAAGGGTCACCAGAAGCAACTGCCGCAAAATCCGTAAGAGGCCTGGACTATCTCTCCTTCAACTAACTCTAAGCGCGTTTTTCAGATCAGCGTCTCTGATTTTTCTTATGCATGCCAAGTACGCTTCCCGTGCGGTCATGGCGGGCTTGTCCAGCTTCCACATCAATGCATGTCGTCGGTACGTGCCGCTATCAGCGCGGCCCACGATGAAGCTCGAGCCTCGGCACCCCAGTTCTCCGTCGAAAAGCTCGAGAACCGCGTCGAAGTCACCTTCCTGTGCGATGGCCTCGATCAGCATTTTGTGAAAGCCAGAAATGCGTTACCTCCAATCGAATACCTCACGTGTCAGAACACCTACATTTTCGCCGAACGTCTCAATCTCAGGCCGCTCTACCCTAACCTGGCGACCTGTCCGTCAGATCTTCCATGCAGCTTCTCGGCACCTCCTGCAGCACAACGGGCGAGTGTGTCGCGATGATTACTGCAACACCATTTCGGTCTATCAGTAGGTCGGAGGGTGCACGAACAGGAACGCTGACAAGAGTGGCGGATGTAGGTGCGCTTCAGGCTCGTCAACAAGACGAGTGTCCGTTCCTCGACCGTCTCGACCAATCTCGTAATGGTTAACAGTACGATCTTGTGCCCGGAGCTCAACTGGCCGAATAAGGCCGAAGCGCGGGATTTGAGGTCTTCATCGTCCGTTTCTTTGGCAAGTTCTGTTATTTCCGCATCTTTGAAGATCGGATCGGCCTCCAACATCTCCAGTGCTCTACGCCACCGGGAAGCCCGTGCACCTTGGCGGCAAATACAGATACTTATCGCCGAACTCTGTTCAGGCTTTTGGGCTCTTCGGAGCAAAAGGCTTTCCTTCTGCAGACTTACCCGTTCGCTTGAGGCCAAGATAGAAATATTGAACGCCCCTTGACTTATCACGTCGGATCGGCAGCGGTTCGAATTCATCGAATGCGCTAAAAGTAACTGATACAACGTTGGCGAAGAGATGAGAACTATCTTGGCCTACCTCGAAATAAATTGACCAACATCCTCGGTGGGGTCTTCATCCACAAGAGCGCGGGTCATCAAATTTAGAAGAACGAGTTTGCCGACACCATTTCGCCCAATTAGAACATGTATATTGGTCGGTGAAAGTTTGTGACTCGGGCTTAACATCGAACGATAACTTTGTCGGCCGCAAGCCGTTCTTCGTATCCGTCGGTGCAGTATAGGAGAACTCGAAACGGGATAGCCGTGCCCTCCGCGTGCCAGCCTCTGGAACTGCCCTCGCACTGTCGCAGGAGAGACGGATCTGAGTAGCGAGATGCCAGCCAACTCGTTCGCGGAGGGCTTCCTCAAACAGAGTCATATCCAAAGCCATGTCGCGTAGACCAGTAGAACCTTTCTCTTACCTCACCACCGCCAAGATCGTTCAGGTGTTTGTAGTAGCTATCATCCTGGCCCACTGGGAAGAATCGTTCGTCCAACGCGTCAAAAACTGCTCGGAATGGCGGCCCTCCGCTGCCTTTTTTCCATATCGAATTGGTAATCTTGACCCCTCCCACGCTACGACGTGCGCCGTCTTCATCAACGTAAACTAGACCGTACAGCGTCGAAAACTCGAACCAGTCATCCCAATTGTCAGATACTAGATAGGCTTTCGAGCGCGCGCCGAGGCCGGCGGGCGCCCTCCGGTATATCTAGAACAGTGAAGAACATTCGTCTGACCGTTGATCCTGATCTTGTGAGCAGGATGATGGTGCCCATGCGCTTTTCCTCAGCTCGTACCGACTATAGAGATCTGGGCCGTCAAGGTGGGGAGCATCTCACACCGGCTTACGGCAAACTCGCGGGCTCTATCACAAGCTCCGTTTTCCCTCGCTCTACTGTATTAACGACCTTAAAAAATGTAACGTCCTCGTCTTTGAGTGCTTTCCGGATTACTCGACTTATCTTTGTTCTCCATCCTCAGCCCCAAATATGACTCTCGGTTGATCAGGAACACCGCTGTGTTCTAGACCTCGTACGCTCCCTGTAAGCGACGTTTACCTTTTCATACGCCCATGCCGGTGTATTTGACAGGATGTGCAATAATTGGATTGTCTCTTCCACTGTCTCAATGTATCCGACACAGAACCCTCCCGGTACGCGCGTTTGTATAGTGCGCCCACAACAGGTGACTGTCGCAAGTTTCTGATAGAGAAAGTATTCCCATTTCTCAAGGATAGTATATTGCATGGCGAGGCCGAGCAATAGCGCATTGCGAAGCCAATCTTTATCAAGCGAGACTTTGGAGAAATGATCACGTACCTTTTGCGCGTCGAGGGGGCCTGAATTCGGACCATGCGCGAAGGGGACCCAGCACTGGAGCCAAAGAGCTTCAAGCGGCTTGGCTTCGCGTGAAGCAAGCTCCCCCATGGCTAACGCGCGTAAGTGTATCGGTGGCATCGGCTGGAAAGGCACTGGCTCACCACGATTGGTTTGACGTATTCGTAAAATACCTGGACATCCTGGTCTTCGATATCTTTTGGAAGTCTCATTGAAGGAGCAGTCAAACGGGTCGTTCAGATCACTGTGGCAAAAAGCCAAACTTTATTGTATTTTTAGGGAGTCAGAGGTGCTGGGGCGAACAGGTTGATATTTATAGAGCAACTGCACCGACCCATCGCGAGCGTTCAGAGATCTCTGAAGTTCTTTCAGCTTCTCTCGGAAAAACTGCGCTCTTGATCCTTGGATGTTTCCGTGTTGCCATTGGGATGCCTTGCTGGTTGCCTTGGAAAAGTAGCAGATGGAGGCTAGGGGTTGTCCCGAAAGCGGGTTAAACCGGCCGTCTATGTCTTTCGGTAGGGTGTTCGGACTTTGCGTTGATGATGGTCCATCGACCCCTAGTGCTTTGCTTCGGCCTTGCAGCAGTCAGGCTGGTCATTGAATGGAGTACGCAAACTTAGTGTCCAATGCGCGACCGCTGAGCGTTGACGAATTTTGTTCGATCGCTGAGTTTGATCGACGCCAGCCTGCGGGTCCACGGATCGCTAATTCTAGCGTTGCATATTTCATTGGACACCTCCATATGGGAGGTCTGCATTTATGAAGTTGCATGCCTCCCCCCACCCCCTCACCATCGAGACCGTCGAGATGCACACCGGCGGGGAGCCGGTGCGCATCGTCGTGGCGGGCTATCCGCCGATCCCCGGCGCCACCCTCCTCGCCAAGCGGCGCCAGGCGCGCGCTCATCGATGCCGCGACCGCCGTCACCGAGGCCGCGCGCGCAAGCGCCGCGCGCGCCCACCCGACGATCCCGATCTCGCCGGCGCCGATTCGTGGACCGAGCAACCTCGCCAGCATCTGCGACTTCGCCGCCCGAAGTCGACCCGCAGCCCCACCGGCAGTGTCACCGCCCGCCTCGCCCGCAAGCGCGCCCGCAGCCGTCCACGGGAGGGAGCCGGCGAGGGATCGAACTACCCAACGCACGTCAGGTGTAGGCTATTGATTTCGTTGCACTGAGAGCTTACGACAGATCGGCACAGTCGCAAGAAATCCGAGAATGAGAGCGATTCGAGTGCAGTTCGGATTGGAAGCCATCACGTTGCAAGCCACTCAGTCGTAGGCCGTCACCTAGGGTGCGTGTGCAAGTCGCCGGCATCTCTTGGGAATTCCCAACACATTGGTCGGCCGCAACCTTGTGCGGCGATGCGGCCCAGATGTTCCGAAGGTTAGTTTGGAGCGGGATTGAAGGAATCGAACCTCCCGTCGTAAGCTTGGGAAGCTTCTGCTCTACCATTGAGCTACACCCGCAGCCACTCCGCTTATAAGACAGGCCGCTGCCGCCGATTCAAGGCGGCGGCCGCAGCCGCCGGAATTTCGCCCGCCCCGCAGCCGGCCTGGCGCGCCACATCCAAGATCTGCTGCCAAGTGTTGCGGTCGAGCGGGATGCCTTGCCGCTCGCGCTTCGGCGGCGCATGCGGCGCTCCGGCTCGCCCGGCACCATCACGCCGTCGAGATCCGGCGCGCGCGGGCGACGCGACTTCACCCAGGCGCAGAGCGCATCGGCCTCACCTTCCACCCGCTCCTCGTTCGTCAGCGCGGCCGGATCGATCACGATCGACAGCATGCTGTTGATGATGGTGTCGGAGACCTGGGTCTCCGGCCGATTGGTGCCGCCGCCGGCGAGCGCGCGCCGGCCAAGAGGTCGCACATCAGCGCCAGCCCATAGCCCTTAGTGCTCGCCGAACGGCAGCAGGGCGCCCATGGGCTGGGAGAACATGACCGTCGGGTCGGTCGTCGGCGCGCCCGCGGGGTCGAGGAGCGCACCCTCCGGCGCCGGCCGACCCTTGTTGCGGGCGACCTTGATCTTGCCGAACGCCACCTTGCTGGTGGCCATGTCCAGAATAACCGACGGGCGATCCGTTGCCGGCAGAGCCGATGCAGACCGGGTTCGTCGCCAGCCGGCCATCGCGGCCGCCGAACGGCGCCACATAGGTGCGATGGCCGATGACGTTGACGTAATGCATGGAGGCGAGGCCGGCGACCGCGCATTGCTCCGCCCAGGCGCCGATGCGGCCGAGATGGTGCGAGCGCCGAAGGGCGACGAGCGCCACGCCATGCTGGCGCGCCCGCGCGATGCCGATCGGCCATCGCCTCGCGTCCCAGCACCTGGCCGACGCCGATTCCGCCGTCGAGCACCACGACCGCGCCCCGTCGCTGACGATGCGGATGCGCCGGCCGAGCTTCAGACGCCCCTCGCGCATCGCCGGCACATAATCCAGTGAGCATGCCGACGCCGTGCGAGTCATGGCCTGTGAGGTTGGCATCGACGAGGTGGCCGGCGATGGCGGCGGCTTCCTCGCCGTCGCAGCCGGCGCGGCTGCAGACGGTTTGCATCGAAAGCACGCAGCCGATCGGCGGCGATCACGACAGTGTCGTCTGTGGTTGCTGACATCGCGGCGGGATCCGATGCTGACCAGAAACAGGCACGATCATAGGTCGTCGATGCCGAGCGATCAAAGCACCGTGAAGGCGACCTGCCGCCGCTGGCACCCGGCTCCGGCCGCGGGCTACCTGTCGCGCGCGTTCGCAAAGGAGGCATCGATGCTGCGACGAATTTGCGGCCCTGGTGCTCTTGGTGATCGCGACCATGAGCCGGCGCGGCCATTGGCTGCGATCGGCCTCGACTGGCCGCAGACCATGGCCACCGCCCGCGGCCAGACCGTGTACTTCAACGCCTGGGGCGGCGGCGAGCGGATCAACGACTACATCGCCTGGGTCGGCAGAGCGCGTCGCCGCGACTACGGGATCACCCCGAAGCAGGTGAAGCTCGCCGATACCGTCGGACGCGGTCGCGCGCGTGCTGGCGGAAAGACAGCGGGCAAGAGCAGCGGCGGCAGTGTCGATCTCATCTGGATCAACGGCGAGAACTTCGCCGCCATGAAGACGCAGGCGCTGCTGTTCGGTCCCTTCGCCGAGCGCTGCCCAACGACCGGCTCGTCGACAGTACGGGCAAGCCGACGACGCGGATCGATTTCACCGTTCCTGTCGAGGGCCTCGAAGCGCCCTGGGGCATGGCGCAGATCGTGTTCCTCTACGATACCGCGCGGGTCGCGCAGCCGCCGCGCGACATGGCGCGTTCCTGGCCTGGGCGACGGCCCATCCCGGCCGCTTCACCTATCCGGCGCCGCCGGACTTCACCGGCAGCACGTTTCTCGAAACAGGCGCTCTATGGACTGGTCGCGGATCGAGGCGTGCTGCAGCAGCCGGCGGCGATGACAAGCTTCGCGGCCGTGACCGCGCCGCTGTGGCAATGGCTCGATCGGCTGCACCCGCTGCTGTGGCGCGGCGGGCGTACCTTCCGCAGAACGACCAGGCTCAGCGCCAGCTGCTCGACGACGGCGAGATCGACATCTCGCTCTGCCTTCAATCCGGGCGAGGCGTCGTCCGCCATCGCGCAGGGCCTGCTGCCGGCGACCGTCCGCACTTATGTGCCTGGACGGCGGCACCATCGGCAACACCGCACTTCGTCGCCATTCCCTTCAACGCCAGCGCCAGGAAGCGGCCATGGTGGTGGCAGAACTTCCTCTCGCCGGAGCGCAGCTGCGCAAGCAGGACCCGTCGATCTGGGGCGACCCGACCGTGCTCGCCATGGACAAGCTCGACCCCGCCGATCGCAAGAAGTTCGCGATCCCTGCCGCTCGGACTCGCCGACCCTGTCGCCGGCCGAGCTGGGGCCGCCCTGCTGGAGCCACCACCCATCCTGGATGACCCGTCTGGAGGCGGAATGGCGCCGCCGCTACGCCTAGTGACCCTCGTCGGCGCGCTTGCGCCACGCGGACTGACCCCGCCCTGATCTGCTGAAGACGGTTCCGGCGCTCACGCTGGCGGCATTTCTCGCGCCGGTCGCGGCCGGCCTGCTCGGCATCTTGCTGCCCGCCTTCGGATTCCTGCCGGTCGCTCGGCGGAACCGAGATCGGCCTCGACCCCTGGCGTCGCCTCCTGTCCGCCCCGGAGTTGCCGTCGGCCCTGCGGCTGACGCTGACGAGCGGCCTGCATCGCCAGCGCGGCGTCTGTGACCATCGTGATCGCGTTCTGCGCCGCCGCCCACGGCACGCGCCTGTTCCGCGCGCTCGAACGGCGCTGGCGCCGCTGCTGGCGGTCCCGCACGCCGCGCGTCGCCATCGGCCTCGCCTTCCTGCTGGCGCCCAGCGGGTGGCTGGCCCGGCTGCTGTCGCCCTGGGCGACCGGCTGGACGACGCCGCCGGACCTCGCGACCGTGCAAAGATCCGCTCGGCCTTGGCCTCACGGTCGGCCTGGTGCGTCAAGGAAGCTGCCCTATCTCCTGCTCATGGTCCTGGCCGCCAGCGCGCTCAGATCGAAGTCGGCGAGAGCCTCGCCATCGCCCGCAGCCTCGGCTACCGCCGGATGACCGGTTGGCTGAAGGCCGTGCTGCCACGCGTCTATCCGCAGATCCGGCTGCCGATCTATGCCGTCATCGCCTATAGCCTCTCGGTCGTCGACATGGCGCTGCTGCTGGCGCCGGCGACACCGCCGCCCTTGGCACCCCTGCTGCTCCGCTGGTTCAACGACCCCGATTTCGCCATGCGGTTCTGCGCGGCCGCCGCGCCATCCTGCAACTTCTGATCGTGGTGACAGCCATCGCCGCCTGGCGCGGCGCCGAAGCGATCGTCCGCCCGCCTCGGCCGTGCATCTGGGTCGCCGGCGGCCGGCGCGGCGGCGGCAGGCGGCGGCAATCGGAACCGCGGCCGGCGGGGCGATGCTCATTGTGGTGGCGCTCGCGGTGGCCGCTCTGGCCGCCAACGGTCTATGGTCGGTCGCCGAACGGTGGCGCATACCCGGCAGCGCTGCCGACGGAATGGACGCTCGTGGCGGTGGCGGCATCATGCCGGCGAACTCGGCGCGCTCCTCTGGACCACGGCCGCACTCGGTGCCACCGCCGCCCTCTGCGCTCCGGGCTCACCCTCGGCTGCCTGGAGAACGAGCAGCGCCACGGCCTGCATCGTCTCAACCGGGGGTTGTGGCTGATCTACGCCCCGCTGCTGGTGCCGCAGGTGTCGTTTCTGTTCGGTCTGCAGGTCCTGCTGGTCGCGGTCGGCGCTGGACGGCGGCTGGATCGGGCTGGTCTGGAGTCACCTGCTGTTCGTGTTGCCCTATGTATCCCTCTCCTGGCCGACCCGTTCCGCCGCGCCTCGACGAGCGCTACGCCCGTTCGGCCCGCTGCCTCGGGGCGTCGCCGAGCCGCGTGTTCTGGCGCATCAGGCTGCCGCATGCTGCGCCGCCCGGTGCTGCGCGGCTTTCGCGGTCGGATTTGCGGTGAGCGCCGCCCAATATCTGCCGACCCTGTCTCGCCGGGGCCGGCCGCTTCGCCACCCTGACCACCGAGGCCGTCAGCCTCGCAGCCGGCGCCGACCGCCGCGTCATCGGCCTCTACGCCCTGGTGCAGGGCGTGCTGCCGTTGTTGCCGTTCGGCCTGGTCCTGGCGCTGCCCGCAACGCCGCTGGCTGGCCTCGCTCATGACCGCGGGCGCACTGACTCTGGAGGCGTTTTCATCCGGCTCGGCGACCGCCTGCTGATTCCGCCGCTCGCCTGCAGCGTGCGCGCCGGGCGAGGCGACGACCGTAATGGGCCCAAGCGGCTGCGGCAAATCGAGCCTGCTCGCCTTCATCTGCGGCACCCTCGATCCGGCATTCACAGCCGGAGGACGGGTTCGCCTCGGCGACGTGCGAGATCGCCGACCTGCCGCCGGAGCGCCGCCGGATCGGCATCCTGTTCCAGGACGATCTGCTGTTCCCGCACATGACGGTGGCCGAGAACCTGGCCTTCGGCCTGCCGGCCGCGGCAGCGGACGGCGCGCGCGCCGCGCCCGGGTTGATGCTGCCTTGCTCGAGGCCGGCCTGGCCGGCTTCGGCGATCGCGATCCCGTCGACGCTCTCGGGCGGATCCAGCGCGCCCGCGTCGCGCTTTCGCGCACCACTGCTGTCAGAGCCGCGAGGCCTTGCTCCTGGACGAGCCGTTCGGCCGGCTCGACCTGCGCCTGCGGGACCGCTTCCCGCCGGGCCGTGCTCGACCACGCCCGCAGGCAGGGTTGCCGACCCTGCTGGTGACCCATGACCCCGCGGACGCCGCCGCGGCCGGGGACCGGTCATCGAGATCGCCATCGCCGAGGCGGCGGGCTCGCGATTCCAGGCGGACGTAGCGGTCAGATCGGCCGCCATCCCTCTGCAGCGTCGACCCTGAGCGGCCACAGGCGAGTGGCAAAAATGCCACAAAGGCGGAAAATCCGGCTCGCACTCGCCTCTCGAAACCGCGCATCCATTGACGGCGAGAGGGCTACAGGCAATCTTTCCTCTGGATTATAAGCGATTTTGGCGCTGGCTGAGGGCCGCCGAAAGCGCAGGTGATCCTTGGGGAACCAGCGGTGCGTTGACCTAATTACTGCTCGCGTATTACCAGATGGTCTGCCGTCGCGTATGCAGCGTGTAGGCGGGATGGCAATCTGAGCAGAGGGAACTCAATGAAACTAACCAAATTAATCAGCGTGATTGGGGCGACTCGGATTCCTTGCCGGCTGCGCCAGCGACATCAAGCAGATGCGTGACGTGCAGCCCACCGGTGGAACGCCGTTTACGCAGGCGTTGACGGAGGAATATCGCAAGTTCGTCGTGTTCGAAGCCGACGAGATGAACGATTGGGTCGATGCCAACTACTTTGCCCGCAAGGGCCTGGCAGCAGCCAATGGCGACATCGTGCTGCCCGAGGAACTGGGGATTTGGGACCTGCCGCCCGAGAAGGTCGACGAATTGACCTCGGCGCGCGGCCGCCTGATGCGCGGCGCTTGACGCTGGCGCCCGCGACAGCAATCCGCAGGTCGCTGCCACGGCTCAGGCCCGCTTCGACTGCTGGGTCGAGCAGACCGGAGGAAACTCATCAAGACAAGGATATCGCGGCCTGCCGCGACGAGTTCCCGAAGGCGATGGAGGAGCTCGAGGCCAAGCCGGCGGCGATGAGCGAGAATCCGGGAAATACATCGTGCTGTTCTGACTTCGATAAGTCGAACATCAATGCGGAGAGCCAGTCGGTGATCGATGAAGGTCGTCGCGGCGGCCGGCAAGATGGGCACGGTCAATATCTCCGCGACCGGTCATGCTGACCGCTCGGGCTCGGAGACGTACAACATGGCGTTGTCGCTCCGGCGCGCCGACGCGGTGCGAGCGGCCTTGATCGCCGGCGGCCTTTCGGGCGACGCCATCACGGTCGCGGGCCGCGGCGAGAGCGAGCCGGCGGTGCCGACTCCCGATGGTGTGAAGGAACAGGCCAATCGCCGCGTTGAAATCATCCTGCAGTAACGGCGGGGCGGCGCCGGCTCGATGCCGGCGCCGCCGGCACACAATCGGGTGCAGCTGCGTATGGGAAGACAGGCAGGGACTGGATCGTAGGTTTCGGTATCGGACGCAGGCCGCCCGATATTGGCGGATGCACTTTGTGAGGGAGGGATTGAGATGAGACTTGTTCACTTGATCGGTGTGCTGGGGGCCGTCGGCCTGTTGGCAGGCTGCGCCAGCAACATCAAACAGATGGAAGAGGTGCAAGCGACCGGTGGCACGCCTTTCACCCAGGCGCTGACGGAGGAGTACCGCTCCTTCGTTGCGCATGAGAAGGACGAGCGCGACTGGACGGCCGCCGACTATTTCGCGATCAAGGGCCTGGCCGCCGCCGGGGGCAGGTCGTATTGCCCGAAGAAGTTGGCGACGTCGGCGAGACACCAGCACGCGCTCACCGATGGCCGTGCCAGGCTGATGGCGGCGCTCGATGGCGGCTGCGCGGACAACAACGGCAACGCCATCAGCTGCCGGATGGCAATCCGCCGGTGGCGGCGCGCGCGCAGCGTGCGTTCGACTGCTGGAACCACGAGGCCGAGGAAGACAACTGGTACGACTCCATCACGGACGACCATGTGAAGCCCTGCCGCGATGAATTCGAGGCGGCGATGGCGCAGCTGACGCCGCCGATGCACGCCAGCAGCCCCGAACGAGTACATCGTGCTGTTCGACTTCGACAAGTCGAACATCAACAAGGCCGGCCAGGCCGTACTCAATCAGGTGCTGGCGGACGCCGCGAAGGCGGGCGGAGTCAAGATCTCCGCGACCGGCCATGCCGACCGCGCGGGTTCGGAGGACTACAACATGGCGCTGTCGTTGCGTCGTGCCGACTCCGTGCGTGAGGCCTTGATCGCGGCGCGGCGTCTCGGCCGATGCGATCACGGTCGCGGGCCGTGGCGAAAGCGAGCCGGCGGTGCCGACGGCGGATGGCGTGAAGGAACAGGCCAACCGCCGCGTCGTTATCGTCCTGCAGTAATCCCTCTCCAGTCAGGGGACGTGAAGGCGGCGCCGGGCAACCGGCGCCGCGCTCATTTGGATCCTCGCGTGGTGGCCATCCCCGTCCGTCCCACCGCTGGAACATCGCGATCCTCCTCAGCGTAGACTTGCGGCGGTCGCCTTGCCCGCAAGCGACCGATGGGACCCGGAGGAGGACCGCGCCCGCATGTACAGCCAGACGACGCGCGCCATCACCGTGACGGTGCAGCCGATCTATCTCGACGACCAGTCGTCGCCCGACGAGATCGCATTTCGTGTGGGCCTACCGCATCAAGATCGAGAACAAAGGCGGCGAGACCGTGCAGCTGCGCAACCGCTACTGGCGGATCACCGATTCGCTCGGCCGCATCCAGGAGGTGCGCGGCGCCGGCGTGGTCGGCGAGCAGCCCGTGCTGAAGCCCGGCCAGAGCTTCGAATACACCAGCGGCACGCCGCTGCCGACCCCGTCGGGCTTCATGGTCGGCACCTATCAGATGGAGACCGACGGCGGCGAACGCTTCGACGTCGCCGTGCCCGCCTTCTCGCTCGACAGTCCGCACCAGCCGAGCCGGTTGAACTGAGCATCCGCGTCCGCGGCACCTGCCGAGCATACGCTCCAGAAAGGACCGCCCCGTGAGCAAGTCGCATCCTGCCCCGCTCGAAGCCCGCCGCACACGCAGCGCGCGGGCGCCCGAGCCCCAGCCGAGCCGAGGCCGAGGACGCCGTGCGCACGCTGCTGCGCTGGGCCGGCGACGATCCCGGCGCGCGAAGGTCTGCTCGGCACGCCCGACCGGGTGGCGCGCGCATACGCGGAGTTCTTCTCCGGCTACGACGTCGATCCCGTACGCCTTCCTCAAGCGCACCTTCGAGGAGATCGACGGCTACGACGAGACTGATCGTGCTGCGCGACATCCGCTTCGAGATCCCACTGCGAGCATCACCTGGCGCCGATCATCGGCCGCGCCCATATCGGCTATCTCCCGAACCAGCGCGTGGTCGGCATCAGCAAGCTGGCGCGCGTGCTCGAGGCCTACGCCACGCCGCCTGCAGATCCAGGAGAAGCTGACCGCCCAGGTCGCCAACACGATCCAGGAGGTGCTGCAGCCGCGCGGGCGTCGGCGTCGTTGTCGACGCCGCGCACCAGTGCATGACCACGCGCGGCGTGCACAAGCCGGGAATGAGTATGGTGACGAGCCGCATGCTCGGCAGCTTTCCGCACCGATCCCTCGACTCGGCGCGAGTTTCTCGCCATCGTCGGCAGCCCCACGACCGCGCAGCTGCCGAACCTGTGAGGTTCGCCATGGGTCAGACGCCCCTCGATCTCATCCGCCGTCTCGTCGGTGTTCGACACGGTGTCGGCCCACTCCAATCTGGCGCTGATCCACTACGCCCGTGACTATCTCAAGGAATTCGGCATCGACAGCCGGCTGACGTTCGACGCGGACGGCAAGAAGGCCAACCTGCTCGCCGCCATCGGGCCGAGCATGTCCCCGGCGGCATCGTGCTCTCCGGCCATAGCGATGTCGTGCCGGTGGCGGGCCAGCCCTGGGAGAACGATCCCTTCACGCGTCGTCGAGCGCGATAACCGCCTCTCATGGCCGCGGCACCTCCGACATGAAGAGCTTCCTCGCCATCGCCCTGGCGCTGGCGCCGGAATTCCAGGCGGCGCGATTGCGCGTCCGATCTACCTCGCGCTATCCTACGACGAGGAGGTTGGCTGCCTCGGCGTCGGGGCGCTGCTGAACGACCTGGCGGCGGCCGTGCCGCGGCCGGCCGCCGCCATCATCGGCGAGCCGACCCTGATGAAGCTCATCAACCGCCACAAAGGCTTCCATTCGTTCACGACCACCGTGACCGGCCGCGACGGCCACTCCAGCGGGACGCATCGCGGCGTGAATGCCATCGCCTACGCCGCCGAGATCGTCGGGTTCTTGACCCGGCTGGCGGCCGAGATTGCCGCCCAGGGCCCGTTCGATGACGGCTTCGATCCGCCCTACACGACCATCAATGTCGGCGCGATGCGCGGCGGCACGGCGACCAACATCATCGCCCGCCAGTGCAGCTTCGATTGGGAATTCCGCCCCATTCCCGGCTTCGACGCGCCGATCGATACGCCGCCGCCTCGACGCCTTCATCGCCGAGTCGATCCTGCCGCGCGATGCGCGCCGTGAGCGACCGAGACGGACGTGATCACGATCCAGGACAGCGCCTCCTCGCCCCTCGTTCCCGAGGCCGACTCGCCGGCCGAGGCGCTCGTGCTGCGGCTTTGCTCACTGGGCGCCAACATCGCCGGCGCCGTCTCCTTCGGCACCGAGGCCAGCCATTTTCAGGACTCGGCATCCCCGCCGTCATCTGCGGCCCGGCAGCATCGAGCAGGCCCACCAGCCGAACGAGATTCATCGCCCTCGACCAGGTCGAGGCCTGCATCACCTTCAGCGCGCAAGTTGAAGGACTGGGCGACAGGTAAAGACACGCCGTAGTGCAGCCGCGCGGGGCCGCCTCACGGGTCGTCGGCGTCCTCGAGGGCCGCGACCTGGCTGTCGCTGAATTCGTAGCGAAGCGCTGCAGAACTCGCAGGTCACGGTGATCAGGCCGTCGATCTTGAAGCTCTCGAGCTCGGCGACCGGCAGCGAACGCAGGACGCGCTCGACCCGTTCGCGTCGAGCAGCAGGCAGCCCGGCCGCAGCTTTGCCTGCGTGAACACGCGCACACATCATCTTCATGGAACAGCCGATAGAGCAGTTCGATTCGGCTCCGAGCCGCTCGTCCAGCAGCTCTGCTTCCGTGCTGCTGGCCATGAAGACGAGCGCGCGGCGCCAGCCGTCTTCCACTTCGTCGGCTGCGCCCGGCGCCGGGCGGCAACCGCTGCAGCATCAATGCGCCTGCGCGCCAGCCGCCCGGTGGCACGTCCGGCTGCGACCTTGACGACGGAGTCCAGCTGCTCCGACTGGCGGAAATAGTGATGCACGCAATCCGCCAGCGTGGCGCCGGTCAGCTCGACGATGCCCTGATAACGCTCCGTATGCGATCCCTGATCGACGGTGAAGGCGAGATAGCCGGCTCCCAGGAGCTTCGGCACCGACAACGATCCGCCGCCCGCGGCGCTGGTAACGGCCGCCGAGGCTTTCGGCGTCGAACTGGCGTAGCCGCGCACGTCGCCCTCGCTCGTCACGTCGGCGACCATCAGCCGGACCGGCCCGTCGCCCTTGGTCTGCAGGGTGAAGACGCCGTCATATTTCAGCGCGCCGGCGAGCCCGGCGGCGAGCGGTCACCATCTCGGCCAACAGCTCCGCGACCTCGGGCGGATAGTTGATGGCGGTCCAGCACGGTGTGGATGAGCGGGCCGAGCCGCACCAGCCGGCCGCGCGCCGCCTGGCGCCTCGATCTCGAAAGGGCTGGATCAGGTCGTCAGGGCGGCCGCGCGCGACCGCGCGGACGCCCGTCGCCCGCGGCGATGCGCTTGCTCATTTCAGATGACGCCCAGGCACCAGGCGAGGATTCGCCTTCTGCGCGTGCAGGCGGTTCTCGGCCTCGTCCCACACCGCCGACTGCGGGCCGTCGATGACCGCCGGCCGTCACCTCCTCGCCGCGATGGGCCGGCAGGCAGTGCATGAAGATGGCGTCGGGCTTGGCCGTGGCCATCAAGCGCTCGTCGACCTGGTACGGGCGCAGCAGGTTGTGATGGCGGTCTGCGACTGGCTCGATCGCCCATCGAGACCCAGGCGTCGGTGACGACGCAATCGGCGCCGGCCGACCGCTTCGTCCGATCGCGTCACGGTGATCTTGGCGCCCGCCGCTCTCGCGCCCAGTCGAGCACGTCCGGCGGCGGCGGCAGCGGCTCCGGGCAGGCGAGGCGCAGCTCGAAGTCGGAACTGCACCGCGGCCTGGATCCAGCGACGTCGCCATGTTGTTGCCGTCGCCGCACCAGGCGACCGTGCGGCCGGCGATCGGGCCCCGATGCTCCTCGAAGGTCATGACGTCGGCCATCAGCTGGCAGGGATGGGTGCGGTCGGTGAGGCCGTTGATGACCGGCACCGTGGCATGCTCGGCCAGCTCCAGCAGCTTCTCTTCCTTGGTCGTGCGCAGCATGATGATGTCGACATAGCGCGACAGCACGCGCGCCGTGTCGGCCACGGTCTCGCCGCGGCCGAGCTGGGAGCCCTCGCGGTCCAGCACGATCGACGTCGCCGCCGAGCTGGCGCATGCCGAGCTCGAACGAGACGCGGGTGCGCGTCGACGGCTTCTCGAAGATCATCGCCAGCGCCTTGCCGGCGAGCGGCTTGGCCTCGCCGTTGGGCGGCTTGCCTGCTGAAGCGGCTGCCGACGTCCAGCATCCGGCGCAGCGCCGGCCGCTCGATCCGATCGAGATCGAGGAAATGCCGCACCGGCGTCGGCGTTGCGTTTGCCATCTCAGGCCGCTCCGCGTGCCGCCGCCGGCCAGGCCGCGCAGCCTTGTCGAGGATCGCCAGCGCCTCGTCGACGTGGCTCGCCTCGACGATCAGCGGCGGCAGCACGCGCACCGACATTGTCGCCGGCGCCGACCGTCAGCAGGCCCGGCATCCGCGCAGCCGGTTCGACCATGTCGGTGTTGGGCACGACGCATTTGAGGCCGAGCATCAGCCCCGCGCCGCGCACGTCGACCAGGATCGCGGGATGACGCTTCACCAGCGCCTCCAGCCGGGCGCAGCAGGCGGCGGCCCATGCGCTCGACATCTGGCGAGGAAGCCGTCGGCCAGCAGGACGTCGAGCACGGCATTTGCCGCACCGCCATGGCGAGCGGATTGCCGCCGAAGGTGCTGCCGTGGCTGCCGGCGACGACAGCGCCGCGGCGACTTTTCCTTGGCGCAGGCAGGCGCCCATCGGGAAGCCGCCGCCGATGCCCTTGGCGGTGGCGACGATGTCGGGCTCGATGCCGGCCCATTCATGGGCGAACAGCTTGCCGGTGCGGCCCATGCCGCGATTGCACCTCGTCGAAGAACAGCAGCAGGCCGAACTCGTCGGCGACCGCGCGCAGCGCCTCGCAGATATTCGGCCGAGGCCGGGCGCATGCCGCCTTCGCCCTGCACCGGCTCGATCAGGATCGCCGCGGTCTCGCCGGTGATGGCGGCGCGCAGCTCGTTCATGTTGCCGAACGCCACCTGGTCGAAGCCGTCGACGATGGGGTCGAAGCCCGCGAGGTGCTTTCCTGCCCGCCGGCGGCGATGGTCGCGAGCGTGCGGCCGTGGAAGGCGCCCTCGACGGTGATGACGCGGATAGCGCTTCGGGCGTGCCGTTCTCGTCATGGTACTTGCGCGACCATCTTGAGGCCGCATTCGATCGCCTCGGCGCCCGAGTTGGCAGAAGAACACGCTGTCGGCGAAGCTCGCGGCCACCAGCCGCTCGGCCAGCCGCTGCTGGCCGGGAATCTGCGATAGAGATTGGAGGTGTGCCAGAGCTTCGCGGCCTGCTCGGTCAGCGCCGCCACCAGATGCGGGATGGGCAGTGGCCCAGCGCCGTCACGGCGATGCCGCTGGCGAAATCGAGATAGCGCCGGCCGTCGGTGGCAAAGAGATACGCCCCCTCGCCCGCGCTCGAAGGCGATCTCGGCCCGCTGATAGGTCGGCATCACCGCTGGAATCACGCCCGGCCTCCTCATCCTGCAACGGAAATTGATGACGCGTCCCGATCCGGCGCTACGCCAGGGTCGAGCCTCGATCCAACCCGTCATTGTCCCGTAGAAGCCGAGACTATCGGAAGAAGCGGCCGGACTGTCAACGGATCGGCCGGTCGCGGCGGCGCAGGAACGCCGTTGCCGAGCAGCTCCGGAAGCCGGGAAATGTCGTCAAAGATAAGATCGGGCGCCAGCGTCTCCAGCTTCGCATCGATAGGCAGCGGAGCGAGCATGGCTGCCGCCGACGACGAACGCAGACCGCGACATGCCCGCCCGCCGTGCTGCCTCGACGCCGGCCGCACTGTCTTCGACGACCAGGCAGGCATCGGTACAACCGCCATCCGCTCGGCGACATGGAGGAATAGATCTGGCAGCGCGGCTTCCCCTGCGCGACCATGGTTGCACTGAACAGATGGGGCACGAACCGGGACGGCAGTCCCGTGACGTCAGTGACAGGCGCAGCCGCTCCATCTGACTCGACGACGCGACGCAGCGCGGGATCGTCAGCCGGTCGAGCGTCGCGGCGATGCCGCCGAGATCGGAGCCAACTCCGTCGATAGGCTCGAACAGCTGTAGCCGCATCCTTTCGAGGCCGATCCTGCGACAGTTCGGACCCGAGTTGATCGCGCAGCACCGCCTGCATGGAGGCCAGGCTGCGGCCGGGAACCCGCTCATACGCCGGGCGCCTCGTCGATGACGTAGCCGACCTCCGCCAAACCTTCGAGCAGCACGCGCATGGCAAGGGGTTCGCTGTCGACGGAGGACACCGTCGCAATCGAAGATGACGAGACCGATGTCCGACATGGGCACCTGCCTAGCGCAAAGTCGGGCGCGACCCCGGTCCGCGGCCGTCGCTGCCCGTCACCAGCGGGTATAGCCGCCGCCGTCCGCCAGTACGATGCTTCCCGTCAGCAGGCTGGCGGCGTCAGGACGAGGAACAGGACGACCGAGCGCGATCTCGTCAGGCTGGCCGACGCGATGCATCGGCGTCATCTCGAGCCAGGTCTGGTACATCGCCTTGCTCTCCTGCATGCCGAAACGGGTGAGCGGCGTCTCGATATAGGTCGGCGCGACGGCATTGACGCGGACGCCACGCGCCGCCCACTCCGCCGCCAGCGACTTCGTGAGATGGTGCACGGCCGCCTTGGATGCATTGTAGAAGGCCTGAGGTTGCGGCTTGTTGACGATGAAGCCGGACATCGAGCCGATGTTGACGATCGAGCCGCGGCCCGCGCTCCAGCATCTGCCGGCCGAAGGCGCGGCAGCACCAGAACACGCCGTCGAGATTGACGTCCATGTGGAAGCGCCAGTGATCGTCGCCGGTGTCTTCCGCGCGCACGTCGCTCTTGGCGACGCCGGCGTTGTTGACGAGGATGTCGACCGCGCCGTGCTCGCGCTTGATCTGCGCCGCCGCCGCGTCCACGGAGGACGACTTGGTGACGTCGAGCTGAACGCCGGCGACGTCGAGACCGAGCTTCCTGAGTTCGGCCGTCGCGTTGGCGACGCGGTCGGGCATCAATTCGGCGATCACCACCTTCGCGCCCGCCTCGGCCAAGGCCTGCGCGCAGGCGAAGCCGATGCCCTGCCCGCCGCCGGTGACGACGGCAACGCGGCCGCCGAGCTTGCACTTCTCCAGATACAAACGGCGCCTCTTCAATGAGCCTGCTGGGTGGCGGGACGCGTGTCCGCGAGCGGATGCCGCTGCAGCCGCGGCAACGAGCGCCCGTCGGCATCGAACAGGTGGCAGGTCTCGGGGTCGATCCCGACGGCGACGCGATCATGCACGCGCGTGGGGTTGTCGCCATCGGCCTGAACGACGAACAGCGGTTCCGCCGCCGAGCGGATGTAGAGATAGCGTCTCACCGCCGAGCCGCTCGGCGACGATGACATCGCCGACCAGCTCACCGTTTGCGGTAGGTTTCAGATGTTCGGGGCGGACGCCGAGCGTTGCCTTGTCGCCGGGTCGCAGGGCTCCGGCAGCGACGGGAACGCGGACGTCGCGTCCGCCGGGCAAGGTGACGGTGACGCCGTCGGGGCCGGCCGTGCGGACCTGCGTCGCCAGGAAATTCATCTTCGGCGAGCCGATGAAGCCGGCGACGAAAAGGTTGACGGGATGATGGTAGAGCTCGAGCGGCGATCCCGCCTGCTCGATGTTGCCGGCATTCAGGACGACGATCTTGTCGGCCAGAGTCATCGCCTCGATCTGGTCGTGCGTGACGTAGATCATCGTCGTCGCCAGCGACTCGTGCAGCTGGGCGATTTCCAGCCGCATCTGCACGCGCAAGGCGGCATCGAGATTCGAGAGCGGCTCATCGAACAGGAAGGCCTTCGGTTCGCGCACGATCGCCCGCCCGATCGCCACCCGCTGCCGCTGGCCGCCCGACAGTTGGCGCGGCTTGCGATCGAGATAGTTGGTCAGGTTGAGGGTCGCGGCCGCCTTCTCGACTTTCTGGCTGATGACGTTGGCGGGCGCTCCGGCCATCTTCAGGCCGAAACCGATATTGCCGCGCACGCTCATATGCGGATAGAGCGCGTAGGACTGGAACACCATCGATAGCCCGCGCTTGGCCGGCGGCACGTCGCTGACATCGACGCCGTCGATCTCGATGCGGCCGCCCGTCGTGTCTTCGAGGCCGGCGATCAGCCGGAGCAAGGTCGACTTGCCGCAACCGGACGGCCCGACGAAAACGACGAACTGGCCGCCGTCGATCTCGAGGTCGACGGACGGGATGATCGTGACGTCGCCGAACGACTTGTTGACGCCTTTCAGGACAATTCTTCCGCTCATGCCGACGCTCCCCGGATGTCGTCCGTCATTTGACCGCTCCGAATGTAAGGCCACGCACCAGTTGCCGCTGGGAGAACCAGCCGAGCACCAGGATCGGCGCCACCGCCATCGTCGATGCCGCCGAGAGCTTGGCCCAGAACAGGCCCTCCGGGCTCGAGTAGGAAGCGATGAAGGCCGTCAGCGGCGCCGCCTCCGTCGTCGTCAGGTTCAGCGTCCAGAACGCCTCGTTCCAGGCCAGGATGACATTGAGCAGCAGCGTCGAGGCGATGCCCGGCACCGCCATCGGCGTCAGCACATAGACGATCTCGCGCCACAGTGTCGCGCCGTCCATGCGCGAGGCCTCCAGGATCTCGCCGGGTATCTCCTTGAAGTAGGTGAAGAGCATCCAGACGATGATCGGCAGGTTGAGCAGGAACAACACCGACGATCAGGCCGCCGCGCAGATCCAGAAGGCCGAAGTTCCTGAAGATGAGATAGATCGGGATGAGGGCGCCGACCGGCGGCATCATCTTCGTCGACAGCATCCACATCAGCAGGTCCTTGGTCCGCTTGCCCGGCGAGAACGCCATGGCCCAGGCGGCCGGCACCGCGAAGACGAGCCCGACCAGGGTCGAGCCCGAGGGACAGGATGATGGAGTTGCTGGCGAACTTCAGATAGTTGGACCGTTCCTGCACGACGCCGAAGTTTTCCAGCGTCCAGTCGAAGAACAGGAATTTCGGCGGCGTCGAGAAACGCCTCGAGCTCCGGTCTTGAAGCTCGTCAGCACCATCCACAGGATCGGAAAGAAGATGAGGAATCCGATGATCCAGGCAGCCGCCGTGGTCGGGATTCGCCGCTGAGCCGTATAGGCGCGCGCCATGGGTTCATGCCTCCAGATTGCGTCCGATCATGCGGACGAGGAAGAAGGCCACGATGTTGGCCAGGATCACGGCGACGATGCCGCCGGCCGAAGCACCGCCGATGTCGAACTGCAGCAGGGCCTGGGCGTAGACCAGGAACGGGATGTTGGTCGTCGCCTCGCCGCCGCCGGTGGTGACGCAGATCTCCGCGAAGACGTTCAGCAGGAAGATCGTCTCGATGAGGATGACGACGGTGACGGCGCGGGCGATGTGCGGCAGCACGATGATAGAAGAAGAACGGGATCGCCGGCGTGCCGTCCATCTCGGCCGCCTCCTTCTGCTCCTGGTCGAGCGACTGCAGGGCCGTCAGCAGGATGAGCGTGGCGAAGGGCAGCCACTGCCAGGCGACGATCAGGCAGATCGCGACGAGCGGCGCTTCCGCGAACCAGTCGATCGGCTGCAGCCCGACCAGCTTCGCCAGCCAGGCGAACAGGCCGGAGACCGGATGCATCAGCAGGTTCTTCCAGATCAGCGCGCTCACCGTGGGCATCACGAAGAACGGGGCGATCACCATGAGCCGGACGATGCCCTGCCCGAAGATCGGCTGATCCAGCAGGAGCGCCAGCAGAGTGCCGCCGACCACGGTGATCACGAGAACGCCGCCGACCAGCTTCAGCGTGTTGACGAGCGCGCTGAAGAACGCCGGATCCGGTCAGGAAATATTGGTAGTTCAGGAATCCGATGAAGGGTCGTTGCTGGGAGTCGAGCAGATTGTAGTTCAGCAGCGAGAACCACAGCGTCAGGCCGAGCGGCACGATCATCCAGAGGAACAGCACCAGCACCGACGGCGCGACGGCCGCTTTCGCCAGTGCGCGTGTTTGGCGTGTTGCCATGGCCCGCCTCCCCGCGAGTCAGCGCTCCCGTCAGCGTCTTTCGGGTGGACTGCCCGGCGAGCCGAGCCGGGCAGTCCAGTTCATGCCGATCGAGCGCGGCTTACTTGATGTAGCCGGCCTTGGTCATCTCGCGCGTTGTTACGCTCTGTGCGCTCTTGAGCGCGTCGTCGACCGAGCTGTCGCCGGAGAGCGCGGCCGAGAAGATCTGGCCGACGGAGGTCGCGATGCCCTGGAACTCCGGGATCGCCACGAACTGCACGCCGACATAGGGAACCGGCTTCACCGTCGGATGGGTCGGATCGGCCGTGTTGATCGAGTCGATCGTCATCTGGGCGAACGGCGCCGCCTTCAGATATTCGGGATTCTTATAGAGCGACGTGCGCGTGCCCGGCGGAACGTTGGCCCAGCCCTCCTTGGAGGCGACGAGGTCGAGGTAGCCCTTGCTGGTTGCCCAGGCCGACGAACTTCTCGGCCGCTTCCGTCTTCTGCGAGCCGGCGGGAATGGCGAGCGACCACGCCCACAGCCAGTTGCCGCGCTTGCCGAGGCCGTTATCGGGCGCCAGGGCGAAGCCGACCTTGTCGGCCACCTTCGATTCCTTGGGATTGGTCACGAAGGAGGCGGCGACGGTGGCGTCGATCCACATGCCGCACTTGCCGGAGTTGAACAGCGCGAGGTTTTCGTTGAAGCCGTTCGAGGAGGCGCCCGGAGGGCCGTTGGCCTTCATCAGGTCGACATAGTAGGCGAGCGTGTTCTTCCATTCCGGCTGGTCGAACTGGGGCTTCCAGTTCTCGTCGAACCAGCGGGCGCCGAAGGAGTTGGCCGTCGCCGTGATGAAGGCCATGTTCTCGCCCCAGCCGGCCTTGCCGCGCAGGCAGACGCCGTAGGTCTCGCCTGCCGCTTGTCCGTGATCTTCGCCGCGGCGGTCTTGATGAAGTCCCAGGTCGGCTTGTCCGGCATCTGCAGGCCGGCCTTCTCGAACAGGTCCTTGCGATACATCACCATCGAGCTCTCGCCGTAGAACGGCGCGGCATAGAGCTTGCCGTCGATGCGACAGGCCGGAGCGGATCGCCGGCAGCAGATCGTCGACGTCGTAGTCGGCGCCGAGATTGTCGAGCGGCACCAGCCAGCCCTTCTTCGCCCAGATCGGCACCTCGTAGGTGCCGATGGTCAGCACGTCGAACTGGCCGCCCTTGGTGGCGATATCGGTCGTCACCTTCTGACGCAGCACGTTCTCTTCGAGCGTCACCCACTCGAGATCGATGCCCGGGTTCTTCGCCTTGAAATCATCGGTCAGCTTCTGCATGCGGATCATGTCACCGTTGTTGACGGTGGCGATGGTCAGCTTGGTCTGCGCCTGCGCCGACCATGCGAAGCCGGCAATGAGGCCTGCACTCAAAAGCACTCGGAGCGCCGTTTTCATCACATCCTCCCTTGCGCTGGCTGGTGAGCTTTTGCCACTCTTGTGAGCATATACCCAGAACAGGGGTGGTCAAAGTCAATGCAGATTCGTCGCTGCAGCGCAGCAACCGTACTTACCATTCTGATTTGGTGAAGAAAATTCAGATGAGCGCCTGCCTAATCGCTTGAGCAGGTGCGCCGCCGCAGCTTCGTTCGTGATCAGGCCATTGATGATCCGGCCGACCAGCGCGCCCCGCAGCGCCTCGAACTTGGCCGCGCCCATGGCGGCACCGATGACCAGCCGCTTGGCCGGCTGGTCGAGGGCCACGCTGGCCACCCGATCGTTGGTCATGCCTTCGATGAATTGCCCGTTGCGATCGAAGGCCCAGCCGACGACCTCGCCGACGGCGCCGGCCTTGATCAGCGCGCGCATCTCGTCGCGATTGACGAAGCCGTCCTGCAGCAGGGGCGCGCTGTCGCCCATCGCGCCGACGCCGACGAACGTCACGTCGGCCTGCCATGCCAGATTCGATCACATGCTTCACCGGCTTCTGCGCCATCAGCAGCTTCTTCTCGTTGACCGTGGTGGCGATCACCGGCAGGGCATGGGGTAGTGCGGCGCCCGCACGGCGTCGGCGACGCGGGTGATCACGTCGTAGAACGACGCCGAGCCGTCCGGCGCGATGTTGCCGACCAGCGAGACGATTTTGTGCTGCGGGCAATCCATGGGCGGCAGCTGCTCGGCCGCCGCCCGCAGCGTCCCGCCCCGATCCGAGCGCCACGATGATGGGCTGCTGGGATTCGAGCCGGCGCTCAGGCTCGGCCGCAGTCGCCTCGGCGACGCCGAGGGTGGTCGACTGCGACGCCGGATCGGCCGGCACGACCTCGCACAACGCCAGTCCATATTTGTCCTTGAGCCGCTGCGAGAGATCGAGGCAATGCCCGATCGGATGGTCGAGCCGGACCTTGATCAGCTTCTCGCTGATCGCCAGCGACACCAGCCGCTGGGCCGTCTGGCGGGACACGCCGAGCTTGCTGGCGATCTCGTCCTGGGTGTTGCCCGCGATGTAGTAGAGCCAGCCGGCGCCGGGCGGCGTCATCGGGCCTGTTGGATTCGGTGTCGGAGTTGCGTGCCATCGGCGCGCCGTCGACGCTGTTCGGCGCCGACGATAATAGCAAGCCCGGCGAAAGGGAAATCGTCCGTGCGCCTCAGTAGACGCGGGTGACCTGGTAGCCCTCGTCGCTCAGCAGCTGCAGGGATGCCATGGGTGCCCGGCAGGTGGAGCGCGCCGACGGCGACGAAGGCATTGCCCTGCCGCAGCAGCTTGTCCATCCGGCTTCACCATGCGGCGGTTGCGGTCGATGATCAGCCGTTGCTCGAAGCGGCTGACGGCGCCGGTGGCGTCATCGCTCTTCTCGGCATTGAGGATGCCGTAGACGGCCACCAGGTTGCGGGCGAGATGAGGCATCGCGCAGGTTGGCGAACACGCTCTCGATTCGGTCGACATCCTGCAGCGTCGAGTCCAGCATGAGCATCTGGTCGGCCGGGCCCATGCCGTCGAGCGTGTCGATCTGCTCGTCGACGGTCTCCAGGCCGAGCACGGTCTTGCCGGCGGCTTCGGCCTCCGAGCGCAGGCCGCTCGTCGAGCGGCTTGAGGCCGGCGGCGGCGCGCATATGCTCGCTCGGCGGCACGCTGAACGAGCATCATGGCGCCCCACGGCTTGAAGCGCGTCACCATGGTGAAGGGCATGTGATAATCCGCCGACACGTCCTTCAGGCGCGTGACCTGGCGCCGCGCTCATCGACGCATCCAGCCGCTCGCCGCCCGGCAGCAGCATGGCGCGGCTGATCTTGAAGATCGCGGGATTGTCGAGGATGCACTCGATCGCCAGCGTCTGCGAGGCCGCGAAGGCGTCGCTGACCGGCTGCGGCAATGCCGGTGATCCGCTCGTCGGTCCGAATGGAGGGTGCCGAACACGTAGCTGGCGAGCGCCGTCGGCGCGCTCGACGCGCCAGAGGACGCCGATCGGAGAACGGCATGGCGTCGGGCAGCGCCGCCCGCGACTCCCGCCACGCCGACGAGGATGAAGAAGGAGGGCAAGGAAGCGATGCACGAGGCATAACGGCTCCGTCGGCTCCGGGCCAGGAGGCGGTCCCGGCAGTTAAGCGCGCGAGCGTTAAGAAGCGGTGAAGGCGGCCGCCCGACCTAGCTCCGCTTTCCCGACTTGCGCTCCAGCCGCTTCTGCGGCTTCTGCTCCAGCTGTTTCTCCGGCTTCTGCTCCGGCGGCTTCGGCCCCTGCCTGTCGCGGCGCTCGTCCATGCGCTTGAGCAGCCATTGCTGCGCGATCCCCAGCAGGTTGTTCCACGACCAATAGATCACCAGCCCGGCCTGAAACTGCGCCATCATGAACGTGAACATGATCGGCAGAAACATGAAGATCTTCGCCTGCACCGGATCGGGCGGCGGCGGGTTCATCTTCTGCTGCAGGAACATGGTGACGCCCAGGACGAGCGGCCAGACGCCGATGCTGAGGATGATGCAGCGGCCCGAGATTGGGCACGGCGTAGGGCAGCAGGCCGAACAGGTTGAGGACCGAGGTCGGATCGGGCACCGACAGGTCCCGGATCCAGCCGAAGAACGGCGCCTGTCGCATCTCGATGGTGACGTAGAGCACCTGATAGAGCGCGATGAATACCGGGATCTGCACGAACATCGGCAGGCACCCGGCCGCCGGGTTCACCTTCTCGCGCTTGTAGAGCGCCATCATTTCCTGGTTGAGGCGGACCTTGTCTTCGCCGAGGCGCGTCCGCAGCTCCTGCATCTGCGGTCCCAGTTTCTTCATCTTGTTCATGGCCCGATAGGACTTGTTCGCCAGCGGAAAGAGCACCGTCTTGACGAGCACCGTCAGGATCATGATGGCGATGCCGAAATTGTGGACCAGCTTGTGGTAGATGAAGTCGAGGACGAAGAACAGCGGCTTGGCGATGATCGTGAGGAGTAGCCGAGATAGCCGGAGAAATCGACCGCGCGGTCGAACAGCGGAATACCGGCGCCCGCGAACTCGTCGCGGTAGGTGTTGAGCAGGTTGAGTTCCTTGGCGCCCACGAACAGGCTCGCCGTGGCCTCGGCCTTGCCCGCCGGCGCCACGTCCATGGCGGTGCCCGAGTAGTCGGTCTGATAGACGTCGGTCGCGTCGCCTGCAACTCCCAGCGGTAGCAAGCGGTCAAACCCTGCTTGCTGTCCGGCACGCAGTGCCACCAGCCAGTATTTGTCGGTGATGCCCAGCCAGCCGCCGACGCTCGTGAAGTTGTCGTCGAAGGCAGTCCTGAGCGAGCCGTTTTGATATTGCGAGCGAACCGTCCGGATTCTTCACCTTGCGATATTCGTCCGGCATGATTGTGGTACTGCTTTTCGCTGAGATGATACTTGTCGTCGTCGCCGCACCATGCCGAACGCGCCGATCGGCCCCTTCGTGCAGGATCCGCGTGATGCCCGTGGCCGGCGTGCCCGTGCGCCTGAGGCGCCCATAGGGGTAGAGCTTGACGGGTGACGCGCTCCCGTTCTCGGCCCGCTGCGTCACCGTGAGCATGAAATTCTTGTCGAGAGTGAAGATGCGCGAGAAGCGCACGCCCTGACCATTGTCCCAGGTGAGGGTCAGGGGCTTGTCTGCCGTCAGCTTGGCGCCATCGGCCTGCCAGATCGTGTCCTCTCGTCCGGCAAGCTTCGTGCCCCTCGCCGATCCAGCCGAATTCGGCGAAATAGGCATTGGCCGCGCCGTTCGGCGACAGCATCACGATGCTCGGGCTGCTCGGATCGACGGTCTCGTGATAGTCCTTCCAACTCGACGTCGATCGATCCGGCCGCCCTTGAGGGAGATCGATCCCCTGAGCCTCGGCGCGTCGATACCCACGCGCGGCGATTTCGCGAGCGCCGTCTTGCGATCCACCAGTTCGACGGCTGTCTCCGCGGTACCGGCGACTGGGACTGCCAGCGCGCTCCCGGCGTGCCCGCGGCAGGCGGGGTCTGGGCCGGCGTGGAAGCCTGCGGCGGCGGCGCGGGCGGCAGCGGGAACAGGTAGGGCTGGAGAAGAGTCCAGCCGATGATGCTTCGCCCGCCAGGCGCTGGACTACGACGACCTGCTCCTCTACTGGCACGCGATGATGTCGCGACGACGGCGCTCGCCGCCGAGATCGGCGCCCAGTTCGATCACATCCTGGTCGACGAGTATCAGGACACGAACGTGCTGCAGGCCGAGATCCTCACGCGCCTGCGGCCCGAGCGGCGAGGGCGTCACGGTGGTCGGCGACGACGCGCAGGCGATCTACTCGTTCCGCGCCGCCACGGTCGGAGAACATCCTCGGCTTTCCCGACCAGTACGCCAGCGTGAACGGCGCAGGCGACGTCGTGATCACGCTCGGAGGAAAACTACCGCTCGACGCAGGCGGTGCTGGATGCGGCCAACGCGCTGATCGCGCGAGAGCGCCAGCGGCAGTACCGCAAGGTGCTGCGCGCGAGCCGAAGGCGCGGCGGCGCCGCGCTATGTCGACGGTGGCCGACGATCAGGCCAGGCGCGACTACGTCGTGACGCAGGTGCTCGAGGCGCGCGAGCGCGGCGTGGCGCTGAGGCGCCAGGCGGTGCTGTTCCGCAGCTTCGCACCATAGCGACGCTGCTCGAGCTGGAGCTGACGCGGCGCAACATCCCGTACGTGAAATACGGCGGGCTGAAGTTCCTGGAAGCGGCGCACGTGAAGGACCTGCTCGCCGTCGCTGCGCTGGGCGGACAACCCGAAAGAACCGCGTCGCGGCCTTTCGCGCGCTGCAGCTGCATGCCGGGCATGGGGCCAGCACGCGCGCGAGCGTCTTCTCGTTCAGTTCGCGTCATCCGGGTATGCCATGGACCAGCTGCGGAGTTTTCGGGATCGGCGCATGGCGGAAAGCTGGCAGCCGTTCGCGGCGTTGATGAGCAGCTGGCGCTGCCGGAACCGGCGCCATGGCAGGGCAGATGTCTCTCGTGCGTCCGCGGTGGTTCGAGCCGCACATGGACGGATCTACGACAGCGCCTCGGTGCGCGCCGGCGATCGCGAAAGCTGGGCGCATCGCGCAGCAGTTCGCCACGCGCGAGCAGTTTCTCACCGAGATGGCGCTGGATCCGCCGCAGGCCACCGGCGACCTGGCGGGCCCGCCGTACTGGATGAAGACTATCTCGTGCTTTCCACCATTCATTCCACAGGCAGAATGGGACGCCGTGTACTGCTCAACGTGGCGGACGGCGAGTTTCCGTCGGAGTTCTCACCGGGCGCGCCGATCAAATTGAAGAAGAGCGCCGCCTGTTTTATGTGGCGATGACGCGCGCTAAGAACGATCTGCATCTGATTGCGCCGTTGAGTAACACGTCACCAGCCAGTCAGGATGGAGACCGGCATGTCTACGGCGCGAAGAGCCGCTGACGGACGCGGTCATGTCAACGCTGGAGCCGTTCATTAATACGGCCTGATACCGTTCAGTCCGAGGCGAGAGATGCCGCAGCCGGGGAGCGCCCCAGGTGAAGCGTCGCGTCGAAGCTGAGAGGCCTCCTGGTCCTGAGGACAGGTTGACATGATTCCGTCGCGACTGATTGTCTTGCGCCGGTAGCGCATCTCGATCGTGAGCTGGCTGAGGCGGACCGCGATCCAGTTGATCGATGCAGGCATTCACCTGCCACGTGAAGCGGGTCATGGCAGACTCGGCCCGCTCGCTGATGGTTGGCGAGGAGAACGTAGCAGCGGCGCTCGCGCTTCTGGGTGAGGCAGAACAGGCCGATCAGGTCGATCTCGAAAAGCCCGTGAGCAAGCCCTGCAGTGCCGCTGCCAATCGGAGGACGCATCGCACCCTTCCGGCATATGCCGGTCTCACCTTCGTCGCCGGCGTGGCGACCGTGCTCGGTGCCTTCCTCATCGGCCGAGGCGATGCATTCCTGCCGCTCTGGGCGCGACGGTCCTCATCAGTACGGTGGTCTACGTGAAGAGCCCGCGGTAGCGATGCCGGACGATGCGGCCTTCCGCTACGGCCGCCCGGGAAGAGCGCTGGCGCTCAACCTTAAATAACGAACACTTTCGCGGCGGGAATCGGCCACCGAAGCGCACTCTGCACCCTTGGCGACGACGTGTATTTCTTCGGCACAGACGAACCCCGGCACAAGCTGTCCGAGCTGTTCGCGTTGCCGCGATGGTCCCCCATCACAAAAGAAATGCCCCGGGGGACCGGCTCCGGTCCCAACCTTCGTAACCTGCGATGCTCCGGGAGTGACGAAACTGTCGTCGAACCGGGTGCCGTTGACCGATACGGTGCCGGGCACAATCTGCACGATAGCCGCCTTCCTCGGCGATCGGCACGCGGCGTTTGACGAAGGACTTGGTGTTCGGATCGACAGGGCAGTGCAGCATCGCTGATGTCGCCGCGGATGCGGTTCCCACGCGCAGTAAAATCAGCTTGCATTGACGATCGGGCGATCGTGATCTTGAAGCGTAGGCGCCATGCTGATCAAAGCCGCCAACCCGCGCCACCTGAAAACTCGAATCGCCACGATCAGGCGTCGGCGGCTACCTGGCCGCGGAGCCGACTCGTTTTCAGCCAGAGCACTGATTCTTCTGCGCAAGCTCATCGCTTTTCTGGCCCGAGGAACGTCGGGAGACGATTCAGCAATGATGCCCCCGGAAGGACGGTCTGCGGAAATCTCGACATCGCCAGCCGCTGAGGCGTTGTTCCCGCCGCACTGTCCTGGGCTGAATCCATCGCGGCATGAGTGAGAGTTGCCTGATGGGAGCAGGCTTCTGCAACCTCTGGAATCCCCTCCAGCCTCCTGACGGTGGAATAGTCAATCCGCAGACGACCGAGACGCTCAGGCGCCTTTGCGGGAAGCGGAGCGGTGGGGTCAGCCGGCTTTTGCGCGCCCGGCGGGAGCAGAGCGCGGTGAACGTCAGACTCAGGATCAGTCCGAAGCGACAGGAGCACTTCGATGGATTCTCCCCTCTGTGCTCCACCATTGCAGTCACACCGGTATACCGCTGCGCCGCGGGCCGTGTTGCATTACTTCGACATGATCACCACTCAGTATTCGCCGCAGCGCATTCCTCGTCGAGATGGCCGGTTGAACGCTGGCCGCGAGCGGTGGCCTCGGGACGGTAACGCGGCGCCGGCGGTGGTGCGCCGGCGGTGTCGCCGGAGCTCTGGCAGCTGACGGGCGCAGTGACATCCGGAGAAAGCTTCAGCGCGCCGAAGACGCCACTGGGGCGGATTGTCTCCTGGCGGGAAATCGCCTGACGATGCAGAAAGATCAAGCAGCGCGTCTGGAGCCGCGACGACTGATCCGGCTCACGCCTGACATTCTATGCCTATCCGTTTCATCGTGAACGGCACGACGATCCCCGATCCGTCAGAAACCGCCGCGACTTCACAGACGTCGTAAACGCTGGCGCAGTGCCTTCGGTAGTCGATGTTCGCGACGCCCGGCCAATGCGCCGCTGGCTGCGTCGCCGCGGCGATTCCCGCGGCGGCGCGGTCGCCCGGCATGCGTGCCGATTCAGTCCGTGGCCAACGACGACCGCGAGTTCTTCGTTTACACCGGCGGGTTACGACGCGCGGCGTTCACGCGATCTTATCCTGTTCTGTAGCTGCTGCCTGGCCTGGGTGACGATGCGGGACGGTGGGTGAATGCGGGCGGTGCCCGGTAATCATCCTGGACAATTTGATCGCCGCGCACAAAGCCGTCCCGATGGTGATGGTGACCACGCTCGGCTACGGTGTGCCGAACGGTCCGCCGGGGCGCGGAGCCCGCAGAACATCTCGGGCTACGAAAGAGTCTTCTCGAAGAAGTCATGCCGATGGTCGACAAGGCCTACAACGTGAGCAAGGATCACCCAGCCAGCGTGCAATCGCCGGGCTTGTCGATGGGCGGCGCTGAAGCGCTCTACACCGGTCTCAATCATCTGAAGCACGTTCGCGTCGATCGCGTCGTTCAGCGGCGCATATGTCATGTGGCCGGATTTGTGCGGAGCGCCGCCGGCACCCCAACCGGCGGAGCAGGACGCGCTGGCGGAGGACGCGGCGGCGGAACGGCAGTCCAGACGATGGACACTGGCATCTTTGATAAGACGTTCCCGGCATCGACGCGAAAGCGAACCGCCAAAATCGGCGCTGCTCTGGATTAGTGTGTGGCACGGCCGATCGTGCCCGGATTGGCGTGAACCGGGCAGTCTTCAGGAGCGGTTGGCCGGCGCAACGTGCAGTTCACCGAGCAGGAGGTCCCGGAGATGGGTCACGTCTGGCCGCTCTGGCGGCAGAACCCGGTGGATCTGGCGCCGCGGCATAGTTTCCAGCCGCGCAACCGAATTGCAGCCCTACCGGGATCGGAAGGCGAGATAGGCGAGAACACTGATCGCAGGATGAAGATCCAGGAAGAGCCGCGCCATCCCCATCACGCCGGTGTGGGCGACGCGCCGGGGTGCCCTTGGGTTTTACACCTGTGACGGCCGCCACGGCAGCAACGATTACCGCGAGCACCAGCCAGGTCAGCCACGTCACACCGACGATTCTAGCGCGGCAGCTGAACCTCAAATTCTGCGTGGCCTTGAACGAGGCAGGTTTGCCGCTCAGAAGTGCTGGAGGAACCGCCGCCGGATCGTTCAGAAACAGATTTCATCAGCTGCACGTGCTCTACATCTGGATATGCGGTAGAGTGAATCGGCGTCGCCTTCAAAGACGTGGATGACCGCGTCAGGAAACGCCATCAGCATCGGCGAGTGCGGTGGCCACGATGAACTGGCGAGTCGCGCTCCACGCGGTCCTTTCTCAGCAGCGCGATCAGCTGCAAACATCGCCGCGTGGCGAGCGCGGCGCTTCCGGCTCGTCGAGGAAACAGGAGGCCGCCCGGGACCAGGCGCGCGACGCCAGCGGGGTGAGGAACACCTGGCCGTGCGAGCGGGCGTCGGATCTTCCTCATCGCCCGGTTCTCCAGCGCGCGCCTCTGCCCGCGAACGGCGCCCATCGCCAGAGCCTGTCCGATAGGACCCGTCGGGAAACTCCTTTCGGAATTCCTCTTCGATGTCGGAGTAGTGTCCCGCATCGTATCGAGGACGCGTTTGGTGAAGCCGAAGATGTCTTCTCGCGCGGAAGAAAGCGTGGTGCGGGGGCGCCGGCGCTACGCTCGAACTGGAATCCTGACGCGAACCTCTTCGCGGCGCTGCAGGTCTCGTCGGTGTATTGATGACGGCGCTGGCCGACGGCGATCGCGCGCGATTCCGGCTGGCTATGCCTTCAAGACCGCTGATTGCCGGAGCCGTTTTCGCCAGCGAAGAAAGTGACGGGCGCCTTGAATTCGAGGGCGTCGAGCGCAGCGACGATCGGGGAGATCCCAACGGGAATCCTGGACATCAGAGCAGCGCCTGCGCATGGCGGACAGGTACACGAGCCGGAGTATACCGGTCGGCGCCAGGGCTTACATTCGACTTGCCGTCATGCCCGGCGCCGGACATCGCACCGTGGGCCCTTATGAGAACCGTGACGATCGTCATCGCCATCGCGCTCGTGCTCGCCGTTTTCGCTTGGACGGCCAAGTATTCGCCGCCGCAGTCGTGGCGAGAGCCTCAAGCAACTGCGGCTTCCGGACACCACCATCGGCAGGTGGAGCGGGTTGCGCCGGCAGGCGGACTCTCTCCCGCGGCCTCGGACGGGGAGGGCGAGGCCTACCGCGACGTGCCTCGATTCTGCCGCGGTCGCGCCACTCTCACTCTCACTGGCCGATTCTGGAACATCAAGGTGGAGGGTCTGGCTTGCCCGAGTCCGGATGGAACGGAAAATTTTCAAGCGGTGGCGTGCCTGCGCGCGTGGAGCGGCGACAGTACCCGATACCCGGCATTGGCCGACGCGCGCGCTGCGCCTCGGGTTGCGCGCGCCAGCTCCACCGATACGCGGCCACCCGGCGCGGCAGCGCGAGCTTCGCGCTGGGGCCATCCGGAGAAGCTGATCGGACTTCGCCTCACCGCTCAGGAACATCTCGACTGACGGTGCAGGCGAAGGCCATCGTCCAGCGCCTTCGGCGGCAACGCACCGAAAGTAACCGTATTGGAACGGCTGTTCCGCCTGGGCGGGCGGGCAGGCGCTCAAAGAGGGCGCAGCAGATGTTTCCGCAGGACCTCGACGGGATCATCGCCGGGTCTCCGGGGCTCGGACTGGTCCCCGGCCGCACCGCACAGTAAAGCGGTGAGAACTGCTACGAGCCCTCCAGAACGAAGAGGCGCGGATCACGGCGTCTAGCAACTCGCCGCTCCTGCACGCCGCCGCATCTGCTGGCGCGTGCGACGCGACGGCTGGCGTCAAGGACGGCCTCATTGAGAACCCCGCCGCCTGCACGTTCGATCCTGGCGGTGCAGCAGTGCGGAAAGCGCGAGGCGCCGCCAGCCGCACTCACCTCGGCGCAGGTGGAAACGCGCGTCGATCTGAATCTGCCCGCCGATCACCGCCAACGCCAGGACCAAGCGCGTGATCCGCCGGTCTCGTGCCTGCCCGAGCGGCGAGCTTGGCTGGACCGTTATCGGCTGGTACTTGCAGCATCGGCGCGCGCCACGGGCCTCGACCATTTCCGCCACGTGATCTTCAGAAGAATCCGGCGTGGGATCTGCTGAAGCTCAACGCTGCCACCGATGTGCCGCGGCTCGGGGAAGCGCTGAGCTGCCGCCCCTCTGGGACGCGGCAGCGACACCGAATTTGAGAGCCGCCGTTTTTTGATCGAGGCGGCAAGCTGCTTTCAGTATCACGGGTGGAGCGATCCGCAGATCTCGTACCGTTGGCCAGCCCGGGTTACTACTGAACGCGTGGTGGCGGCCCTGGGCGCCGGCGCCGTGGCCCCAACTCGCACTCTGCTCTCTTCATGGCGCCGAGGGATGGGCCATCTGCCGAGGCGGCGAAGGGCCGGATGAGCCTGCGACAAGATCGGCGCGCTTCGAGGCATGGGTGGAGCAAGCGCAAAGCGCCCAGCCAGATCGTCGCCGCCCACGGCAAAGCGGGGGACGAGCCGACCGCGTCGCGTCCGCTGTGCGTCGTGACACTGGTGGCGCGCTACAAGGGCGCCGGAAGCATCGACGAGGCCGCGAGCTTTGTGTGTGAGAACCGCAGGGCGCGACACCAGTCGCGCCCAGCAGTTGACCAGTTGTCAGAAGGTTTTCGACGCGATCGATCACGATCACGTCTAACCGGCGCTTTCGCCGATTCCGTAGCCAGCCAAAGCTGTTGTTCCCGGCATGGCCGTGGTCAGACCGGGAGAGCGGCGGCGTCGCCGCTGGGCGGAGGCACTCTCACTCCCATACCTCCGAACTGGGGCCTCATCCGGGCGTCCACGTGAGCGCGAAGTCGAACTTGCTCTGCAAGCTTCGTCTGATCCACCATACAGGCCGATCCAGCAGCACGGCCGCCTGCATCACACCCACTGGCGAAGTCCGCCATGGACGCGTTTCTGGCGGGCAGCACGCCGAGGCCGCGGAACAGCATCGAGCGGAAGGCGCGCCCAGGTCGCCCTCGCTCTTGGTCAGCTTCGGCCCCGATTTGTCGATTTGCGGTTATGGCGCACTTTCGCCAGTTCCTTGCTGTCGCGATGGAAGGCCAGCTTGAAGCGTTCGGCCAGCAGCTGCCGCACCATCGTCTTCCATTGCTGCTGGTTGGGCTGCCCGTCGCCGTCCGGCTGGCCCAGAGATGTCGAACTTTTCGCTGGCCACTCCGTTCAGGCGCCTCGGTGATCTGCTTTGCGTGCAGCCCGTAAGGCGAACGTGATGAGATCGGGCCGGCGGCGTGTTCGACGGTGGAGAGATTCCGGCCGCCAGCCGCAAACAGTTTTCCCGGAGTCTCCGGGCTGCTCTGAAAGCTTGATGGTGGCGACGCTTCGAAGACCGGGACGGCGGATCAGCCGCCATCGGCTCCAGCTGGCGCCGGAGGTTCCGGGATCGTCCACGCGGCGTCGCCGATGGCGCGCTTCGGGCTGAGCGACATTGGCGCCGGTGCGCCGGCCTGCGTGAAGGTGCCTGCAGGCGTCCCGGCAGCGGCGTCCCAGCTTCCGGCTAAAGGTCGCACCTCAAGCCCGGCAATGGGTCGGACGGCGGTGCCACTGCGCAGTCACCGCGCTGGCCGCCACTCTGGCCGCCCCGGTCGATGGCGGTGTATCACTGACCGCCTTCTGGCACGCCGCCGGCATCGTTGGGGATCTTGAGAACGACCCGCCGCAGCTCGCGAGCTGCCCGCCTGCCAGCGTGCCCTGCCAGGTGCGGTGCCCGTCAGATCCCCAGCCTGCGCCGCGCTCCCGGAGAACGCCGCGAACACGCACGAAGCAGAGCAGCAGCTTTTTTCACGGCGATAGACCTCCAAGCGCGCAAAAACGGTACCCGGGAACCTTTTTCCGAACGCACCGTGGACAAAGGTTCCCGCTGCCTCGCAACTCAGACGACCGCCACCTTGACGTTGTGGATCGGCGGCAGCGAATCGAACAGGCAGTCCCACTTCTCACCGCCCTCCCGCCCGATCCAGAGCTGACCGGTCGTCGTTCCGAAGTAGAGCGCCGGTGTCGTGAGCCGGTCGATGTCCATCGCGTCGCGCAGGATGGTGAAGTAGCTCTGCTTCTTCGGCAGCCCGCGCGCGAGCCGGCTCCACGAGTCGCCGCCATTCTCGCTGCGCCACACCGCGGGCGCGCCGCCGGGACAGGAGCGCGTCGCCGGCTCGAGGGGCATCGACGTACACCGTGTCGGCGTCGTGCGGGTGGACGACGATGGGAAATCCGAAGTCCGACGGCAATCCCTTGGCGATCGATCGCCACGAGCGGCCGTGGTCGTCGCTGCGCAGCACGCCGATGTCCGGCCGCGGCCCTCCGGGCCCGGTCCACTCTGCCCATCCGCCGTGGTTCTGCATGTAGAGCCGGCCGGGCGCATCGTCGTGCCGCGCGATCTTGTGCACGCACTGGCCGAACTCGGGATAGGATCGGGCGCGAACCCGGCGCCGACGCCTTGATTGGACGCCTTGAACGTGTTCGCCACCGTCCTCGCTCAGATAGTGGCCGCCGGTCGAGATGCCGAGGTGCACGCGATTCCCGTCGCGAATGATCGTGTGCATGCAGAGCCCGCCGTTGCCGGGTTGCCACTTGCGCGCGTGCTCGTGGTTGCTGATGCCGGGCACCATCTCCCACGAATCGCCGCCGTCATGGCTCCTGAACAGGGACGCCGGCTCCACGCCGCACCACAGTTCCTTCTTGCCGCCGCCGGGCTCGAGCGACCAGATGTTGGCGAGCGCGCGCCCGTCCTCCTTGGGGAATGCCGGCGCCGACTTCGTCTCCTTGAAGCTCTTCCCCATGTCCGTCGAACGCAACACCTTCATGCCGAAGAACGGATTGCAGCTCGAGGCATACAGGCGCGGCGTGCCGCGCGTGTCGATCAGCGTCGAGTACACGGGGACGCCGGGACCGAAGGGCCCGCGCAGCGCGAAGCTGCGCCTCGGCTTCGCGGCATCGGCGACGAACACGCCCTTCTTGGTGCCGATGGTGAGAATGACTCGATCCGCCACCTTCAACCTCCTGAGACCGCCGGCAGGATCGTGACCACGTCCCCGGCGTCAGCGTCGTGTCGATCCCGTCGAGGTCGCGCACATTGTCCGAGTTCACGAACACGTTCAGGTGCCGGCGCACCTTGCCCGTTTCGTCACAGACATTGCGATACAACGCGGACTGGCTCCGCTCCAGATACTCCAGTGCGTCTTTTACCGTGCGCGCCGAAAGCGAGGATTGCGCAGCGCCCCGCAGTGCGTGCGCTGCCCGAGCATGCACTGTGATGGCTGGTGCTTCGTCCAGAAAATGAAAACATCGCTTTACTGTCAATTTCTCGCTCGACGCGCTTGCCTGGCGTCCGCCAGCTTCGGCGCGGTCCGGCGTTGTCGGCGCGTGCGCAGATCTCCACGAGCTGATCGCAGGTAGCGACGCGAGCCGCCGCGCCGATCGCCCGATGAGCGACGCCGCGCGCGCCGCTGCCGACACCGCGCGAAAGCGGTTCGAGCTCCTTCTGCAGCGCCGCCTCGAACTCCTTCAGCGCCTGCGCCGGCGCTCGACATTCCAGCAGCATTTCCCCGAGAAGCTCGCGCGCGCGGCGCGAGCGGCCCCGGCGTCACCGCGGACTTCTCGGTGCTGTCTTCGCAGCCGCGGCGGCAGCGCATCTGCGCGAGCGCGTCGGCCTCACGCCGTTCCGGCAACGCGCGAGCCACGCCGATGCGGCCCGCCGCTGAATCTCGATCTGCTGGCCCAGTAGCGCTTCCTGGCCAGCGAGAGCTGGTCGCTCGGATCTTCGTCAGGGCATCGATGGCGGAGCGCACAGCCGCCGCGTCGCCGCTGTGCGCGGCGCCGATGCGCGCGGCGAAGTACGTCAGCGCATCGGTGTACGGAAATGTTGCTCGGCGTGCGGCGTCGAGCTGCGCGGCGTCGGCCCACGCGCCCGCGCTCGAGCGCATAGCGCGCCGGGATCGCCGCCAGCGCGAGACGCCTGGCGGACGCCGGGCGCGGCCGGATCCGACGGCGTCTGGCATCGAAGCGTGCTGCGCACCTCCGGCAGCGCGTCGAGCATCCCTCGGCGCGCTGCGCGTCCTGCGCCCGGTCTGCAGGTAGCGCGCCAGGTCCGGTAATCCATCGCGTGCAGTTCCTCGGCGGTCGGAGCCTTCTCGCCTCGCGACCGCGCCGGACGCGATGTTGGCGTCGATCGATTCCTGCCAGTAGCCGACGCGCGTGAACGTGTGCGACGGCATGTGCAGCGCGTGCGGCGCCGACGGCGCGATCTTCGCGTAGCGCCGCGCCGCTTCGAGCGCGCGGTCGGCCAGCGGCGGCACGTCGTAGCTGTGGATGATGTAGTGCGCCAGGCCGGGATGGTCGCGGCTGGCGTGGCGATGAGCGTGTCGAGAATCGCGCCGGCCTTGAGCTGGTCGGCGTAAGTCTTGTCGGTCGGGTGATGCGGCCGCGGCGATCGACAGCGCGTAGAAGATCGCGGCTTCGCTGTCGTCCGGATACGCTCGCGGCGACCGCTCGACATCGCATCGCGATACGCCCTGCATGCGCGGCTGCGTCTGATGCGATCGTCTCGAAATCGGTGATACAGCTGCGACACCGCGTCCGACATACGCCCGCTCCGCGGTCGGTCTTCGGCCCAATCGTGGCTGCGCGCTCGACGGCGTCGCGCCCCTGCTGCAGCTGCCGCGGCGGGACGGATGCCGGCCGCGAAGGGATTGCCCACCGGCTGAGCGCGATGCCCCATTCAGCCATCGCGCAGGACGGATCCGTCGTGAGCGTCGCGCCGAACGCCGTCGATGGCCGCGCAGAACTCGAAGGAATGGAGGAGCGCGACGGCACGATTGAACTGCGGCTGCGCGCCGCGCTGCACGAGGTGGCAAAGTCACGGTGCCTTTTCTGGGCCGTGGCGTGCTCGTGGTCTTGTGTCGCGCGCCGGTCGCGCAGCAGCAGCATGGCCGCCGCCGGGTGGCAGGGGTGCTGAGGACATGGCGGCAGTTTACCGCGACACAATGTAGGACAGGAACCTACAGCAGACGTTTGCAACTTCCAGACGTATAGCTCCGTATCCGACGTTATCGAGCCAAATATCCCTGACGGGCGTCTAATGCGTCAAAAGCGGTCCTGCACATGAGATCCTCCCGCCTGCTCTTGCTGAGTACGCACTCATCCTCTTGGTGCCGGTGACGCCCGCTCGTGCGCAGGCACCCCGCGGCAGACTCCTGGTGACCGTCGCTGATACAACCGGCGCTGTCATCCCCAACGCAAAGGTCACGGTCCTGGGCCTGGAAGACGCCACGAAGGCGGCGGCGATTGCGCCCAGCCAGACTTCGCCCGAGGGCACCGCCACGATTACCGGCCTTCCACTGGGCCGTTACACCATCGTCGCCAGATTCGGCGGCTTTGACGTAGGCTACCTGCGCGACGTCGGGTCCGTGCCGGCGACAACAAACACATCGTCATCCTGAAAGTTCAGGGGGTTCAGGAAACCGTCCTCGTGGGGCAGGACAGCCGGGCCGCCGCGGCGAGACCGGAATTCCTCGTTCGGCAGCAGCTCTCGCAGGACGAGAATCGACGCCCTCTCGAGGATCCGCAGAAATGGCGCCAGATCCAGGATCTGGCGGGCAGCCAGCCACCCCACGATTCGCATCGACAGCTTCGAGGTGCAACTGCCGCCCAAAGGCACAGATCAAGTCCATCCCGTCACGCGCGATCAGTTCGCAGCCGAAACGGGGTCCCAGGTTCCATTTTCGTGGACGTCATCACGCAGCCCGGAATCGGACCGATCCGGGGGGCGAGCAAACCTGTCATTTCACAATGACTCGATGAGCGCGAGAAATCCCTTCGCACCAACCCAAAGGGGCGGAGGGGATGCGCTCATTCGGCGGAAACATCGGCGGCGCGCTGGTGCCGCAGAAGAGCAATTTCTCTTTGTCGATCAACGGCCAGAATCAATACAACACGCCGAACCGCTGGCTGCGGGGCGAATGGCAGCACCCACACGGAAGTGCTGAGCAATACGTAACG
>ERZ1370068.6396-contig-538_pt1 | contig 42004 bp, 70 predicted proteins | sample MGYA00561227_ERZ1370068 | MGnify/ENA primary metagenome ERZ1370068 (study PRJEB38410, sample SAMEA6850437) | metagenome | study: Metagenomic assessment of the ecological functions of the soil: analysis of the soil microbiota associated with the... | reverse complement strand
GTAGCCCCGCTTCGTTCAGTTACGTATTGCTCCTGCTCTCGGACAAGTTCACTATCGGCAGCGAAGCCTCCGCCACGGCAGCCCGGTTGGACGCACGGTGCAGGCGTCGACCGACGCACAGCTTCACGCGCAGACCTGGTCCCGGTCGCGGGGGGCCTCTTCGCCGGCGCGGCCCTCGACGGTTCGATCGTGAAGCCGGACCAGGACGCCAACGCGCCTGTATGGCCAGGCCGCCTCCGGGAAGGAGATCCTCGTGGACTCGGGTCGCCGTCCCGGCCGCGGCCCGACCCTCGTGGAGAATATCAACCGGCACATGGCTGCCGCCTCGCAAAGGAGGCGGCAGAGAGAAGCACGAGCGAGGCGGCGCGCTGACGTTTGCTAGAAACGAGGACTCGACCGTCGGCGCGCTGCCAGCTTGGTTTTGCGTTCCCCCAGGAATACTCCAGATTCCAGTCTGACAGAGCGGATTGGCCACTCTCACGCTACTCGGGGGCCATCGTCACGCGTCCGTCACCCCTTCGCCACCGTTGCTTCAACCAGGACGTCGCACCTCTGCCCGGGGCGGACTCGAGGCCGGCGGGCGCGGAGGGGTATAATCGGCCGTGAGATGGGTGACCGCGGAGAGCGGAGGAGGGACGGACGTGTCGCAGACCATCCTGGTGGTGGACGACGAGAGCGGGACATCGTCGAGCTGGTGCGCTATAACCTCAACCAGGCCGGGTATCGGGTGGTGTCGGCGACCGACAGCCGGCAGGCGGTGGAGATGGCGCGCCGCGTAGCCCCGACCTCATTGTGCTCGATCTGATGCTGCCGGTGCTCCCCGGCGCCAGGTGGCGCGGACGCTGAAGCGGACGAGAAGACCCGGACGATCCCGATCCTGATGCTGACGGCGCGGGGGAGGAGGTCGATCAGGTCGTCGGCTTCAACTCGGTGCGGACGACTACGTCGTCAAGCCGTTCTCGCCACGCCGCCGATCGTCAGCGGGTTCAGGCGATCCTGCGGCGCGACGAGGAGGGTCCGAGGAGCGGATCGTCCACGGCCCCTGGTCATCGACATCGGGGCTACGTCGTGCGGCTGAAGGGCAAGGAAGTGACGCTCACCGCCACCGAGTTCAAGCTGCTACACAGGCTCGCCCGGCGCCCCGGCCGCGCCTTCCGGACGGGACCAGCTCCTGTCGGAGGTGTGGGGGGTACGGCGGCGAAATCGAAACGCGCACCGTGGACACCCACATGAAGCGTCTGCGCGCCAAGCTCGGAGTCGTGGGGGACTGGATCCAGACGACCAGGTGCTGCGACTACCGCTTCCCGGCCTCCCGGTTTCGAAGCCTCGGACTGACGGGGTCGTCGTCCCTAAAACGGACGCCCGATGAAGTAGACCTGGCTTTCTCCTGCCTCGCCCATGGCATACCCAGAGGGTAGACGGGCGAAATCTCGTATCGATCCCGAAGAAGATCGGCCCAGGCCACAACAGGTCTCCCGTGTCCCGTCGCCGACGTTGGCCGGACGTTGCGAAGCGCCCACTCCAACGCCAGAAGCGTGGTCAAGACCTACTTTGGCGCCGGGTTTCGCCAGCCGTCGATCAATCCGGAAAAGCGCGCTCACGTTCCGCGCAGCACCCCGCGCTTGTAGCCCGAAAGATTCAGGAACCCGCCCAGCTTCGAACTGGTCGTAGAACTGGCAGGTCGAGCCCAGGTCCGTTCCCAGCCGAATGGACCCGACGAACGTGTCTTTGCCGCAGGTCAGGCTTGCAGCGTTCCGGCTGCGACTTCCTATGTCGTCGTCGGCGCCGAGCGACTCGCGACTCGGCGTTCGACTGCTGATGTTGCCGTGGGTCAGGAAAACACGTTGTCGACCTGATCCAGTGTGGCCTTCCAGCCTCGCTCCACCGACGTCGACGTCCAACGGCGCGGCGGGAATCCGTGACAAGAGTCCACGTCGAGCTTTCCCCCTCGGCACCCCAAACCCAGGTTCTCGCCGTAGTTCCGGGCTGCAGGCCGAAATCAGGCCCCCGATCGCGGACCGGGTCTTGACGACCTCAGATCTCCACCGACGAGGAGCCTCTGTTCCTGCTGCCGCTCGAGTCCAGTCTCGGTGCCACGAACCACGATCCGACGGGTGGAGCGGCTGGTAGAACTCGCTGACGACCGCAGCCGGGTTGCCCACCCCCGGGATTCGTCCCACTCCGCTCAAGCCGATTCAGGTCGGGACGGCGGTAGTTCAGGAGCATCGGAACTCCGAATCTCCCTCGGTGCTCTCCGCTCCCAGGCCGAAGCGCAGGTAGCCGGGGCCCCACGATTTTCCCTGGCCTCGAGCACCAGGTCGTTTCCGGCCCGCGTCCCCGATCGATGCGGAAGCCGACCCACTCGAATTCACCGGCCTGCGAAATCCGCCCAGGTCCTCGGACAGAGTTTAATATCCAGCGGTCCGCCCGGCCGGCTCCTGGCGCGGGAGGCCAGGAGTTTCGGGTCTGTCGACTCCGTCGCGCTGCTGCTCGGCGCGAACGCCGTCCATCAGATGTGCGGATAGAGCCCGCGTCCATGGGCAGCCGTTGACGGCGAGGCTCATGTGTAGCACGTCTCATCCGGTCGAGGGACTTCTCGTGTGCCCAGCGCCAGATAGGTCACGCAAGCCCGGAGTTCAGGAGAAGGGGGACGATGAAGATCGCGGTGCGTGCGGCCCGGGCGACGCCCGGCTGGTCCGGCACGTCGCGATGAGCAGCGCAGCGTCAGTTCGACCGTCAGGAGGACGAGGAAAAGCGACCGGACTGATTCTGAACCTCGATGAGTCCCGGATGCCCCGCAAAGAAACCAAGGGCGACGAGGCCGGATTGCAGCCAGCGGGGAAGGCACGCAATGATGAGTAGTCGCTGGCGGCTCAAGAGGAATCTGTTGCGCTAGAGCGACAATCCCGCCTGTGACGCGTCGTCGTGAGACATTCTGACCGTGTCGAGCGAGTAGTCGCTGCAGATCCCGCCCGAGCCAGCGGGAAGCTTTCGAAGGATGTCCTGCGTCACCGTAATGATGTGGCAGCCGATGTCGTCAGCCTGAAAGATCTTCAGCGGTTCCCGCGGGCTGGCCCAGATCAACTCTCGCTCCGGGCGACTGACGGAGGATGTCCAGCGCCTCGGACATGATCGACGTCCGGCTCGGTCCCGGTGTCGGCGATTCGTCCGGCAAACACCGAGACGCACGAGGGCGCGCCGCCGGCCGCTGCATCCACGACTTCGCCGGACCCTGATCCAGCGTGAGGATCGCGGTGACGTTGACCTTGATGCCAGCGCGCGACGAGGCGGCGCACAGCGAGCGCCGAGCTTCGATTCGCCGCGCGTATTCGTGACAGGAATCTTCACGTAAACATTCCCGCCCCAGCCCGCGATCTCCGATTGCCTGCCGCTCCGCGACGTCGAACTCGTCGGAGACCACTTCGAACGAAATGGGCCCGATCCGCTATCAGCTGCCAGGACCTCCCGGGCGAAACGGCGATAGTCGGTGACGCCTGCCTTGCGCATCAGCGTCGGGTTGGTGGTGAACCCGCGGATGTAAAGGGAATCTTCGACAGCTCGAGCATGCGGTCGCGGTCGGCGGCATCCGCAAAGATTCTTACGGACAGCTGATCGACAGGCTTCATGAATGCCCGGCTCCAGAGCGGGAAGAAGTCAGTCCGCGGCCGCTCCCGAGCGATCGCACGGTAGCCGCCGGCCGATCGGGGCGTGGCTCGTCGTGCTGGCGGTCGACGAAAACGGTGATACATCCAGCACGGCGTCCGGCTTCGACATCGCGCCAGCGGTCGCCCACCATGAAACTGTCGGCGAGCGAGAGGTCGGCGTCACGCGCCGCCGCCTCGAGCAGTGCCGGCGCCGGCTTCCGGCACCCGCAATCATCGGCATCGTCATGCCCGCACACGCGGACCTCGTCTATCGGCAGTTCGGCGCAGAGCCGCGCATGCATGCGGTCGACGATCTCGCGGCGCTGCGTCCCGCGGGCGATATCCGGTTGATTGGTCACTACCACCAGGCGGAAGCCTGCATCGTGCAGGCGGGCCAGGGCGTCCGGCACGGCCGGGAGGATTTCGAGCGCCTCTTCGGTTGCCGGCGGATACGGCCCCTGCCGTTACGCACGATCGCGCGATTGATCACGCCGTCGCGGTCGAGGAAGACCGCGCGCGGCGAACCGCGGTCGATTCCCATTTCGTGTGCGGCTGCCTTGAGCGCCGGATGCGAGACGCAGCAGGTGCCACACGACCGCCTGGAACGCCTCGACGTGCGGCGTGATCGTCGTCGGGGTTCACCGTCGGCACGATGACGCACGCGTCGGCGACCGTCGCAGTGTATCCGCCGTCGCGTCCGACGATGCCGACGATGCCGGCGCCGACCTCTTTGGCGAACTGAAACGCGCGCGACGAGGTTCGGGCTGATGTTCTTGTCGAGACTGCCGCCGCCGACCGACAGAGACGAACACCGTGTCCGCTTGCTGCAGTCGGCTGCCGCGCGAGCCACGCTCGACGAACACGGTCTCCCAGCCGTCGTCGTTCGTCCGCGCCGTCAGCTCCGAGACATTGTCGGTCGGCGCGTAGGCCTCGATAGCCCGCGAGCTTGCGGAAGTCGTTCACGGCGTGCGAGCAGTTGGCGGCGCTGCCGCCGACGCCGAGAAAGAACAGCCGGCCGTCGCGCGCTCGCGCATCGGCCAGACGAGCAGCCGACCAGCTCGATCTCGGCCGCGTCGAGTCGGCGATGATGCGCGCTGCTTCGGCCAGGTGCTGCCGCGTGTAGCTCATCGTGCCGGCGTCTCCTTCGCCCGACAGGTACGCGCGCGTCTCTGCCAGTCCCGCGGCGAGCCGATCTCGTAGAAGCGCGCCGGCACTTCGTACGCCGCGAGATCGCCGGCGGCGAGGAGTCGCTGATAGATCGCCGGCCGAGATCGAGCGGCGCCTGACTGGATTCTGCGAGCGCCGGCACACGCCGGCAGTCAGCCAAGCCCGTAGTCGATGTGGTGCATGTCCGCCGGTGTGCGCCTGCTTGTCGTAGCGAGACGATTCGCCCGTCCGGCGAACTGGACGTTGCTGCGATCCCACTGGTCGTCGTTTCGGAAGACGGTCATCAGGCCGGACTTGCCGCTCGCGACGAAACGCGCGCTCGATCGCCGGCGTAATCGCACTCCAGATACGAGTCGCCGTAGCAGCACGAAGAACGCATCGCCGAGCGCCGGCAACGGCGCGCGGCAGAGGCGCCGCCGGTGCCGCAGCGGTCGCGGGCCGTCGAAGACATATCGAATCCTCACGCCGCATCGTGAGCCGTCGCCAAGAGCGTCGCGCACCATCTCGCCCAGGTGGCCGACGCAGGAAGACGATGTCGGTGATGCCGTGGCGCGCGCAGCAGCTCGATCTGGTGCTCGGCGAACGGACGGCCGCCGACATCGACGAGCGACTTCGGAGTCCGCCGCGGTCAGCGGGCCGCAGGCGCGTCGCCAGGCCGCCGGCGAGGATCGCGACCGGCAGGCTCATCCGAACAGCACCTTCGGTGCCCTCGAAGTCGAACCGGAACCGCACCTCTTCGAGGCCCGGCCTGTCGCCATCGCGGCGCGCAGCCGGCGGTGATCCTCGGCAGTAGAACAGCAGGAAGCCGCCGCCGCCGGCGCCCGACCAGCTTGCCGCCGATGGCGCCGTTCTTGCAGCCGAGCTCGTACCACTCGTCGATCTGCGGATTGCTCATGCCGCCGGAGCGGCGCTTCTTGTGCTCCCAGTGCTCGTGCATCAACTCGCCGAAGCTGCGCGGGTTGCCCGCTCTCGAGCGCCTCGCGGCTGCGCAAGCCGAGCTCCTTCACGTAGTGCAGGTTGCGCGAGCATCGTCCGTCGTCGGCCTGCTCGCGTCCGCGTCTTCTGATCCTGCGAGGATCGATCCGGCGCTGCGCGAGAAGCCGGTGAAGAACAGCAGCAGGTTGTCCTCGAGATCGAACAGCGCGTCCATGCTGACACTTCAGCGGCTCGCGCGTCGACGCGCTCGTCGCGGTTGAACGTGAAACAGGTGACGCCGCCGTAACGCCGCGATATGCTGATCCTGCTTGCCGATCGGCTCGCCCAGCCGGTTGATCTCGATGTCGCAGGCCAGCTCGGCGAGCTCGCTCGGGATGGAGCAGCCGGCGCCGATGCGCGTAGAGCGCCTTCAGCAGCGCCGTGGTGAAGCTGCCCGGACGAGCCGAGGCCCGGTGCCGGCGGGAATGTCGGCCAGCGTGGTGATCTCGACCTGCGGCGTCCTGAAGCCGAGCATCGCGGATCGCCTCGCGGATGATCGGGTGCTGGACCTCGTCGACCGTCTCGACGTGCTCCGAGCTTCGAGTACTTCAGGAAGATGCCCGTCGACGAACGGGCGCATCACGGTCACGTAGACGTGCTTGTCGATCGCGCGCGGCGATCGAGGAAGCCGCCGTGCTCGCGGTAGTAGGACGGGAGGTCGGTGCCGCCGCCGCCGAGGCGTGATTCGCAGCGGACTGCGCGTGATGATCATCGAGGACCTGCGGCAACGCCGCTGAGCATCGAAGCCGACTGGCGGTAGACCTCTTCGACGACCGCGAGGGCCGCGCGCGCGTCGGCGAGCCCGGCCGACGGCGTCCGGTCGAGACGGATGTCGTCGAGGAACTCCGCGAACTCCAGCGCCCACGACTGATCGCCGCGCGGGTATTCCCAGACTGTCGTCTCGGGCGGGCCCATCTCAGGCAGCATCTGGTAGTAACGTCAGCCGCTCGACGCCGTAGCTGCCGCCCGAGCCCCTCGACGTGCAGCTTGCGCGTCGCGTGCCGTAGATCTCGAACGAGAACAGGTTCTTCCATTCCGTGCAGCTGACGTGCAGAAACGCCGACCTGCTCGCGCGGCCGTTCGCAGCAGCAGGAACGCATTGTCGTCCACCGGCATGTCCCAGAAGTAGGTGTGCGCGAACCCGTCGACGACGCGCGAACTCGCCCAGGAACCACCGCGACAGATCGATGAGGTGCACGCCCTGATCGATCAGCTCGCCGCCGCCGAGAATGCGCGGGTCGGCGCGCCACTCCGTGTCGTATCCGGGCCGGCCGCCGTGACCGTAGCGGCCGCGGACGAACATCAAGTCGCCGAGCGCCCCGCGTCGAACAGCTCGCGCGCCTTTCTGCAGCGCCGGGATGGTAGCGGTGGTTGAATCCGACGCGCACCAGCCGTCGCTGCCGCCGCGCCGCCGCGATCAGACCGCGTCGAGCTCCGCGATCGATCGGGCCGGCGGGTTTCTCGACAGCACGTGCTTGCCGGCTTCGATCGCGCCGCGCGCAATCGTCCGCGAGCGCTTCGTTGGTGGTCGCGACGACGACGATATCGACGTCCGGCCGATCGATCGCCGCGCGCCAGTCGTCGGTGGCCGGCTCGCACCGCTCGAGCGCGCCGAGCGCCTCCGGCGCGCTCGCCCGATCGACGTCCGCGCATGCCACGAGCCGTGCATCGCCGAGCGCCGCCGCATCGCTTCCGTCCGATCAGGCCGCAGCCGACGATGGCGACGCCCGGCTTCACTGGTCGCCCCAGTCGAGCCCGCGGTCGGACGGCGCGATGCGCCGCAGCGTGTAGATCGTCGGTCCGATCGAGATCGGCGCGATGGTCCGGCAGGCGCCTGCCACGGATCCCACACCGCGCTCAGCAGCTTTGCCGGTGATGCCGTCGCTCGCTGCGGACGCCAGGAACACGGCCAGCGCGGCGCCGGTCTGCGAGCGGAGCCCCGCCTTCGTCGGCGATCCGTTTCATGCGATCGAAGAACGCATCGCCCACGGCCGCAGGACCAGCTGCCAGCAGCTCGTCGCATCATCCGCGTGTTGAGCGCGCCCGGCGCGATCGGCGTTCACGTCGATGCCGTCGATCTTGCACTTCGAGCGCAAGCGATTCGGCGAACCGGACGATGGCCGCCTTGACGCGGCGTAGGCGCTGAGCCGCGGCAGCGGGTTGGTCGGCGCCGCCGCCGGACAGCTGGATGATCTTGCCGTACCCGTGCGCCTTGAAATGCGGCAGCAGCGCGCCCGGCACGTCAGGACCGAACCGAAGCAGCGTTGATCTCGATCGCCCGAACCCACGACGTCCCAGTCCACCGTCCTCGCTCGAGTCCCATGGGTCCGCACTCCGGCGTTGTTCACCGAGAATCGTGCAGTTGCGGGAACTCGGCGAGCGCTGCAGCGGCGAGCGCGTTCGACGTCGTCGCGGGTTGCGACACGTCGGCGGCCTGCGCGATGACCGCGCTGACCGGCGCGAAGCTCAGCGCCGCCACCTCGGCGCGTGCACTGGTCGAGCATGACCTGCGTCGCGGGCGCAGATCAGCACGCTGGCGCCGGCATTGACGTAAGGCGCGGGCGATCGCGGGCCGAGACCTCTGGCTGGCGCCGGTAATCATGCGCTGCCGACCGTCGAGCGGTCTGCGTCATGCGATCCGGCTGTCCCCACGCGCAGGTAACGTAAACCGAAGTCGCTCGGCCGAGCGATGTCGGCCGAGGAATCCGATTCGGCGTCGAGCACCAGCGTGGCGCATCATCCGATCAGCAACCTGGCTCGCGTGGCCACGTCGCGGATGCTCGGCCAGCTCGTGGCCGACGACCAGCGCGGAAGCGTCCGGTCTACAGCGTCGAGCGCGTCGTCGATCAAGTCGGACGTGTCGCCGCCAGATCGGACGGCAGCCGTCGTCACCACCGGATCGTGCGCGCTGAACAGTCGCGCCATCGGCGATCAGCCAGCGACACAACTCGACGGCGCTCGAGCGACGCAGCGTGTCAGTGCCCGGCTTGTAGGTGAGGCCCCCATACCGCGACGGTCCGTCCGTCGACGCGCGCCAAGCAATTTCGAGTCAGGCGTCTGCGCGGCCAATGGCGCGTGCGCGTCGTTGCTGGTGTGCACCGGCGTCCAGGAGGTGTGTGGCGCACGCCGCGCGTCTGGCCGAGATCCGAGAGGAACCTGACGTCTCTGCGCCAGGGTGCCTCCGGCAGAACGCGGCGCCGGGTGACAAGATACGCACCTCGGCCCGATGCGCGCGCTCAGACTTCAGGCCGCGCTCGACTTCCGATGCATCGGCGCCCGACCTGCTCGCAGAGCGCCGCCACTTCGTTGATGAACGTGACCGAGGTCGCCAGGAAGGCGTTCAAGGCATGTTTGGTCATTTCGGCTGACTCGACCGACATCCAGACGATTCGATCCGTGAACGGGCGGAGCAGCTCGGCGATCGTCTCGCGATCCGCAGTGTGACTGACGCCCAACGACCATCACGATCGGGATCGCGTGAAGACCTCGATTGCCTTGCCGAGCCGCAGGTTTTCTGGCGCGTAGCGCGAAGTCGCACCCGTCGTCCATGCGCGTTCGTTCGCAAACGGTTTCTCAGTCGCCGCGGTCGTGCCCGACCGGAACCTGTGACGAGATGATCACCGAGCGCGCCGTCCTGGATATGAGGCAACGAGTCCTGTCGTTCCCGTCACGATCGATTCCACATCGGCCTGATCGTTCGTCGTCGACCGGCGTGTCGGCACGCCACCCAGACGACGTCCGCGCCTGACACCGCGCTGCGCGCATCGGCCGTGAATCGGAGTCGTCCCGATGCGATCCCGCGCGACGTGAGATCCTTCGAGTCCGGGCTCGAACACCGGCGGCGCGCCCAGCGACGAGGCCGTCGACCGACCGGGTCCGCGTCGAATTCGATCCGTGACGTCGTGGCCGCCTGCTGCCAGGCACGCGGCGGTCGACGGTCGCCCAGGTGCCAGAGGCCGACGCAGCGCACGACCTCTCATGCCCGCTCCTCCAGCAGCCAGGCGTTCGTTCTGAGGTAGTCGAGCGTGCGGATGATGCCCTCGCGGATCGGACAGCTTCGGCTGTCCAGCCGAGCGATCGAATCCTCGCAGTGTCGAGAAAGATGAACGGGTTGTCGCCGACCCAGCCGCGGTCGCCGCCCGTGTAGCGACAGCGTGCGGCTGAAGCCCGAGGTGCGCCGGTGATCCAGCCGATGGAGTCGTTCACCTCGCAGTACTCTGTCGGTTCCGAGGTTGAAGACGTTGACCGGTCTGCGCTGGACTGCTCGATCGACGCGTCAGGCATGGCGTCGATGCAGTCCGTGGACGTAGAGATACGACTTCGCGCTGATGTGCCGTCGCCGAGCACCCGCAGCGTCATCCGGGATCGCGCGACAGGCTCTCGTAGAAGTCGAACACGTGTCCGTGCGAATACCGTCTCGCCGAGGATCGAGACGAAGCCGGAAGATGTGAGCCTTGAAAACCGAAGCCTTCGCAGTAGGCCTGGATCAGGCCTTCGCCGGCCAGCTTGCGACGCGCCGTACAGAGACGTCTGGATCGGGAACGGCGCGTCTTCCGGCGTCGGAAAGACGCTCGGCTCGCCGTAGACCGAGCCCGTCGAAGCGAAAGCGATCCGGCGGGATGCCGTTCTGCCGCATGGCTTCGAGCACGTTGAACGTCGCGATCGTGTTCTGCTCGAGGTCTTTCTTCGGGTGTTCGGTTCCAAACCGCACGTCTGCATTGGCGGCAAGGTGGACCACGGCGATCAGGCCGCTGCAAGCAGCGGCTGGGGGCCGATCCGGTTTCCAGCACGTCTCCCTGGACGAACCGGAAGCGCGGCGAGCGATGGGCGCTTTGGAGAAACGATGGCCGGCCCGTTGACAGGTTGTCGTAAGCTGTGACGTCGTGACCCAGCTCGAGGAGGCGATCACGACCTGTGACTGCCGATGAAGCCGGCGCCGGTAACGAAAAAAACTGCATATAAAGGCATGTGATTATAGCTGGCGCCCCGCTGGCGGGCGATGAGGCATGCGCACGACGCAAGAACAGACGCGTTGGCCGTGAATGCCAGGCCGTCGTCCTCTGCATTCGACGGGAGCCGGGAATGAAGCTCTATCTCGCGACGACCGGGGCCTCTTTGCTGCTCGCGCTGGCGCATGTTTCGCGATCAGCGGGTGGCAGCGGCTCGGGGGCCGATCAGGGTTCATCGTTGAAGGACCGGGATTGGCCTCGTCGCTCTGGGCGCTATGCTTCTGGGCGTGGCGTCTCTATAGAATGTCGGTAGCTTCTTAGGATCGACTGGAGAGTTCGACCCGGATCATGCCAGACCGGCCAGACCGGCTCCCGCGAAGCATCGTGAAGGCTATCGACGATAGCAAGATTACTCGGCGTGCGCGCGCCGGCCAGCGCTCGAAGCATCGATTCATTGGCATATGGCCCGTCGTGGTGAAGGGCCGTGTGTTCGCGCGTTCGTGGACGCTCAAACCATCGGGTTGGTACCCCGGACGTTTCTCGATGATCCGTTGGGATCGATTTCTGTCGGGGAACGGCAGGTCAGGGTTCGGCCGTTCGTATTCGCAGCGACGCATCCGCGATATGCCGTCGGGCCAACACGCGAGCAAATGCTCGACCCCGGATCCCGGAAGTACGTCGTCGGCTTCCGCACTGCGCGCCGCGTGAGGCCACCATCCCCGAATTCGTGCCGCGGTAATTGCCCATGCGCGACACTTCAGGACGTCGTTTATGCCCTCACGTTCGTCAAAAGCTCGTGGATTTTGCGGTCGTCGCAATCCCGACGATTGCGCTTGGCATTGGCATAACCTGGCGATCTTCACGGTTGTCAACGCACTTCTGCTCCGGCCGCTGCCCTATGCACCCCGAGCGGCTCGTCATGGTCTGGCAGGACCTCCGTGCGCAGGCGGGCCGCCCGATGAGTGGGCAACACCCGGAATTATGCCGACTGGCGCCGCGAAGCTGGCATCTTTAACAGATCGCGGTGCTGACCGGCTGGCGACCGACATTGACGTCGGACGGTGAGCCGGGCGTTGGCCGGAGAACAGGTCTCACACGAGTATTTCTCCGTCCTCGGCGTGACTCCAGGGTTGGCCGCAATGTCGCGCCCGAAGACGATATTGCCGAATGCTCGGCGCGTGGTCGTAATCAGCGATGGATTGTTGTGGAATCGCCGCTATGGAAGGGCTTCGTCTGCCATCGGTCAAATGCTGACGCTTGGCGGGGGCCGCACGAAATCATTGGAGTACTTGCCCGCGGGCTTTCGTCCTATCGTCGCCTCCGCCGCTGGTCTGGCGGCCTCTTCGGCATACGTCAATCCGGCTCGCGGCGCCGTGGTGTTGCGCTGTCGCCCGGCTTTCCGTGAAGGTGACGCTTGCGGCCGCACAGTCAGCGGCAACCAATCTCGCGAAACGTCTTGAAGCCGCCTACCCCGATTTCAACGAAAAGACCGGCTTCAATCTGACGCCGCTCCATGAGCAGGTCATCGGCGACGTCAAGCCGGGCTTGATCGCGCCGTGTTCGCTGCAGTCATCTTCCGTGATGTTGATCGCCTGCGCGAACATCGCGAACCTTCTCCTCGCGAGGGTCGGTGCGCGGCGCGAACGCCGTCCGGGCTGCACTCGGGCGACTCGCCGGCGCGTGATTCGGCAACTCCTGACTGAGCATGGTTCTGGCAGCGATCAACAGCGTGATCAGTGCTGATCGGGCTGTGGGCGGTCCACAGCCTCGTGTCGCTCGCGCCGGCAAACGCCCCGCGGATCAGCGATAGGATTCGACTGGCCCGTGTTCGCCTTTGCCGCGTTCCTGACCTGTGCCACCGGCGTCGTGTTTGGCCTTGCGCCGGCGCTTCAATCCTCGCGCAGCGACGTCCAGCGCAGGCACTGAATGACGCGGCGCGCGGTGGTTCCTACCGGAGCCTGGGAGGCCGCGCGATGCAGCGAGCGCTCGTCGTTGCCGAAGTCGCTCTGGCTGACGTTGCTGACCGGTGGCGCGCTGTTGCTCCGAGTCCTTCGTGCGTCTGCAATCGGTAACCTGGGCTTCAATCCTGAAAATGTGCTCGTCGGCGTCGTCAATCCGCCGCGAACGACCTACGACACGCGGCCGAAATACCGCGCCTTCTACGATCAGGTGCTGGAAAAGGCGAGCGCGATTCCAGGCGTCGAGGAGGGCGGCGCTCACATCCGTCCCTTCCGCTGAGCGGCGACAGCGACATGAACGCTTCAGCATCGAGGGGCGTCCTGCGCCGTCGTCTCAGTCTGAAACACCAGTTACGTGGTACTTGGTAAGTGCCGGCTACTTCGACGCAATGGGCATGACGCTGCGGCGCGGACAGGCTGTTTTTCCCGCCGGGCGAGGCCGCGCAAATCCGTGTCGTGAACGAAACGTTCGCCTGGAAGTATTTTCCGGGCGCGGATCCTATCGGTCGCCGCCTCCGATTTGGCGGCGACGACAGTGTGGGCGAGCATCATCGGAATCGTCGGCGACGTGAAAGCCAGCGGCGCTCGCGAACGGCGAAGGTCGAAGTCTTCATCCCCTACTGGCAGTTCACCGAGCCGGGCACGCTGTGGTCCTTCTCAAGGGCCGAGTCCCGGCGATTTGCCTCGCCGCTCCGTGCAGCGATCTCGTCGATCGATCGCTCGATTCCGGTTTCCGGGCATCACGACGCTGTCCCAGATGGTCGGCGATTCGATCGCAGAACCAAAATTCTTTGCCACGCTCGCCGTGATGTTTGCCGGAATGGCCGCGCTGCTGGCCGCGGTCGATATCTACGGTGTCATGGCCTATTCGGTCTCGCAGCAGACCACAGATTGAGTCAGAATGGCGCTCGGCGCCACGCGGATGGACGTGTTTCGCTCAATCCTGACGGATGGCCTGCGCTTGACCGGCATCGGGCTGACGCTGGGGATCGCCGGGTCTCTCATCACCGCGCGCTGGCTGACGACGCTGTTGTTCGGGTGAGGCCGGGAGATCCGGGGTCTTGGCCCTGGCGAAATCGCCGTGTTGCTGGTCGTATCGGTGATTGCTTGTGTGGTCCCGGCACGCCGGGCGACACGAGTCGATCCGATGGTGGCGATTCGCGCACTGTAGCCAGCGAAGCGGGCGACGACGATCGTCGACGAGCGTCGCACGCGGGCTGCGCGGTGTCGTCGATCACATGACGGTTTTTCTCGCTGAGATCGCTCGTCGTGCTGGTCTGATTCCCGGAACTATTGCCGGTTATGTTCGGTTCAGACTACAGCGACGGATCCGGACATACGGACGTCAAGGAGGACGCATGAAGAAGACAATCGGTGAGCTGTCGTTGTTCGGACTGGCCATGGGCATCGCGACCGTCTTCGTGATTCCCTCGAACATCGAGCCGCTGTTCTGGCTCGTGATCTTCGCGATCAGCGCGTCTGTCATCGCGCGTCGTTGCTCCGATCGCCATTTTGTGCAGATTCTCCTCGTCGGCCTTGCAAACTGCGTGTGGGTGACCGGCGCTCACGTTCTCTTCTTTCATCAGTACATCGCCAATCATCCTCAGGAAGCGGCGATGATGGCGTCCGCTGCCCGATTCTCCGCGATTGATGATGGCGATGGTTGGTCAGTGGTTGGAGCCGTGTCCGGCGCGGTGATGGAGTTTTCGCGGTCGTGGCCGGCAAGCTGTTGCGTCGCAACCCCGCGACCGTCGCGCCGGCACCGGTGACTGGTCAGACCCCGGAGGCCACAGGTTCCTTGCGGTTCCAGACCTTTGACAGGGCATAATTGCTCAGGACGCGGACTCCATCATCGTCTTCGTGCTGTGCGCATGCGCACTCGGCTGTCTTCCGCGGGACGACCGGCGCTGTACTGGCGCGTGTCGATCCGGATCGACTCGCGCATGGACCCGCCGCGCTGGGCCACGCTCGAGCGGCAGCTGCTCGCCGACAACGTGCCGGCGGCGCGCGAGTTCTTCAACAAGTATTTCGACGACCGCGGCTACCTGCAGGTCTTCGTCCGCTGGGGCGCCAACGACGGCCCCGACGATGCGTTCGAGAATTTCAACCACTGGCCCGAGCTGCACGCGCTCGGCGCCGGCGACGACATTCTGCAGATGTTCACTCAAGGGTCACGAAGGGCTGCTCGAAGCAGTACACCGAAGCGAAGACGACCGACGTGCCGATCGCCCGTCAGGGCATGTACTACAAAGAGTTCATCGTTCAGTCGGACTGGATGCACCACGGCGAGGGACTGCAGCTCTTCAACCGCATGGGGCTGTCGGTTCCGGCCGATTCCGAAATACCAGGAGCGCGCGCGCCGCTTCGCCGGCTTCTACATGGGCGAGGATCCGGAGGCGCCCAACTACGATCCGGCGCACAAGATCATCCGCAGCATGGAGAACGGCAGCCGCGGCCCGATGCTCGCGCCAGGCGACCGCGCTCGACTGGGTCGGCGATCCGTTCGACGTGAAGGGCTTCGACGCGCTGCACGGCGAGTCGACGTTCGCGCAGTTCCTCGCGCACTACCAGGAATACGGCGACGTCGTCGGCGATCACTTCCTGAACCTGGCCGCGACCACGCTGCCGACGGACGCGTATCTGCTCGCCGGCGAGGCCAAAGTACAGGCGTGGATCGTCGAGTACATGGATGCGTGGCTCGATCGGATGAAGCAGAACCGCGGCATCATCCCGAGCTTCGTGGATCTCGACGGCAAGATCGGCGGACCCGGACGGCAAGTGGTGGAAGAACGCATACGGCTGGGGCTTCAGCCCGGTCAATCCCGTGACCGGCGAAGCGCGAGGATCGCAACCGGATTCCGCGCGCGCTGGTCGGTTTCAGCAACGCGCTGCTCGTGACCGGCGATCAGAAATACGTGGACGCGTGGCGCGCGATGATCGACGCCGTGAACGCCCAGTGCGAAGGAGATCGGACGGCCGCAAGAAGTATCCGACGATGTACGGCGACCAGGGCTGGTACGGCTGGCGCGACAACCCGTGGAACGTCGGCGCGCTCGAGGTGTGGTACTGGTCGCAGAGGCCGCAGGATCTCGAACGCATGATCGACCCCTCGACTTCGCTCGGGGCAGGCAAATGGACCGCGTTCCTTCAGGGCAAGAACGCCGACGTATCCCGAACAGGCGCTGGAGCGCGATCTGAAGATGATCCAGCAGCGCGTCGACGCGATTCCGCCGCGATACGACGCCGCCGGAGACGCGCCTCGCCGACAACATGCTCGACTACAACCCGGCCGCGACCGAAGTCGATGGTTGCAGCTGATGTGGGGCGCGCTGCTGCCCGGCCGTGAAGGCGGCCTGCTGAACGCGCGGCTGCGCTACTTCGATCCCGATCGCAAGCGCGCCGGCGTGCCCGACGATGTCGCCGCGCTCGTGTCCGAGCTTGTCGACACGCGCACGGTGGTGACGCTCGTCAACCTCGGGACCGAGCCGCGATCGGTCATCGTGCAGGGCGGCGCGCACGGCGAGCATCAGTTGATCAGCGTCACGAGCGGCGGCACGACCACGCCGGTCGAACGCGCCGCTGCTGAAGGTGCGAACTGGCGCCGCGGCTGCGGACAGCAGCTCGTGCTGGAGATGAAGCGATACGCGAACGTTCCGACCGTGCTGCATCCGTGGCAGCGATGAGAGTGTCTCTGGGGGATAATCCCCACGGGAGTCGGGATCCGGGATCCGGAACCAGCACGGAGCTGGAAGCGATGCGATGGAGGAACGTCGTGCGAAATCGGTCGTGGGTCGCGGTTTGTCTTCTCATCTGCAGCGTCTTGTACGTTGCAGCGCAGCAGGGCGCCTCGACGGGTGAAGAGAGTTCGTCGGCGTCTGGTCTGGCGGCTGGGAGGGATCCGGGAGCTCTGGTTATTCCAGGTGACGCTTGAAGAAGGACGGCCCGGTTACCGGCAGGGTATCGGTCACGGGGCGAACCACCTACTTACAAGGCGACGTTCAAAGCGCTCTCGTTCGAGGGAAAGAAGATGACCGCGAAGTACGACTCCGCCAAGCGACCAGGCCAGTCCTGCTGATCTCGTTCTTCGATGGAAACAACGCAAAGGGCACGTGGTCTCTGCGGACGAAGTCGGATGGCACCGAGGTCGTCGCGGGAACCTGGACGGTGACGAAGAGTAGGTGGCGCCCATCGGTCCCATGACGTCTGGGCCGTCGCGAGCGCCTACGAGCAGTACGTCGGGCGCTGGAGCCCGCTCGGTCGCGTCAGCGTTTCTTGCCTGGCTTGGCATGCCGGCAGGGTCGAGGTGGCTGGATGTTGGCTGCGGCGCAGTTGCGCTGAGCCAAAGCATCCTGGGACTCGCCGACCCCGCGCGCGTCGTCGGCATCGACGCCTCGATCCCCTTCGTTAGCTACACAAACCGCCGCACCGCCGACCCGCGCATCAGATTCATGGTGGGAGACGCGGAGCTGCTTCCGGTTGCCACCGGTTCTTTCGATTGCATCGTATCCGGGCTCATGCTCAACTTCGTGCCGAACCCGCACGCGGCGATCGCGGAGATGGCCCGCGTCTCTTGCGCACCAGAATGGATTGGTCGCCCGTGCCGTCTGGGACTACGCCGGAGACATGCAGCTGATGCGCGCTTCTGGGACTCGGCCGCCGCGCTCGATGCGGCGGCCGCGCGATCTGGAAGTGAAGGCCGCCGCTTTCCGTGTGCCGGCCCGATGCCCTTGAAAAATTCGTGCACGAAGCCGGTCTCAGTACGCGCAGTCAGTCCACTCGACGTGCCGACCGTGTTCAGAATTTCGACGATTACTGGTCACCGTTCCTCCAGGCAGGGACCGGCGCCCGGATACGCGATGAGTTTGAGCGGGGAGCGCAGGACGAGCCTTCGTGAACACATTCGAGCGTCTCCGACCAAGCCGATGGCTCGATCCAGGCTCGTGGCGCGTGGGGCGTTCGCGGACGCAAGCCATCGAATTCGCATCGCGACGAGCGCGTGCAGCTGGAAACGTGACTCAGTGCCTCAAGTGCGCGACGCCAGTTGCCCCGGACGCGTCAGTGTCCGCGGTGCGGGATCGTCTTTGCGAATACGAGCAGCGCGCGGACCGACAGCAACCTCCCCTGGTCGCGTCAGTCGCCGCGCACCCGTCGCGCCACGCGGTTCGCGATCCCCTTCGAGATGTCACCAGATTCGCGCGCCGGCCTGCTGGTCGCACTCATTGTCTGGACCTGGCATTTCGCCCGGTTGCTGCTATGGGTGTGGCGGCAGTCAGTCAGTCCTTCACCTGCCGAATCTCGTCTTCCACGAAGCCGGGCACGTGTTCGCACCTTTCGGCCAGTTCGTGGCGTGCTCGGCGGAAGCCTCTTCCAATTTGCTCTGCCGCTGGCGCTCGCGATAGCCTTCCTCAAACAAAGGAACCCATTTGGCGCGGTGGTCTGCGTGGTGGGCCGGAGAAAACCTGATCGACGTCGCACCTTACATTGCCGGCATACGCGCGCTGCAGCTGAATTTAACGCTCCTCGGCAAGAACGGCGCCGAGGTTCGGGGCACGACTGGGAATACTTGCTGGCCACGCTCGGCTGGCTGCGCTTCGACCACCGGTCGATTGGGTTGGGCGCCCATCGCATCGGTCTTCTGATGATGATCAGCGCCTTGATTTGGGGCGCCCTTTATCGTGAAGAACGTGGATGAGACTCAACGTGGTGAGGTGGGTTGATCAGCCGGCCATAGTCCGCCGGCAAGACGGAGGAATCGCATGGCGTTCCGTTCGAGCACGATCGTAGTGGGAATCAAAGGAACGGTGGTCGCAATCGATCGCGACAGCGGCAGACGCTGTGGAGCACGCCGTTGAGGGCTCCGACTTCGTCAACCTCACACTCGACGGGGAGACGTGTTCGCCTCGTCAAAGGACGTCTCTACCTCGATGCGAACGGCGAATCCGATGGTGCAACGAGCGCGATCTCGGGTGGGGAATTGTCACCATCGCCGGGGCATCGCAAGTGGCAGCGGCCGAGGGAGAAGCGGCGGCGAGATGCCGCGGCCGGCCGCAGCCACATCTGCATAGCGCTATCGTATGCCGGGCCCTCTTCACGAAGGGCGTTCCGTGCGATGCGTCCGGCATTTGAACTGCCTGCGCCGCGCGCGCGGCGCTCCAGGTTCGAAGCCTTCCAGAGAGGTTCGAATGAAGAGAGTCGTCGTCCTTGGCATGTTGATGGTGGTTGGCGCACTGTCAGGTGCGGTCGCCGCCTTCCAACGGTCCGACAAACCGAAAGTCCCGGAGGCGCGACGAAGATCAGCACAGCCTCGCATGTCCTCCAGAGGCGACGGCAATGATGCGAGGGGACACGCGGCGCGTCTTCATCACGGCCAGCTGGCGCGCCATCGTGGTCGACATCGCCAAGAAGAAGGGGCTGGGGACAACCGATCCTCGACACGATCGGGACGCTGACCGACAAGCCCGTCACGACCATCGTCAGCCACGCACACCCACTACAGATCACGTGAACGGCAACGCCGAGTTTCCACCGAACTCGTCAGAGGGGTGATCAAGCCGCACGAAAGAGACGAAGACCTACATGGGAACAGGGCAATCCCGTGTTCGGCGTCGCGCCGCAGTCGCAGGAAAAGATCGTCAAGGACGACAGCAAGCCGGGTCAGGGGCGGACCTTCGGCCAGACCTGGACGATTGGCAGCGGGAAGGATCAGGCTGCGACTTGCGCTATTTCGGTCCGGCGCGCACACGGCGGGGACGCGTTCGTGATCATCTTCCCGGCACTCCGCGTGATGCAGCTGCCGGCGATACGTTTCCGACCAGTGACCTTGCCGGATCATGTGACAGGAACAACGGCGGCAACCGGCGCTGGCTATTCTGAAACACGATCGCCAGCGGCCGCCGCGGTAAAAGCACATCGATAATGGATCATCGATCACTTTCAGCGCGCCACTAATGCCAACGCAGCGACTCGACGCCGTCCAGCCATGCGCCTGCTTTTCGGAGTGCCGTTGCGGACTTCGTCAAGTTCGTCCAGGACGCCAAGATCGGCAAGACCGTGGACGATGTGGTGAGCTCGTGGAAGACACCGGGCAAATACACGGGCTATGTTGAGGCGAACGCGCGGCGCGGGTCAAAGGGGACGTCCAGGTAATCTGGGACGAGACGAGTAAGGCATCTGCAGTCCACAGTCTACGCTTCTGCCCTGATGACAATCGCTCGCCGAATGCCCCTCATCTGCTCTGGCGCTCTGCGCTGGCGCGTGCACCGATGCGGCCACGCGAGTGGCGTGCGATATTCAGTCAGGCGCGGGAAGGCTGGGAGCTCGCGAGGCGAACGCGTCGAGATCCGTACATATGCCGAGCCGCTGGCCTGAAGGCTGCGCCGGGTCCTAGTACGTTGCAGTATCGGAAAGGGCTCCGCGACGGCCGAGGGAACAACAACTTCCACATCAATCCTGGCGCTGACGGCCTGCTTCGGGCACGCTGCTACAACTCCAGCGGCAACCCGCACGCCTGGAGCACCACCTACCACCCTGCGGTCCGTGGATGCGCCAGCTGCGTCGAGGTCGAGAAGCCGGGCGGAGACGCGGCCGTGATTACTGGGTCGAGCGCAGGGCGCGCGGGGCCGTCTGGTTGGTTTGCGTGAGCAGGCTGCACCAAGGAACCGCACGATGAAGCGCTGTTGTCGCGCCGATCGCCGCTCATGGCGCTGGGCTCGACGCCCACCGCTGGCAAGTCGGGCAGGATCCGCTCGCACGCGTCGAGCAGGAGACTGGTGCGAAAGGTCTCACCGACGGTGACCGAGATTCGCCATCGCATCCACCAGAATGGAGCAGGCTGTCGAACCGTGAGGAGAAGACCGCGGCGCTCGTCGCCGACTACCTCCGCACAGCTCGGGCTCGAGGTGCAGACCGGCGTGGCGCACCACGGGGTCGTCGCGCTGCTGAAAGGCGGGCTGCCGGGGCCGGTCGTCGCCGTGCGTGCCGACATGGACGCGCTGCCCGTGACCGAGGCGACGAACCTGCCGTTCGCGTCGAAGGTGCGCGCGACCTATCTCGGGCAGGAGGTCGGCGTCATGCACGCCTGCGGACACGACATCCACACCGCGGTGCAGCTGGGCGTGCGCGACCGTGCTGAGCGCGATGAAGGCGAGACCTGCCGGGACGGTCAAGTTCATCTTCCAGCCGGCGGAGGAAGGCGCGCCGCCGGGAGAAGCCGGCGGCGCGTCGCTGATGGTGAAGGAAGGCGTGCTGCAGAACCCGCGCCCGCAGGCGATCTTCGGGCTGCACACGTTCTCGGAAATGGCGGTGGGGGACATCGGCTACTCGGTCGGCCCGGCCCTCTCCGCGGCGGACACGTGGGAAGTGAAGATCACCGGACGGCAGTCGCACGGCGCGCGGCCCGGAGCTGTCGATCGATCCGATCGTGACCGCCGCCCAGTTCGTCCAGGCGCTGCAGACGATCCGCTCGCGCAGCTTCGCCGGCCTCGAGCCCGGCGTCGTCACGATCGGGACGATTCACGGCGGCGACGCGCCACAACATCATTCCCGGCGACGTGACCTGACCGGCACCATCCGCACGTTCCGATCGGAGATGAGCACGCTCGCCGAGGCGCGGCTCCGCGCCATCCTGAAGGGGATCACCGAGGCGGCCGGCGCGACCGGCGAGGTCGTCCGCTACGCGCGTGGCGCGCCGGCGACGATCAACAACGACGCGCTGACCCGCGAATCGGTCCCCTCGCTCGAGCGCGCTGTCGGGAAAGCGCACGTGACCGTCATTCCGCCGTCCATGGCGTCCGAGGACTTTCTTTCTTCGCGAACGAGGTGCCTGGCTTCTTCTATCGTCTCGGGCAGGTGAAGCCCGGCACGACCTCGAGCGATCACCACACGCCGACCTACCTGGCCGACGACAGCTCGATTCCCGTCGGCATCAAGGCGATGAGCGTGGTCGATCTCGACTACCTCTCGCGCATCGAAGTAGAGAGTCGCTTCATGAACGCGCTTGGGCGATATCCGAGATGGAAGCACTCCGACGCCGGTCACACAGCTGCTGCACGACCTGAACCGCGTCGGCAAGCTTCCCCTCACTATCGTTCGTTTGAGAGAGGAGGACGCATTCCACGGCGTCCGGTGCCCGTTGTGCGCCTGGCGTCCAGATGCTTCCAGCCGCTGGTGCTGCGAGCCGAGCCGGTCGCCCGAGCCTTCTTTCCAGGATGTCGAACCGTCTGGAATACATTCTCCACGCGCGGGCGATGTCCCGGCTGCGATCATCAGTGGCGTTGGACGTCCTGTTCTCTCCTGCTCGGGGCTGGTCGCTGCACGAGGACTGGTGCATGGCGCGGACGAGCGGGCCGGCGGTCATTGAGCGCAGGCACGAGCATTCACAGCGGCGAATCGCTGAAGGAAGGTAAGCCATGCTGTCGAGGCGCGAGATGCTGGCAATCACCCCGCTTGCAGCCGGCGGCGGCCATCCGTCGTGCCCGGCCTTCAGATGCGACCGCCTCGCAACCATCGACAGCCGTGACGTTCACCGCGCCGGCCGGTGCCTGCGACTGCCATACCCACATCTTCGGAGATCCTCAGCGCTTCCCGTTCGCGTCTGGCAGGACCTACACACCGGAAACGGCATCCGTCGCCGAAATGCGCGCACTGCATCAGCGCGCTCCGCACCTACGCGCGTCGTCATTGTCCAGCCGAGCGTTTACGGGACCGACAACGGCTGCACGCTCGACGCGATCCGTCAGCTGGCTCCGAATGCCCGCGGCATTGCGGTCATCGGCGACTCGACATCCGATGCGGCGCTCGGACGACATGCATCACGGCGGGATCCGCGGGATTCGGATCAACCTGGCCACAGTCGGTCAGACCGACCCTGAACTCGGCAAGCGACGTTTCGAAGCCGCCGTGGCACGCATCGGGAAGCGCAAGTGGCATATCCAGATGTTCACCCAGTTGTCGGTCATCGCGGCCTATGCAGAAGGAGATCGCGTCGCTCGCCGGTGCCGGTGGTCTTCGATCATTTCGGCGGCGCTCAGGCATCGGGAGGCCTGTCGCAGCCTGGCTTCGACGTGTTGCTGGATCTCGTGCCGAGCGGGACATGCCTATGTGAAGGTGTCGGCGCCATATCGCGGATCCACCAGCGCGCCAGATTTTGCCGACATGGGCCCGCTGGCCAAAGGCGCCTGATCGCCGCAGACGTCCGTCGAGTCCTGTGGGGCACCGACTGGCCGCATCCCGATACCGCGGTCTGGCAACAGCCGACTGAGATCTCGCCGCTTGCGTCAAATAGACGATGGCCGGGCGTTCAACCAGTTTGCGACGTGGGCTGGGAACGGCCGAGGAGCGGAAGACCATCCTCGTCGAGAATCCGTCAGAGTCTGCTATGGGTTCTGAGCCGGGATCCGTAATCAGGGATCCGGGATCCGCTGGATCCACCTGATGAACGGCAGGTAAGCCGGAACCCTCCGCTGGTAGTCCACAAACGCCTCGCCGAAGCGGTGAGCGCCAGCAGCGTGTCTTCGATCCGCACGCGAATCTCGAGCCCTACTGAGGAAGAACATCAGCGCGGCGAGAAGCGCGAGCATCGGTGTGATAAGGAACCCGGTGCCGAGCAGCATGCACAGCATCGACGCGTAGATCGGGTGGCGCACGACGCGGTATGCGCCGGACTGCACGAGCTGATGGTCTGCTGTTGAGGCCTGCGTCGAGACCGCCATTGCCGTGCCGAGCGTGCGGGCGCTCGTCCGAGACAGGACGCTGCCGAGAGTCAAGAAACCAACCGATGCGGCTATCCGGGCGGCCGACGGCGAGCGGGCGAAGTAGTTGTTCATCCAGAGAATGGCGAACCCGATGCCCTGGATGAAGATGCCCTCAGCGCGCCCGGCGGTCGACCGTCTGCGCCTGAGCCCTTCATGCTTGATGAGGAAAAAGGGTGCCGCCCAGGCAGCCCACCCTGCCGCCAGCACGCCGAAGAGGTAACCCGGCATGGAGCGGATTGTAGAACAGTCGCATCGAACGTGCGCGCCGCGGAGGGTTGCGGGACTGACCAGATCGCCAGGCCCTTCCTCGAGGCACGCAACAGAATTCGCAGCGTGCGACATGTTTTGTCATTCGGCACGGACGGATGCTGCACTGATCGAGCCGGGATCTCGGGCGGGCACATTCTTCGCAAGGCGCGTCGGGCATGAACTGGTTCAGGGTCCTGCGCGGCCGGCTCGAATACCAGGGCCGAATCACGCGCGAGCCGTTCAAGCGGTGGGCCGCCACGAAGGAAGGGACCGAGGACGATCGGGCGGGTGGCCGCGGGACTTCGCTTCAGCCTGTTCGGCCGCACACGCGCCGCACGACGCCGCCTGTGGCGCGCCCTGCACGATGCGTCCTGTGCGCGTTCGGTCACGGCTGCGATCGCTGCCGAGGCACCACGCTACATGCAGGTCGTTGGCAGGCTCGCGTATTCGGACGGGGCTGCCTCGCCTCAACATCGCGCTTCACCGCCTTGTGCTGGTGCCGCGCGCGATGATTGCCGGCCACGCGCGCGTCGCGCTCTTCAAGCGCCTCGGGTGAGGTCCCAGAGCTTGCTGCCCTCGACGAGTCCGTCCGGCGTCTTCTTCTTCGACCAGATCGTGATTGAGATGGATGCGGCGCTTCAAAGAGCGTCCCCGTCTCCCCGCGATCCTGTCCAGGCGCACGACGAATGGGCGTGCGTCGGCATCAGCAAGGACGTGGAATGGGCGGATCCGCTCTGGTCCGGCCCCACGACGGCGTCGGCCACGTCTTCATGTTCGAGTTTCCGCGTGCGGGACTATCGCGCAAGGATCGAAAGCCATCGAGGCGATCCATTCGCGAGATGGCCGAAGGCGTCACGTCGCTCAGCAAGATTCAACGGTACGCGATGGTCCGCACGGCGTCCGCCAGGTGAAGGGTTTCCACGCTTCTCGGCGAGGCGGGGTCTGACCCCAGTCTGACCCTGGTCTGACCCCAGTCTGACCCTGGTCTGACCCCAGTCTGACCTGGTCTGACCCCAGTCTGACCCCTCACCCCCTCACAGACTTGTCAGACCGATGCCAGTTTCGACGTGGGTAGACCCTGCCCGTGGGCCTGTTTACCGTGTCGTTTTGCGTGGTACGCGCCTTGCGGCGTCTGGAGCGCCCCGCGGTCTGTGCGAGGGCTTGACAGTCAGGAGCAACGCGCGTGAAACGCTGTGCGTCGTGCGGACGGGAGATTTCGGAGTCAGCAGCCGTTTGTGCCGGAGTGCGAACAGTGGGCCCTTGAACCACACCGCGCCCGCGCCGGCACCGTCGTCGCCGGTCGCTCCGCTATTCTCATCGCCAACGTCTGACGTATCCGCGCCGCCGGCCACGGCGTTCGCGCCAGCGACCACTGCGGCGTCAGCGTCACCAGCCGTTCCGAAGAACTCACCGGTCACCGTTGCGGCATCATCCCGCAACGGAGGTTTGAGCCGTCGCGAGCTGACGATCATGGCGGTGGCCATCGTCGGCGGCGGCATCATCACGTTCGCGCTGATAGCGGCTCGCGGCGGCTCGTCCACGACCGTGGCGGCTGCGAAGCGTCGCGCCCGCCGCTCGACCGTCCGCCGCCGCAGGACCCGCCGCGCCCGCGAAGAAGGCGACTCAAGCCTGGAGCACCGCGCGGCGCGGCTACTGGACTGCGAACCAGCATCACGCGGCTGCGTTCGAGCTGCCGGCCGAGAACACCGTCGCCATCTGGATGAACTACGTTCGTCCTCTTCTCGTCGTCAGGTGCATGGCGAAGAAGACGGAGGCGTTCGTCTACACCGGGTCGGCGCTCAGGATTGAACCGAACACCGAGGATCACACCGTGTCTTTCCGGTTCGATGACGAGCCGGCACGCACCGAGCGGTGGCCGGATTCGGCCGAGCACGACGCGCTGTTCGCGCCTGATCCCGTTGCTTTCGCGCGGCGCGTGATGAGCACGCACTCGCTTCGCTTCGGATATCACCCCCACAACGCAGAGCCCGTGGAAGCGGTGTTCGAGGTCAGCGGACTGACCGACCTCATCGCGCCGTCCGCGAAGGACTCTGCGGCTGGCAGAAGTAAGCTCATTCCCTCCGATGCTCCTGCGACGTAATCCCGCCTCCTGTCGGGATCGCCTTCGACCTTCGTGACCGAGCGCTCAGGTCCGGAGCCCGGCCCACGCATCCCGGTTTGATACCATTCATCTGCCAATGAAGAATCTGCAGTGGGTACTGGATTTGTCTCGAATTGACCGTGACGCCAGTCGTCGGCCCTGCTGGTCGCCCTGCCATTCTGGCGGAAAGGCGGCATGATCTTCGGCAACATCCTTGGCACCGCCATCATCTTCGGCTCGGCCTTTGGACTGATCATGCGTGAGTAGCAGTGGAGCTGGATCGGATAGTCCGCGCGTGCCTCGATGCCGGCGACGTCTGCTTTCCCGAGCCAGGCGCGTTCACGAGGTTCGCCATCTACGCATTCATCGGCCTCGTGGAGGTGTTCGCGCTGTTCTCGTTCAGCCTTCGGGTGGAGAAGAAACAGCGGGATCGCGACTATGCGCCCGAGTGGCGATGAACCAGCCCTGAGCCATGAGCCTTGAGCCTTGAGCGCTTGCGTGTATCGTCTACCGCATGCACATCTCCGGCTCTGCTGCTCACGGCATTCCTGGCAACACCGTCTGCCGATCAGCGCTCGTCGTCCGCTGCTGCGTGCACGACCTCAACACCCGCGTGCACTGAATGGGTCACGATCGGCGCCGGCCCGGCACGGTCGATGATCTACACGTCGTATTCGCTCGACAGGCCAAACGATCGAATTCAGCGCGCGCTCATCATGGTCCACGGCACCAACCGCAATGCCGATCACTATTTCGCGACGGCAATGGCCGGCGGCGTTTCTTGCGGGCGCAGTCGAGGATACTATCGTCATTGCCCCGCGCATCATCGCGTGCGCAGACAAGCCTGAAGTGAACGAGGTGGTCTGGAGCTGCGGCGGCGACAGCTGGCGATCGGGCGGAGCTGCGTCGAGTCATCCCGAGCTTTCCTCGTTCGATCTCGCGGATCAGATTCTCAGGAAGCTCGCAAACAAGAGCACATTTCCAAACATGAAGGCCATCGTCGTGGCGGGACATTCGGCAGGCGGACAGTTCGTGACGCGGTTATGAGATGTCGAATCGCCTTCACGAAACGCTCGGCGTTCCGGTGACATACGTGGTCGCCAATCCGTCGAGCTACGCCTGGCCGGCGTCGACACGGCCACTGGCCTCGGACGACGCGGAGGCGGCGGGCGCGAAGGATGGGTGGAAGTCTGAGACGGTGTCACACCAATTTCACCTACGGCGCCTATGATTCAAGCGTGCTGCCAGGATTACAACCGTTGGCCCCTCGGGCTGGAAACACCGCGCGTCAGGTTACACGACAAAGATGAGCGATGAGCAATTGAAGAAGCAACTGATCTCGCGACCGACGACATATCTTCTCGGTCAGGTGGATACGCTGCCGCTCGGAGGGTTTGACTCGTCGTGCTCCGCGATGGCCCAGGGACCCACGAGGCCGCGCGAGGTGGAAGCGTTCGTGAAATACGTGAACGAGACGCTCGGCGCCAAACACCAGGCGATCATCGTTCCTGAATGCGGTCACAACGATCGTTGTGTCTACACGACTGATTCGGTGTTTCCAGTCATTTTTCCGAAGTGATACGAGCATGAAGCGATTGCGTATCGTGCGTCTCCTCTGTGCCGCGTCTTCAACGTGGCTTGCGCTGAATGTCTGGACCGGGAACGCGCAGACCCTGACGACGCCGGCACCACCACCCGCACAGTTCCCGCCGCTCGGAACAGGGCGTCTCGACCACGGAAGCGCGAACGCTTCAGGCCACCGTTGACGAGCTTGCGGCGAAGATCGCGGCGCTCAAGAAGCAATACCGGTCGAGCCCGATGCTCGATCGCGTCGCAGACGTCGAGGTATACTTCGAAGCGGTCCGCAGGCCGCTGAAATACGACGAACGGTTGTATGCCGGCCGCGGAGGCACGCCTGTCAGTTATGCGCAGCAGACGCTTGCGACGGGCATGGAACGCGCCGCCCAACTTGGCGAAGGGCAGCGCGCCCTGGATGACCGCAGAGTGGCGTGCGCGGCTTCTACTCGCGCATCGACGGCTCGCGCGCAGCCTTATCTACCTCACGATGCCCGACAACTACGACCCGGAGGCGAAGCGCCGCTACCGCCTCGACATCTTCATGCACGGCCGTGACGACACCGTGCTGGAACAGCAGTTCATGGCGAAGTCGCTGACCGGCTATACATCGAAGCCCTTTGCCGCCGGCGCCGATCGATTCATGCTGCAGCCCTACGGCCGCTACACGAATGCCAGCCGGTTTGCCGGGAGAGACCGACGGCCTCGAGGCGATCGAGTGCGGTCACGAAGGCATATCCCCATCGATCCGAACCGGATTGTGATGGCCGGCTTCTCGATGGGCGGCGCGTCGGCATGGTCGTACATCGTTCACTTTGCCGATCGGTGGGTCGCCGGAGCGCCGGGCGCGGGCTTCACGGAGACGGAAGTTTTCCTGCGCGGCGGTCTTGCGCGCCAGCCACAGAATGCGGTCCAGAAGACGCTGTGGCAATATGACGACCTCGACCGACTACGCCATCAACACGTTCAACGAGCCTGTCGTCGCGTACTCCGGCGAGATCGACGGCGCAGAAGCAGGCGGCAGACGCCATGGCCGCCGCGATGCCCGAGGAAGGCCTCAAGCTCGAACACATCATCGGCCCGGAACACGGGCACGCCACGAACCTGGTGCGAGGCAGACTCTTCAGGACCGCCTGGATCAGCTCGCATCAAGAGGACGGAATCCGGCTCCTGCCGAGATTCGCTTCACGACGTGGATGCTTCGCTACAACAAGATGTTCTGGATCACCGTGGACGCGATGGGAGAGGAATGGCAGCGAGCGAGGGTGAACGCAAAAGTCGAGGGGAACACGATTGCCGCCACCACCAGCAACGTCACCGCGATGCATCTCGACTTCGAGCGGGGCCTCGCCCCGTTTCCCGAGGGATCGAAGCCCGTCTTGAAGATCGACGATGCGACCATCACGCTTCCGGCGGTCAGCGGCGACCGGTCGCTAAGGGCCGCGCTGGTGCGCAACGGCGGCACCTGGAAGATCGGTGAGTTGCCGGCCGGGCTTCGAAAGGCCCATGGGCCTCAGGGACCGATAGACGATGCGTTCATGGGAATCGGTTCGTGATTGTGCGGCCGACTGGAACCCCGTTGTCGGAGGCGGCGGGGAAGTGGGCGCGCGAGCAGGCCGACTACGCAGTGTCCGAGTGGGTGCATTTCTTCCGCGGCGAGCCGATGGTGAAGAACGATAACGACGTGTCGAGCGAGGACATCGGCACCTGCAACCTCGTCCTGTTCGGCGATCCATCGAGCAACGGCATCTACAAGCGGATTGCCGATCGGCTGCCAATCCCGCTGGCGCGCTGACGGGATCGTGGTCGGCAACGAAAGTTCGACGCGAATCACGCGCCCGTGTTCATCTTCCCCAATCCGCTGAATCCGAAGCGATACGTCGTCATCAACAGCGGATTCACGTTTCACGATCAGTCCAACAACGACATGCAATCTCCCAAGCTTCCGGACTGGGCGATCGTGGACACTGACGAAGCCGGGGAACAACTACAAGTATCCTGCCGCTCTTCGTCGAGTCACAGGGTTTCTTCGACGAATCGTGGAAACTGAAGGGTCCGGCGAAATAGAAGGGAGGCGGTGATGATCGGGCGCAGAGATGTGGTAGCGGCGCTGGCAGGCGGAGCGATGTGCCTGGCCGGCATCACCGTGGCATCGTCGCAGTCGGCCGTTATGGGCTCGACTATCTTCGACTGGGCCGCCCTGAAGGCCGAACCGAACAAGACCGGTAGCGTCCGTCGCGTCGTCCAGCGGCCGACCGCGACGCTCGACGAGCTGGAGATTCACATCACGACACTGAATCCCGGCGAGACGCCGCATCCCCCGCATCAGCATCCTGCTGAAGAACTGCTGATCATCAAGGAAGGCACCGTCGAGTCCCTGGTGAATGGGGAGCTGCGCCGTGTCGGGCCAGGCTCGATCATTTTCCAGGCCTCGAATCAACTGCACAGCATCCGGAATGTCGGCACTCACACCCGCCACGTATCACGTGATCCAGTGGAAATCGCCAGGAACGCTGACCAAGTGAATCATGACGAGAAACTGGGCGTGTGATGGCGCGGCGTCTCATCAACTCAGGATCAACGTTCGAGCAGGAGATTGGTTACTCGCGGGCCGTTGTCGACGGTGACTGGATATTCGTGTCGGGCACGACCGGCTTCGATTACGCCAAGATGACGATCTCGGACGACATCGTCGAACAAACGGAGCAGTGTTTTTCGCAACATTGCCGCAGCGCTTGAAGAAGCAGGTGCACGACTCGACGACGTCGTCCGCGTGAGATACATCCTGCCGGATGGGGCTCAATTCAAAAAGTGCTGGCCAACGCTGCGCAAATACCTCGGGTCGATCAGGCCGTGCGCAGCCGATGATCGCGGCCGGGTTGGCCGATCCGCGCGATGCTCGATCGAGATTGAAGTGACGGCTCGACGGTCTTCCTGATCAGCTGGTCCCGGACCGGACCACGGATCCCGACTCAGATCATTGTGGCTTGTAGTCCTCCACAACCACCGCAACGAGTCCGGCAGGATCGCGCGGCCGTGGCGATTGCTGTGGAATCCCTGCCCGTATTCGAACGCTGTAGTCGTAGCCGCGCATAGGCCAGCGACTTTCGCGAGCGTCTGATTGGCAAGCGGCCAGTTGCCGTTGGCGTTGTCGAGATCGTTCTCGCCATCCTGCAGGAACACGCGAATCGGCTTCCGCGGGAACGTCTTGCGGACGAGTGCTTCGTAGTTGTGGCCGCCTTCGCGCACGGTCTTTCCGCTTGGCGATGTTGGTGAAGCTGCCGATCCACGAGAGCACCTTGCTGAACTCGTTCGGCCGCTCCCACGCGACGGTGAAGCGAGCAGATGCCGCCGCTGCTGGCGCCGGAGATCGCGCGGCTTGCGGCGTCGTGCCGAAGCTTCACGGTCTTCTCGACTTCCGGCAGGATCTCCTCCAGCAGAAAGCGCGCGTACTGATCGGAGAGCGTGTCGTACTCGAAGCTGCGGTTGGAGCCGCCGTCGGCGCGCGTGCCAGGTTGATGAAGATGCCGACCGTGACGGGCATGTCTCCCTTGGCGATCAGGTTGTCGAAGACCGTCGGCACGTAGTCTTTCGGTCCTGCGCCGTCCTGAAAGACCATGACGCGCCGCCGGGGTCTCGGGCCGCACTGCGCTGGCACGTAAACCCACCAGTCGCGCTTCGTGCCCTCGAAGATTTTGCTCTGCCACGGCGGCATCTGCTTGACCGTCCCCTTCGGAACATCCGATCGTTCGCGGCTGTCGGGGTGCGTTTCATACGTCTCGATCTGAGAGCCGCCAAGCGCGGCGATCCGAACCCAGCTCGTAGTGCCACGTCAGGGCCGCGCCATGCGACAGATTGACCGGCGACGGCATAGAGCCCACTCGTGCCCACCTTCACCATCGGCACGTTCAACGCTCCGGCGTCCGCCATCACCCGCGGGGTGACGTTCGGCGCCAGCTGAGGGCTTCCACCGCCCACGCGACCGTCAGCTCGTCGATCTTGGGCGGCGCCCCTTCAACAGGCTTCGCTGCCACCGGAAATAGGCGCGGATACGTTCTGCGAGTCTTCGGCCTCCGCGCCTTCCGGCTTGGCGGCAAGGGCAGCCTGGAGTGACTTCGGGGTCAGGGGCGCAGTTTCCTGCGCGAAGGCAGTAGCCGACAGACAGCAGAGTGGCGACGAGCACGTGATACAGTCTCATGCGCGGGGACTCTACTACGGCTCTTCAATCGGGTTCTACTGGGTCTCTGCAGGGTTCTGCGTGTTCTACGGGTTCGTTCTCGGTTCAGGTCCCGTATTGGAAGGCCGTCGAACCCTATAGAACCCTAGAACGAACCTAGTAGAACCCTGTAGAACCCCGCAGAACCTTGTAGAACCCAGTCTGGTTCTTAATCGCTGGCGGCCGCGATGATGATCATGATGATCGCCACCGCTGCTGCGGCTCCTGCCGCTGCGCCGGGCGCCAATCGCCCGCCCGACGCCATTGCTGCCCGTTGGTTCCGGTGTCACCGCGAGGATTTCATCGGACCTGATTTCGACGATGGCTTCCGCGCAGCCGTGTCTTTGGCTGAAGGTAGATGCTCCGATCGGTTGCCTTCATCGAGCGTCCCGCGCAAGGAATGACCTTTGTGCGCGATTGACGCCGCAGCCAGCGTTCCAGGGGGCAGCTTCGAACGTAATCGACCAGGACGCTTCGGCTTCGCACTGCTCGGCTGGCCGATAGTACGACGCGATGTGCGACGCGCGCATTGCCGGCCGTCGCGCATCCAGATGCGGTCACGGACGATGCACAAGATCAAGCACATCATCTGTCTGCGCGGGTTCGACATAGATGCTCGCTTTCTCAAAAGTCAAATCCGAATCCGACGCGAATCACGGTCTCATCCGGGCCGCCTCGGAATGCCACCCGAAGGTCATTGCGGAAGAACGTGCGGTCAGTGATGTACGCCTTGTATCCGACCGCCAGGAACGGGTTCACGCGCAGCGATGTCTCCGTGCTGTCGCCCTGGACCGGAGGCACGATGCGGCTCAGGCTCGTGACGTTGTCGTAGAAGTAGATTGGCCCGGGTTCATCCGTCTGGCGCTCCCAGGTAAAGTTCAGGCCGGCTGCCACGTGCGGGTGGAACCAGGCGTTGTGGAAGAACTGATACTGCTGGCTGATGCCAAGCGTGCGTCGGCTGAAACGGGACTCGACGGTGTAGCATGCGTAGCGCCCGGCGATGACGACTTGTTCCGGACGGAACGCCCGAGCCTCGGTGCCCGCTCCGAAGTCGACTTCAGTCTTGAGATTGTCGGTCCAGTGCCATCCGGTTGAGCCGGCGCCGTACAGGCTATGGATCCAGTTGTCGTGGTAGAACTGCCCGGGTGCGTGCGAGTTGGCGGCCAGCCACCCGATGGTCGCAGCCGCATCTCCCCGAATGACCGCCGGGGCAGGCTGAGCTGACGCTCCTTCCGCGACGGCCAGGACAAATGCCGCCACCACCATACCGGCCGATAAGTGGAATGTCCTCACATCCCGGAAGGCGCAGGATAGAAAAGAAGCGGCTCATGATCGGCGTTTCGCGGCCAGGTTCGAGCGAAACGCCAGCATCTCCATCTCCTCCTCCTGCAGCTCGCTCCCACGCACGAAGCCTGCCGGCCGCTTCCTCGAACCCGGTTGGAGAATCCAGGCGTCCTGCACCATCTCCATGTACGGGGATCCGCCGATCGGCGTAGTCGGAACAGGACGTGACCTTGAACGTGATCTGGACGCCTTTCAGACCTAAGGCGCTGCAGACCACGAGTTCCTCGTTCAGAGTCCTGCCGCGGACGATGGTGGAGCAGCGGCACGTTACGCACAGACTACTCTCGCCTTCGATGGGCGTTCCGTCTCGAACCTTGATTCGCATGTGGCGCTCCAACGGCTCGCTGCTGCACGACGCCTGCCACAGGCGAACTCCCGCGTTTCCCGATCGATCACATCGATGACTGACGAACCAACGCAGTTTCTGCGAGCCCGAACGGCCGGTCAGCACGCTGAAAGCGCAAGCGGCAGTGGTTTGCCAGAATCCCCGCGGAGAGACCCGATGATCGCGAAGGCCTTTGTGATGGCGGTTTCGATTGCGGCCATTGGCGCCGCTGCGACCGTCCGGTCGAAAGAGCTCGGTAAGCCTGGCATCACGCCGGCTCCCTGTCCCGACCAGGCCTGGGAGGAAGCGGATTCCACGTTCGAGGCGCTGCCGGGCGCGAAGGTTTCGTTCGGCCACTATGACGGTGGAACCTATCGCCTGGAGATTCCAGAAAAATGGAACGGCGAGCTCGTGCTGTGGGCGCACGGCTGCGTGGCCAGCGCAGGCGCACAGGGATCGCGGCTGCGCGTCGGTGTTCCCGGAGTCGGTCAGGGTAGTCCTTTTCGCGAACACCTGATCGAGAAGGGCTTCGCGTGGGCGGCATCGCAGCTATCGCTGCAATGGCTACGTTCCAGGACGAGGCCTGCTCGACACGATGGCGTTGACCGATCTGTTCGCGAAGGTCAATGGAAAGCCAGCCTCGCGCGTCTATCTGACCGGCGTGTCCATGGGCGGTCACGTGACGCTGCTCGGCATGCAGGAGTTTCCGACGTCGTTTGCCGGAGGTCTTGCGCTCTGTGCGTCGGGTCCCGGTGAAATGGACTTCCTCACGTCCGTCGCGGCCGCCTCGGAGCTCGTCACTGGCGTCACGGTCAAGGAAGCCACACGCGGTCAGGACGCTGATCGGCTGGCTCGACATTCTCGGAAAACCACCGGACTACACCGACAAGGGGCCGTCAGCTCGCGAGCATCCAGTGCAGATCAGTGGAGGCCCGCGGCCGTTCGCCGTCGACGGTCTCGCGTCACGATTCATCGACAATGCGAGCACCGTGGTCGGCGGCAGCGGCACTGAAATCTGGAATCGTGTCGCGTCCAACTCCGACGTGCGCTATCACGTCGACGATGGGCTTGGCCTGACCGACGCAGCGATCAATTCGGGAGTTCGTCGGAAAGGCTGCGGACCAGGATGCGCGCGGCGCGCGGCCCATTCGAAGAGGCCATTCCCTTCGACGGCAAAATCGAGCGCCCGCTGATGACGCTCCACGGGAGCGGCGATCTCTACGCGCGATTTCGCTCGAGCAATCGCTGCGCCACGCCGTCGAGGGCGGCCGGGAAGTCGTCCTGGCTCGTGCAGCGCATCATCCGGAGCCCCGGCCACTGCAACTTCAGCGGGGCGGAGCAGGCGGCCGCGTTTGATGCGCTCGTGGAATGGGCGCACACGGGAAAGCGGCCCGAGGGCGATGACGTTCTCGCGGACCTGACGAACGCGGGCACGAAGTTCACGACCCCGCTTCGGCCCGGCGATCCCGGCGTGATTCGCGTTCAGCCGGCTAAGCAGTAAGACTCAAGGAGGCACATATCGCCCGACGGGCGCTCGTCCTGCCAGCTTCATCGTCTTCCGCGCCCTGGCCGCGATGCTGTTCGCGGCTGGCCTCGGATCGCTGCACCGCTGGACTGGTCGCTAAGGTGGTCGCGGCCAACGACACGTTCAAGTGGCTGGCGTCGCTCTCTCCGCTTTGCGCTTAACGCTCGCCGCCGTCCGTTTCTTCCGACTGCGCTCGGCGCTTCTCTGGTCATGCCGCCGCGGGCCGACCTGGCGCGCAGCGTCCCGCGGAGAAAACGATCCCGCGCTCGGCGCCTCCACTCGTGCTGTTGCTGGTTGCGCTGTGCGGGCCGCAGTGCTGCAGGTGCCTTCGCTCTTGCGTGGTGGCACGAAGAGAGTTGGAGATCCTCGGGGCCATGTTGGGCGATGGCTCCGATCCTCTCGAGGCTGAATGTTATCCCGGCAACCATCGTCATCTGCTCGTTGCCTGCGGTCGCCGCGCTGACGCTGTTGCCTGCCTTGTCCTCACGTCGTTTCTGGCGCTCGTGGCCACCATCAGGCTGGCATCGCGCGTAATCGGGTCGTGCGTGCTGCTGCAGTTGGGATACGTCGTCGGCGCGTTCACTCATGATCGGCGAGGTTCGCACGATTGGCGCTAGCGCTGCAGCCGCTGCTGGCGAGTGACGAGACACGCGGCACGGTCGGTCTCGAATGGATCGGCCGGCACGATGCGCGCGGCTTCGGCGCGAGCCAGCGGGCTGGCATGGACCTGCCTCAGTGTGCGTCGTCGCGGCGTATCGCGCATGCTCCTCGGGCCTGCGACCGCAGGAGAAGCCGCGTCCCCGCGGCAGACGAAATCGAACCGGCTCTATCCGCACCGCGCACCGCTGAGCCGCGCCCGGCAAGCCCCGCGCCTTGCCGGTCTCGCTGGCGACTGCCGTGTTCAGCGAATCTGATGCTACCGCTTCATCCGCGGCTGACGCTGATCGAGGCCTGGATCACTCGCAAATGCACCAGGTTCGACATCAGGACGATTCCTCACCGGATCCAGGAACTGGTTCTCCTTCTCGTGGGAGACCGGTGTCTTGCGCCACGAGCCGGCAGGCGCTGAGTTGCTGAAGCTGATGCCGGCGAAGCGCCGGGACTATTCTCTGAGTCATCCGTACGACGTCGTCAATCCGGGAACGGGCGAGACGATTGCGAGGTTCGTCGCGCGGGGCTCGGACTGGAGATCGAGACATCCCGTCACGGCGACGTTGCCGCCCGCGATCCTTCGGAATGCGAGCGGTAGTGGCTTCCGTGGAATTCCGCGTGTTTGTCGGCGAGTCGGAGGTCTGTGTATTCAAGTGGGCACTCGCCGGCCTCGGCAGCACCGCCGCCCAACTGGAGATCGTATTTCCGATCGGAGGCCCATCGCAGCAGCTGCGCCTCGATCGGGCGCATGGCCGTAGCGATCGCCCAATCCTCGAGCAGCAGGCGCGCATGGCTAGCGAACGAGGCAGATCTCTGATCGACTAGCGATTCGTCGACGGAGGTCGTCGGTCTTCTTGTTGCGAGCTCGCTTTTGAGCACTTCCACCGCCTTTTCGAGCTGCGCGTCGCGGCGTTTGACGAAATCCTCCGGCGTGTTATCGACGTAGACGTCCGGCGGCACGCCGTAGTTCTCCATGTTCTGCCCGGTCGACGTCCAGACGCCGCTGCCCGGCGTCCGGATCGTCGATCCATCGAGCAGCGTGTGCCGACCCCGTCCCGATGACCGCGCCCATCGTCGGCACGCCGATCGACCTTGCCGAGGCCGAGCGCCTTGAAGCCGGCGGGGAACATCTCGGCGTCCGACGCCGAGCGCTCGTTCTGCATCACGACCATCGGGCCGTAGAAGTTCTGCGGCCGCGGCTGCTGGAACGCCGGCGTCGCGGCCGAGCGTGTACTGATACTGACGTCCGGCGAGGATGCCGAGCAGCTCCTGGTCGATGCCGCCGCCGCCGTTGAAGCGCTGATCGATGACGAGCGCCTTCTTCGTGCGGTTGGCCGCGAGATCGAGCTGGAACTGGCGCAGCGACGGCGCGTCCATCGCGCGGATGTGCAGGTAGCCGATCTCGCCGTTGCTCAGCTTCGTGACCGATCTCGCGGCGGTCGTCGACCCACCTCGCATACTGCAGGTCGCCGAAGGCGGCGTTGCGTCGACCGGCGTGATCGTGACGTCCCACGCGCCGTCCTTCGACCGGCTTGTCGTTGAGCAGCGAAGTGGAACTTCGTCCCGGGCGCGAGCGTGAAGTACCGCCAGTAGTTGTCGCTCGTCTTCAGATCGTGATCGTCGACCGCGACGACGTAGTTGCCCTTCCTTGATCTTCAGGTAGTCGTGATCGGCCGGGCCGTCCTTGTAGATGTGGCCGACCTTGTAGAAACCCGACGCGTCGGCGACGAGATCGAATCCCGGATAGCGCGTCTGCAGCGTCCGGCTGGCCGAGCGCGGTCCGCCGCTCACGCCGGTGTGCGACGCGTTGAGCTGCCCGATCATCATCATCATGACCGTGTGCAGCTCTTCCTCGTCGACGAGGTAGTCGAGCAGGGGCTCGTAGCGTCTTCTTCGCGGCGCGGCCAGTCCGCGCCGTGCATCTTGGCGTCGTAGAAACGGTTCTTCATGATGCGCCAGCCCTCGTTGAAGACCTGCGCCCGGAGCGCCTTGTGATCGACTTCGAGGTTGGCGGTGTAGGTCACCTGGCCGTGCCGTGGCGTTGGTTCCCGCCGGTCTCGTCGCGGCGGCCGCCGCCGCCGCCGCCGCCGCGCGTCCACCGCGGCCTCCGCCTCCGCCGCCGCCTGCCGGCGTCGGTCCTGCGCCGCCAGCTGCGTTGGCGGGAATCGTGGCGCGCGTAGAGTCCGCTGCCCGACCGGAAATAGAGCGTCCGGCCGTCGCGCGCGAAGACCATGCTGCTGCCGCCGCCGCAAGCCGCCGCCGCGCGCCGCCGCGTCCGCGTCCGCCAGCCCGCCAGTCTGGAGGCGCGTGCCGGTGGCACGCGCGTCTGCTGATCGCTCTCGACGTTGATGATGACATACCCGGCGTTCCGTCCGCGGCGCCGCCCGCGCCGCGGCCGCCGCCGACGCCGCCGCTGCGATACGTTGATGGCGACGAGATGGCCGTCGGGCGCCGGCGTGAGGCCGCCGATGGCCGTGCCCGGCACGGCGATCTGCCGCGCGCGCCGCGCGAAGCCCGCTCAGTCGATCTGACCTCGACCGGCGGAGCCGTTCCCGCGCCGCCGCCGCGCCCGGCGTTCTGCCGCGCGGCCGCCTCCGCGGCCAGCCCCTGCGCTTCGTTGTCGATGTCGCGGTTCGTCGGATCGCGATCCTGATCGCGCAGCGACAGTCGCCCACAGCGACATCGTCGTCGTGCAGCCCGCCCTGCGTACGCGATGCCGTTATTCGCGCCTTCGGACGACGTGAAGACGATGTAGCGGCCGTCGGCCGTCCAGACGGCGTTGTTTTCGGCGTAGAGCGAGGCTGTCGTCCGAGATGTGACGTTCCTCGCCGCCGCCGATCGGGGCGATGTAGACGTGCGAGCGCAGCGTGCGGTCCTGCTTCGAGAACGCTGACCCACTTGCTGTCGGGCGAGACCGCGACCGATCCGATGCGTCCGAGATCGCTCGATGATGACGACCGTTCGTCTTCGCGTCGGCGACGCTGTAGCTGTACAGCTTCTTGTCCGCCGCGGTGTAGCAGCAGCAGCTTCGAGTCAGGCGTCCAGACGAGCGCATCCTTTTTCGTTGTCGAGGTCGGTGATCTTCTTCGGGCTCTTCGACCTCCGGATCCGATGATCCAGACTTCGTCGCGGCCGGATCGATCGGAGATGAACGCGATGTACTTGCCGTCGGCCGACCACTTCGGGCGCATCGTTGCGCGACGCCATCTTGTCGGGCGCGAGCCGCGTGATGTCGCCGCGGTCGGTCGCGATCGTCAGGATCTGGCCCGCGCGCCGAGATGACGCGCGCGGCGTCCCGACGGCGAGATGTCGAACGCGTCGACCTCGTTCGTCACCGTCTCGATCGTCGCGCCTCGTTGTCCTTCTCGTCGGTCGCGATGTCGAGCTTGATCTCGTTCGTGCGGCCGGAGGCGACGTCGAGCTTCCAGATTCCGAAGTTGTCCTCGTAGACGATCGTCTTGCCGTCGCTCGACATCGACGGCCAGAAGACGTTGCCGTCGGCGTGCTTCGTCACCTGCACCGGCTGGCCGCCGCCGTTCGCCGGAATCTTGTAGATGTTGTTGGCGCTCTTGCGGACGTCGGGGCTGCCCGGCTTGACGCTCTTGTCGTTCGGCAGCGGATCGGCGACGAAGTAGATCGCGTCGTCGGCGCCCCACATCGGCCAGTAGCGGTTGTAGCGCTCGTCGCCGAGGAGCTTCGTGTAGGTCTTGGTCGCCGAGGTTCGCGATCCACAGATCCGCCGCGTAGCTGCCGCGATAGTGCTGGCGCGACCACACCGCCGGGTGCCGATTGAACGACGAGCGACTTGCCGTCGGGCGAATAGGATCCCCAGTAGCCCCAGTCGACGCGGCAGCGGCTTCTCCATGCCGCCGGTCACCGGCATCTGATAGAGCACCGCGACGCTCGGGAACGCGCCGTCGCCGCGCGCCGCATCGGAAGATGACCTGCTGCGAATCGCGCGTCCATCCGACGACCTCGTCGTTGCCGGTGTGGTAGGTGAGGCGCACGGGCGTGCCGCCGGCCGCCGGGACGACGAAGACGTCGTAGTTGCCGTAGCGGTTCGACGAGAACGCGATCCAGCGTGCCGTCGGGCGAGAAGCGCGGATAGACCTCGCGCGCGACGTTGTCGGTGATGCGCTGGATCGCCGTCCCGTCCTCGTTCGCCGTCCAGATGTCGCCCAGGTAGCTGAACGCGACCCTGCCCGCGTGATAATCGGGATGACGCGCGAGCCTGATCGGCCCGGCGAAGGCCTGGCCGCCGAGTCCCAGCATCAGGAGAGTGACCGCCGTCAGCGACGCGTATAGGCGCAGCTCGTCGAGCCATCCACCACCTCCGAGAACGCGCGGATAAGTACTTCACGAGAGTTATGCGATCTATACACGATTTGCGATCAGCTTGAGCGCCTGATTGAGACTTTCACGTCGAATGACTAGCACAGAATTGCAATCGTGACCGGAGCTGGCAGCGGTATCGGCCGCGCGGTTTCCATTGCGCTTCTCAAAGAGGGCTACGCGGTCGCTCTGTGCGGCCGCCGCGTCGAGCAGCTCAACGAGACCGGCCGGCGCGCCGGACACGGGATCGGCGCCGAGGCGCGTGATCCCCACGGACGTGACCATGTCCGGATGCCGTGGCCAGGTTGTTTGCCGCCGGTGCACGACGAATTCGGCCGGCTCGGACGTGCTCTTCAACAACGCCGGCATCGGCGCGCCGGGCGTCGACGCTCGACGAGCTGACGGTCGAGCAGTGGCAGGCGGTCGTGAACGTCAACCTGACCGGCGCGTTCCTGTGCACGCAGCGAGGCGTTCCGGCTGATGAAGAGCAGATCGCCGCGCGGCGGCCGGATCATCAACAACGGCTCGATCTCGGCGCACGCGCCGCGGCCGAACTCGGCGCCGTACACTGCGACCAAGCACGCGATCACCGGGCTCGACGAAGTCGACGTCGCTCGACGGCCGCAAGCTACGACATCGCGTGCAGCCAGATCGACATCGGCAACGCGCGCGACCGAGATGACGCGCGCAGATGGCCAACGGCGTGCCGCAGGCGAACGGCGAGATCGCGGTCGAGCCGCTGGCTCGACGTCGAGCACGTCGCGCGCGCGGTCGCTCTACATGGCGAACCTGCCGCTCGACGCCAACGTGCAGTTCATGACCGTCATGGCGACCAAGATGCCGTTCACGAAGGGAGTATAAGCAGCTTCCGGCTTTTCGGCTCCTGGTCCGGCCGGTCTAGCAATACGCAGTCCGCCAGCAGCCGCAGCAGCCAGCAGCTGGAAGCCAGTAGCCGGGAGGCGTGCATTACAATTCCTCGCCTATGCCTATTTCCCGGCGCATCCGACATCAGCGCCTCATCTCCTGTTCATCGTCTTCGCTCTCGCCATGCCGCTTGGCGGACGGCTTGTGCGCAGAAGACGCGCAAAGCCACCGATGCCGATCTCGCGAACGCCAAGCCCGGACGCGATCCGAATCAGCCGATCGACGAGGAGTACACGAGGAAGATCAAGAGTACACCGACCGAGACCTTCTTCCTCTCGCCGCTCGTCGACTACCTGCCGGCGTCGAAGACGGTGCCGACGCCGAGCCGCGGTGCTCGGGGACATCGCCGGGCGCCGAAGGCAAGCTGCCGTACTCGAAAGAGGTCTACGACTACATGCGGCTGCTGGCGAAGTCGACGCCGCGCGTGAAGGTCATTCACGATCGGCACGACGGAGGAAGGCCGCGAGATGCTGGCGGTGGCGGTCGCGTCCGAAGCGCTGATGGCGAAGCTCGATGCGAACAAGGCCGACCTCGCGAAGCTCGCCGATCCCGCGCACGATCAAGATGGACGACGCGGTGGCGGACGAGATCGCCAGGCGGGCGGCGCCGGTCTACTACATCACCGGCACGATTCACTCGACCGAAGCCGGCGCGCCGACGGCGCTCATGGAGCTGGCCTACCGCCTGGCGGTCGACGACAGCCTCTACATCCGCAACATCCGCGAGCACGTCATCACGCTGATCACGCCGATCGTCGAGGTCGACGGCCGCGACCGCGTGGTGGACGCTCTACGAGTGGCGGAAGAAGCACCCGACAGACACGCCGATGAGCGCGGTCTACTGGGGCCACTACGTCGCGCACGACAACAACCGCGACGCGATGGCGCTGACGCTCAAGCTGTCGCAGAACGTGCTGAACACGCTATCTGGAGCTGGAAGGCGCAGGTGCTGCACGACCTGCACGAGTCCGGGTCGTTCCTCTACGACAACACGATCGGCAACGGACCCGTACAACGCGTGGCTCGATCCGATCCTGACCAACGAATGGCAGCTGATCGGCTGGAACAACGTCAACGAGATGACGCGGATGGGGCATGCCTGGCGTCTTCGCGTGCGGGCACCTTCGACACGCTGGTCGCCCGGCTACCTGATGTTCATGGCGGCGACGCACAACGGCATCAGCCGTCTGTACGAGACGTTTGGCAACGGCGGCAGCGCCGATACCGAGGAGCGCACGCTGACGCCTGCCGAGACTCGCGCGCACCTGGTATCGCCAGAATCCTCCGATCTCGCGTTCGGCTGAAGCAATACGTAAGCG
>ERZ1370068.1714-contig-1164_pt1 | contig 42032 bp, 78 predicted proteins | sample MGYA00561227_ERZ1370068 | MGnify/ENA primary metagenome ERZ1370068 (study PRJEB38410, sample SAMEA6850437) | metagenome | study: Metagenomic assessment of the ecological functions of the soil: analysis of the soil microbiota associated with the... | reverse complement strand
TCGCATCGAAGCCTTGCGCCTTCATGATGTTCCAGACCGGCGGGTTGAACACCGGCAGCGTCAGGCTGGAAACTTTGATCGACAGGCTTCTGCTGCGCTTGCGCCGGGAGCGACACAACTCCGGCTGTCGCCATATCGCAACACGGCGGCCAGCACGGCACGGCCGCGTCGAGACAAGTTGAGCATGGACATTTCCCCCTCATGGTCGCTCAAGCTGTGATCTTGCGCGTCACGTGGCCTGAAGGCGAGCGCGACTTTACTCCGCTTTCATTTGTGTGCAAATAATCGATCAGACTAGTCGGAGGGCGTGATGCCGCACATCACCGCACGGGACGGGACGCGGCTCTATTACGAAGAAGCCGGCAGCGGCTCGCCGGTGATCTTCGTGCACGAATATGCCGGCGACTATCGCACGTGGGAGATGCAGATGCGCTATCTTCTCCCGCGCGCACCGCTGCATCACCTACAGCCAGCGCGGTTATCCGCCATCCGACGTGCCGAAAGACGGCGCGCGCTACACCCAGGATATCGCGCGCGACGACGTTCTGGCGCGTGATGGATGCGCCTGAAAGTCGACAAGGCTCACGTCGTCGGCCACTCCATGGGCGGCGTACACGGCGCTGCATGTCGGCATCCACTGCGCCGGCGCGCTGCATTTCGGTCGTCGGCGGCCGGCTGCGGCTGGGGCTCGAGCCCGGACGCGAAAAGCGCGAAAGAAATGAAGGCGCTCGCCGCCGAGACCGGCAAGATGTTTGCCGAGGAAGGCATAGCGGCGACGGCGGCGAAATATGCCGACGCGCCGATGCGCCAGGCGCACGAAGAACAAGGATCCGCGCGGCTACGCCGAATTCGCCCGCATGCTGTCGGAGCATTCCGCCGAAGGGCATGCGCACACCATGCTCAATCTCCAGCTCAAGCGTCCGACGCTGTGGGAGATGGAGAGCGGACCTCGAAGAAATTCTCCGTGCCACTGCTCGATCATTGTCGGTGACGAGGACGAGCCGTGCATCGACGGCAGCGTCTATCTCAAGCGCACGGTGCCGACCGCGGGCCTGCTGGTGATTCCGCGCACCGGCCACAACGTTCCGACCGAAGAGCCGGCCGCGTTCAACGCGGCGCTGGCGGACCTTCTTTGCCGCGGCCGAAGCCGGCCGCTGGCTTGCGCATAAACCGTCCAAATCAGAACCGGGAGGAAGCGATGGACCTCAAGCTCAAGGGCAAGACCGCGCTGGTGACCGGCGGCAGCGAAGGCATCGGCAAGGGCATCGCCCGCGCGCTTGCCAAGGAAGGCGTCGATGTCGCGATCTGCGCGCGCCGCAAGGAGCCGCTCGAAGCCGCGGCGACCGAGATCGCGCAAGGAAACCGGCCGCAAGATCGTCGCCATTCCCGCCGATCTGCGCAAGGACGCCGACGCCAAGAGCTTCATCGAGCAGGGCGCCAAGGCGCTCGGCCGCATCGACATCATGGTCAACAATGCCGGCTCGGCGGCCGGCGGCGTCATCGAGCATCTGACCGAAGACGATTGGGAGAAAGGCCTGCAGCTCAAGTTCATGGGCTACGTGCGCTGCCTGCGCTACGCGCTGCCGGTCATGGTCAAGCAGGGCGGCGGCCGCGTGGTCAATCTGATCGGCAACGACGGCGTGAAGCCGTCCTACTGGGAAATCTGCCCGGGCGCGGCCAATGCCGCCAGGCCAGAACCTCACGCTGTCGCTGGCCGGGCAGTACGGCAGGAACAACATCAGCTTCTGTCGCGGTCAATCCCGGGCCGGTGCGCACCGAACGCTGGGCCGGACTGGTCAAGGCGATGTCACGCGACATGAAGATTTCCTACGAGGAGGCCGACACAGCTTGCGCCCGCATCGATCCCGATGGGCCGCATCGCCGAGGTCGAGGAGGTTGCAAATCTCGTTGTTATGCTGGCCTCGCCGCTGATGGCGATGGTCAACGGCACCGATGATCGAGATCGATGGCGGCCAGGACAAACCGCTGATGGACCGGTTCCGTGACAAGAATCGATCTTAAAAGCCGCGACAGGAGAGTGCGATGAAAGCAGTTTTCGAGAAGGTCATTCCCCCGAAGACCGGCCTGGCGGTGGAAGTAAAAACCGGCCAGATCTTTCGTGTCACCGATCTCGAAGGTAAGCAGGTCGTCGATATGGCGGTGTTCAATCTCGCGAACCTGCGCGAGAAACTGTCGACGTCCTACTCACGCACGCGCTATGTGCCCGAGCCCGGCCAGCCATATATCCCACGCGACAAGCTCGTGGCCGGCGACACGTTGATGTCGACGATCTGCTCGCCCGATGATGAAGATTCTCGCGGAAACGCCGGAGATCAAAGGCATGCACGATACGCACAACCGTATGTGCAACCGTTTCCTTTATGAAACCTTCGGTTACGGCCCGCTCGACGGGTGCCACGAAATCATTTCCGAAGGCGATCGCTCCCTACGGATTGCTGCCGGAAGACGTGCCGGACACGATGGACCTGTTCATGAACTACACATCATGACTGCAAGCAGGGCCGCTGGCACATTGGCGAGCCGATATCGAAGGCTGGCGATTACATCGAGTTCGAGGCCATGATGGATTGCCTGATCGGACTGTCGAACTGTCCGCTCGATGTCACTGGTGCCGTGCAACGGCTATCATTGCACGCCAGTGAAGGTGACGGTCTTCGAACGTCTAAACGGTCGCGGCCTGGCCAGACGTGGTGCGCTTGACAACGCATCACACCGACGGACTATTTGTGCGCAACCAATTCGCCCGGGAGTGCCGGATGGCCCTTAGGCAACTAGTGCGGGCGCTCGCGCAAACGCGCAACGGGTCACGCAGGGAGCTGAGTCATGATCAATGCGCAGCCAGTTCTGCATCTGGCATTGACGAGCGCCGTCGCGATCGGCCTTGTCAGCTCCGCCTCGGCACAAGACACGATCAAGATCGGCGAGCTCAACAGCTACAAGTCGCAGCCGGCGTTCCTCGATCCCTACAAGAAGGGCTGGGAGCTGGCGGTCGAGGAGATCAACGCCAAGGGCGGCGTGCTCGGCAAGCAAGCTCGAGGTGATCTCGCGCGACGACGGCGCCAATCCGGGCGACGCCGTGCGCGTCGCCGACGAGCTCGTCACCCGCGAGGGCGTCAACATCATCGCCGGCACGTTCCTGTCGCATATCGGCCTCGCGGTCACCGAGTTCGCCGGCAAGAAGCAGGTGTTCTTCCTCGCCGCCGAGCCGCTTGACCGACAAGATCACCTGGCAGAACGGCAACCGCTACACCTTCCGCCTGCGCGCTTCGACCTACATGCAGGTCGCGATGCTGATGCCGCGACGCGATCGCGGCCAAGAAGAAGCGCTGGGCGCTGGTCTATCCGAACTTCGAGTACGGCCAGTCGGCCGCGGCGAGCCTTCAAGGCGATGCTGAAGAAGGCGCAGCCCGACGTCGAGTTCGTCACCGAGCAGGCGCCGCCGCTCGGCAAGGTCGACGCCGGCGCGGTCGTGCAGGCGCATCGACGACGCCAAGCCCGACGCCATCTTCAACGTGCTGTTCGGCGCCGACCTCGCCAAGCTCGTGCGCGAGGGCACTACCCGCGGCGCGTTCAAGAACCGCACCGTCGTCAGCCTGCTCGTCGGGCGAGCCGGAATATCTCGATCCGCTCAAGGACGAGGCGCCGGTCGGCTGGATCGTCACCGGCTATCCCTGGGACGAGATCACGACACCGGAGCACAAGGCCTTCGTCGACGCCTACCAGAAGCGCTGCAACGACTATCCGCGGCTCGGCTCGGTCGTCGGCTACGTGACCATGAAGTCGCTCGCCGCCGGCATCGCCAAGGCCGGCTCGACCGACACCGAGAAGCTGATCGCGGCGTTCCGCGGCCTCAAGGTCGACAGCCCGTTCGGGCCGTTCGAACTACCGCGCCAGCGACCATCAGGCGACCATCGGCGCCTATGTCGGCAAGATCGCGCTCGAAGGACGGCAAGGGCACCATGGTCGGACTTCAAATACGTCGACGGCGCGAGCGTGCTGCCGAGCCGACGCCGAGGTGAGGAAGCTGCGCCCGGCGGCGCGACGAACTGATACGTTGTTTCCTATTGCGATCACAGATGATCTGGATCTAGACCGCATCTGCCCGCTGACGCGGGCTGACGAGGATAGCGCATGAACCGCAGCCTCGTTCGATGAGCGCTCCGACGCTTCCTCCTCGTTTCAGGCGCTCAACGGCCTGGCGGCGCGCCTCCGGCCTGTTCTTCGTCGGCGCCGGGCTGTCGCTGATCTTCGGCGTCACCCGCATCGTCAACATCGCCCACGGCTCGCTCTACATGCTGGGCATCTACATCTGCCTACAGCACTGCGCCACCAAGGTCGGCGGCGGGCTCGGCTTCTGGGGCGCCATCCTCGCGCGCCGCTCGTCGTCGCGGCGCCATCGGTGCGCTGATCGAGATTGCTGCTGCTGCGCGCGCATCTATCAGGCGCCCGAGCTGTTCCAGCTGCTCGCCACGTTCGCGCTGCTGCTGGTCATCAACGACGCGACGCTGTTCGATCTGGGGGCAACGAGGACCTGCTCGGGCCGCGGGCACCGGGCTCTGCGCGGCTCGGTCGAGATTGCTCGGCCGCCGCTTCCCGAGCTACGACCTGTTTCTCGATCGCCGCCGGCCCGGTCGTTCTCATCGCTCCTGCACCTGCTGCTGCGCCAAGACCCGCTTCGGCCGACTGATCCGCGCCGCCACGCAGGACCGCGAGATGGTCGGCGCGCTCGGCGTCAACCAGGCGATGCTGTTCACCGTCGGTGTTCGCGCTGCGGCGCCGTTCTCGGCCGGCCTCGGCGGCGCGCTGCAGCTCGCGCGCGAGCCCGCCAATCTCGCGACTGGACCTGATCGTGCTCGGCGACGCGTTCGTCGTGGTCGTGGTCGGCGGCATGGGCTCGATCACCGGCGCCTATCTCGCCGCCGTGATCATCGCCGAGATCAAGGCGCTGTGCATCGGCATCGGCGTCGTCGAATTTCGGCGTGTTCGCCGTCAATTTCTCCAAGCTCACGCTGGTCGCCGAATTCCTGGTGATGGCGGTGGTGCTGATCGCGCGGCCCTATGGCCTGCTCGGACGGCCGCAGATCGCCGTGCGCAATCGCCGCCGAGCGAGGATCCGATCCGCGCCGGCGACGCGCGCCGCTCAAGCTCGCTCGGCGCCGCGCGTGCTCGGTCCTGCTCGCTGCTGCTGCCGCTGCTCGAGCGCATCGTCGCCCTACGCCGCTGGTGCTCGGCATCGACGTGCTGATCGCCGTGCTGTTCGCCACCAGCCTGCATTTCATCATGGGCCCCGGCGGCATGCATTCGTTCGGCCATGCCGCCTATTTCGGCCTCGGCGCCTACGGCGCGGCGCTGCTGGTCAAATTCCTCGGCGCGTCCGATGCCGCTGGCTCTGCTCGCTGCGCCACTGGTCGCCGCGCGCCGGCGCGCTCGCTGTTCGGCTGGTTCGCGGTGCGGCTGTCCGGCGTCTATCTCGCGATGCTGACGCTCGCCTTCGCCCAGATCGTCTGGGCGATCGTGTTCCAGTGGGAGAACCTGACCGGCGGCTCCAACGGCGTTCTCGGCATCTGGCCGCACGCCAGCCGTTCGACACAGCGTGCGACTTACTACCTGCTCACGCTCGCGCTCGCCGTCGTCGGCGTGCTGCTGCTGCGGCGCATGCTGTTCGCGCCGTTCGGCTATGCCATGCGCGCCGGCCGCGACTCGCCGCTGCGCGCCGAGGCGATCGGCATCGACGTCAAGCGCGTGCACTGGATCGGCTTTCGCCATCGCCGGCTGCGTCTGCGGACTCGCCGGCGGACTGTTCGCCTTCGCCAAGGGCTCGATCTCGCCCGAGACCATCGCGGTCGGCCGCTCGATCGACGGCCTGGTGATGGTGCTGCTCGGGCGGCATCCAGACGCTGACCGGTCCGATCGTCGGCGCATCAGTGTTCGCCGTGCTGCAGGACACCGTCATGCGCCAGACCGAATATCTGGCGCGCGCTGCTCGGCGCTCATCATCCTGCTGCTGGTGCTCGCGTTCCCGGCGGCATCGTCGGCGCGTGCTCGTGCAAGCGGCTGGCGGCGCGGAGGAAGCCGGCATGAGCGTCCTCGCCGTTCGCTCACCTGTCGAAGGCGTTCGGCGGCGTGCGCGCGGTCGACGATGTCAGCTTCGAGGTCGGCGAAGGCGAGTTCCTCGCGCATGATCGGCCCCAACGGCGCCGGCAAGTCGACCTGCTTCAACATGATCAACGGCCAGCTCACTGCCCGACGGCGGCAGATCATCCGCTCGGGCGATCGCAGCATCGTCGGGCTCGCGCCGCGCGAGATCTGGCGGCTCGGCGTCGGCCGCACCTTTCAGGTCGCGGCGACCTTCGGCTCGATGACGGTCGTCGAGAACGTGCAGCTGGCGCTGGTCAGCCATCACGGCGAGATCTTACCGCTTCGGCAGGCCGCTTTCGACACTGCATCGCGACGCGCGCGCTCTGAGCTGCTCGACGCAGGTCGGCATGGCGCGAAGCCGCCGATCGCGCCCTGCAACGAGCTTGCCTACGGCGACGTGAAGCGGGTCGAGCTCGCGATCGCGCTCGCCAATGAGCCGCGCCTCCTGCTGATGGACGAGCCGACCGCCGGCATGGCGCCGCGCGAGCGCAACGACCTGCATCGCGCTGGTCAAGCGGCTGGTGGTCGAGCGCAAGATTTCCGTGCTGTTCACCGAGCACTCGATGGACGTGGTGTTCGCCTATGCCGACCGCATCATCGTGCTGGCGCGCGGGCGCGCTGATCGCCGACGGCAACGCCGCGCGCGATCCGCGACAACCCGCAGGTGCAGCGAGGTCTATCTCGGCACCGGCAAGACCTTCCGCGCGCGCAGCGGCGCAGCCATGAGCGGAGGCGATGCTCGCGGTGCGAAGCTTGAGCGCCATGGTACGGCGCCGCGCAGCATCCTGTTCGACCTGTGCCTTCGAGGTCGGCCGCGGAGAGGTGGTCGCGCTTGATGGGGCGCAACGGCGCCGGCAAGTCCGACCACCATGAAAACGATCTGATGGGCCTCGATGGCGCGGCAGCAACGCGCAGGCGTACGGTTCGCTTCGGCGGTGAGGATATTTCGAGGCTCGTCAGCCTTCGAGATTGCGCGGCGCGGCCTTGGCTTCGTGCCCGGAGGACCGGCGCATCTTCTCCGATCTGACGGTCGTCGAAAATCTCGATATCGGCCGCCAGCCGCCGCGCGCGCTTTCGCCGACGGCAAGCCGGCGCCGTCCTGGACGCCGGAACAGCTGTTCGCGCATCTTTCCCAATCTCGCCGAGATGCCGGACCGCCGCGGCGCCCACATGAGCGGGCGGCGAGCAGCAGATGCTGACAGTCGCGCGCACCCTGATGGGCAATCCACTGCTCGTGCTGCTCGACGAGCCCTCCGGAAGGCGTGGCGCCGCTGATCGTCGAGCAGATGGCCCAGACCATCATCGCGTTGAAGAAACAGGGCCTGTCGATGTTGCTGTCAGAACAGAATGTTCATTTCGCCCGAGCTGGTATCGGATCGCGTCTATGTGCTGGAAAAGGGCCAGATTCACTGGCAGGGTTCGTTCGCAGAACTCGATGCCAATGTGGATGAGTGCAAAGCGGATCTTATCTCACGGTATAGATGATCTGGATGAGTGGAACTGGCGCATGAAGCCATTACGGCCGGAGAAACTGAAAGTCGTCGTCACCCAGGCCGATCCGTCGGAACCGGGCCGCTAAGCATGCTCGACGAGCAGGGCGGCTTCCTCATGCGTGTCGCCATGCAGCGCCATACATCGATCTTTACCTCGCGCATGATCGAGGGCCTGACCCAAACTCCAGTTCGCCGCGCTTGCGAAGCTTTACGAAGTTGGCCCTTGTTCGCAGAATCATCTTGGGCGCTGATTCATCTCGACGCCGCGACGATCAAAGGTACGTTGTTGACCGCCTGCACTTGCGTGGTTTCGTCACGCGCATTGAACGATCTAAAGCGATCGGCGCCAGTCGCGCAGTCCCGCCTCTACCGACCGGGGACGGCAGGTGACCGGAAGCCGCCATGCTTGTCGCCGCCGAGATAACCGCAGCGACCCTCAGCGCCGCTGACCGCCGACGAACAGCGGCAGATCGCGTAAGCGTGCTGCGCAAGCTGGGTCGAGCCTGGCTTTCAGAGGCCCTTCAGGCGCCCGCCGTCGAGATTGAGCGACACGCCGGTGATGTAGCTCGCCCGCTCGAGCACAGGAACACCGTGGCGTTGGCGAGCTCCTCCGGCTTGCCCATTCGGTTGAGCGAGTTCTTTCTGCGCCGCCAGCTTGCGGGCTTCCTCCTCGACTTCGCGCCCAACTCCTGCTGCAGCCCCTCGGCGTTGCGCACGCCACAGGTTGGTATCGACCCAGCCCGGACAGATCGCGTTGACCAGAACGTTGTCCTCGCCGAACTCGGTCGACAGCGATTTGGTGAGATTGAGCAGCGCCGCGTTGGTCATGCCGCTGCCGAACATGTACGGGTCCGGCTCCTTGCCGGCGCCGCCGATCGTGTTGACGATGCGGCCCCATTTCTGCGCCTTCATCATCGGATAGACGAGCGCGGATTGCGCGCATGAAGCCGAACAGCTTGGTCTCGAGCTGCGTTCTTCATCTCGTTGTCGTCGATGCACGGCGAAGCGGCCGGAATACATCGTGCCGGCATTGTTCACCAGAATGTCGACGCCGCCGAGTTTCTGCTTCGCGGTTTCGACCATGCGCTTGCGATGTCGGCTTCTTTGGTCATGTCGGCACTGCACGGCGTGCACCTCGCCGCCGGTGCTCTTGGCCAAATCGTCGCGCGCCTTATCGAGCTTCTGCGGCGTTGCGTCCGGTGATCAGCACGCGCGCGCCTTCCTCCAGAAACAGCCGCGCGGTCTCGTAGCCGATGCCGCTGCTGCCGCCGGTGACGATCGCGCGGCGGCCCTTGATTCCCAGATCCATTGCTCAGTCTCCCGTTGACGCCTGCAAGACCGGACCATAGAGTATCCATCGCGGCGGCAATGCAAGAAGAAATGCGAGGGAGGAAATGGAGCTTCGGCCTGCGCGGCAAGGTCGCCGTCGTCACCGGGGCGTCGCGCGGATCGGCAAGGCCGATCGCGCAGGCTTTGCTCGCAGGAAGGATGCGCGCGTCGCAATTTGCAGTCGCAACGCTGACGCGACCTGACGCTGCGGTCGGTCGAATTATCTGCAAACAGGCACGCGTGCTCGGCGTCGTCGGCCGACGTCACCGATGAGAATGCGGTGACGCAGGTTCGTCGACTCGCGGCGCTCGAGACATTCGGCCGCATCGACATCCTGGTCAACAACGCCGGCACGCATTCTGCGCGGCACGGTCGAGACCACGACGCTCGACATCCTGGAGCGTCAACTGCGCGACAAGGTGTTCGGATTCTTCGCCATGATCCAGGCGGTGCTGCCGATGATGAAGCGCGCAGCGCGACGGGCGGATCGTCAACATCGTCGGGCAGGCCGCGCGCCATCCGCATCCGGACCGGTTTCCGTCCGGGCGTCACCAACGCGGCGCTGATGGCGATGAGCAAATCGGTCGCCGATGCGGTCGCGCGCGACAACATCCGCGTCAATGCCGGTGTGCCCGCAATATATCGAGTCCGAGCTTGCTGGCCTCGCTGATCGCAGAAGGAAATGCGCGAGCGCGGGGTCGATCGCGCAACCGCCGCCGCCGGCTTCACGCGCGCCAATCCGCTGGGCCGCACCGGCCGGCCAGAGGAAGTTGCCGACCTGGTGGCTTTCCTGGCCTCCGACTGCGCTGCTTTCGTCACCGGCAGCGCGGTCAGCATCGACGGCGGTTATCACCGCTACGTGTTCGGGTGAGGAAACGATGGATCTCGGCCTGAGCCGGCAAGATCGCCGCTGATCACCGGCGGCACCAGCGGTATCGGCCTCGCCATCGCGCAGCGACTGGCGTCCGAGGAGCTGCAGAATCGCGATCTGCGGACGCGACGAGCGATCAAACTTGACCGACGCCGTTGCGCACGCTTGGCCCGGCAGAGGCGAAAGGGTTTGTCGCCGATGTTTGCAAGACAGGCGACGTCGCCGTCGCTGGTCGGGGATGTCGCCAGGCGTTCGGCGGCATCGACATCGTGGTGAGCAATGCCGGCACGCATCTACCCGGCCGCCTCGAGCGAAGTTGCGACCGGACGAGGTTGCTGCGCCATTTTCAACACCAAGGTGTCGGGCGCCTGGGAGCTTGCGCGCGCCACGTCGCACCGCACATGCGCCGCGCAGGGCGGCGGCCGCTTCATCGTTATCATCGGCCAGGCCGGCAAGGTGCCGCAGGCGAATGCGCATAGCGTCCGACGATCGTCAACGCTGCGCAGCATGCTTTCGTCAAATCGCTGTCCGGATGAACTCGCGCCGAGCAATATCCTGGTCAACGCGGTGTGCCCGAGCCGCATCAAGAGTCCGCTCGACCGATGCGCCTGACGCTCCACAACGAAGTCTATCTTCGGCCGCAGCCTGGAGCAGCAGGAGACGAAATGGGGCGCCGAGGTGCCGCTCGGCCGCTGGGGCACGCCGGACGACATCGCCAACGCGGTCGCGTTTCTGGCCTCCAGCCGCGCCGGCGTTCATCGTGGGCGCCAACATCGACGTCGATGGCGGCCACCAGCGATCGATCTGTCTAGCGGGCGCGGCCATGATCGACCTCGCACCACGTCTCGAAGACTTTCCGCAAACAGCGACGAAACAGTCGACGCGGTGCGCGACATCGAGCCTGACGATCGCGCAGCAAGGAGATCGTTGCGATCATCGGACCGAGCGGCTGCGGCAAGTCCACGCTTGCTCAACATGATCGCCGGTCTCTATGCGCCGACCGGCGGCTCACATCGTCTACAAGGAGCGCGCGGTATCGGACGTCAACACCGACGTCGGCTACATGACGCAGAAGGACAATCTGCTGCCGTGGCGCAACGTGCGCGACAACGTCGCATTTCCGCTTGAGCTCGCCGGCTGCCGCAAAGGCCGAGCGCGGCGCGCGCGCCGACTCAGGTGATCGCGCATGTCGGGCTCGATGGCTTCGAGGACCGCTATCCGAACGAGCTTTCTGGCGGCATGCGCAAGCGCGCCTGCTCTCGCGCGCATGCTGCTCTACGGCGCCGAAACGCGCGCTGCTCGACGAGCCGTTCGCGGCGCTCGACGCCCAGCTCAAGCTCGCGATGCACGACTCTGCTGCTGCAGCTTGCAGCCGAGACCGAGCAGACCGTCGTGCTCGTCACGCACGACCTGATGGAGGCCGTGACGCTTGCCGACCGCGTGCTGGTCTGCACGCGTCGCCCGGCAACGCTCGCGCTGGAGCAGCGCATCGAGCTCGCAGCGGCCGCGCGACGTCCTCAACGTGCGCTTCACCAACGAGTTCAAGGAACACTACGACGCGCTGTGGGAGCGCCTGCGCGCTCGAATACCACGAGGAGCGGGTATGACCGCAGCCCGATAGCCGATCGCTGTCGCCTGGCGGCTGCGCGACAATCCGTGCATGCCGGCCAGCGCGCTCGGCAGCGGCATCGATGGTCTGCTGTCAGGTCGTGCTCGGCGTCCGTGCTGCTGTTGCATGGCAGGGCGCGTCCGGCCGACTGGTCGACAACTTCTTCATCTCCAACCCGCTCGACGTCGGCGACGCGGCTGTATCGGCTGGATCATCCGACGGCTCGATCTTCGCGCACATCTGGCGCGACTGTCTACGCCACCGGCGATGGGCTTCGTCATCGGCTCGGTCGGCGGGCGCGATTCTCGGTGTCTGGCTCGGCGTCTCGCCGCTTCGCGAGCCGGCTGCTCAATCCCGTATCTGAACGGCCCTCAACGCGCTGCCAAAGGTCGCGCTGGCGCCGCTGTTCGTGCTGTGGTTCGGGCTCGGCATCGAGTCGAAGATCGCGCTCGCCGCCGTGCTGGTGCTGTTCCTCGTGTTCCTCAACACCTTTGCCGGCGTGCGCGAGGTCGACCAGGACCTGATCGACGGCGCGCGACTGATGACGCGCGACCCGCGCGCAGGTGATCACCAAGGTCATCATCCCGTCGGCGATGTCGTGGGTGTTCGCCGGCCTGAAGATCTCCGTGCCCTATGCGTTGATCGGCGCGGTGCTGGGCGAGATGATCGCGGCCAACCGCGGGCTCGGCTATCTGGTGCAGTTTTCCGGCTCGCAGTTCGATTCCGGCCGGCGTGTTCGCGGTGCTGTTCGTGATCGCGCTGCTCGCGGTTGCGCTTAATCTCTCTGGTCGAAATCGTGCAACATCGCGATGGAACGCATGGCGGATCGTCAGCCAGCTGAACCAGAAACATCGGGAGGAACGCGCGATGAAAACTATTGAGGATGGTCGGCGCTTGCCGCGTGCCGCGCTTGATCGTGCGGCTCGGCATGCGGCCGAGACCGGTCAAGATCACCAATATCGGTCACGGCTATTACTCCGGCGCGCTTTATGTCGCCGATGCAGGAGAAGCTGTTCGAGAAGTACGGCCTCGAGCCCGACATCTCCTACGTGCAGGGCGGCGCGCTCGCGCTGCAGGCGGCGCTGACCAAGCAGGCCGACGTCGGCATCTTGTCATATGAGCACATGCTCACCGTCGCGGTGCAGGGCAAGCGCATCGTCGCGTTCTATCAACATTGCCAACCGGCCGGTGAACAACGTGATCGCCAACGAGAAGCTGATGGCAGGCGCCGAGAAGCTCGAGCGTCGAGGACAAGATCAAGCGGCTGAAGGGCCAGCGTGTGGCGATGCCGTCGGCCAACGGCTCGGGCGAAAAGATGCTCGGCGTGCTAGCGAAGAAATACGGCCTGACGCTGCCGGGCGATATCAACGAGCGTCTATCTCGGCGCCGAGGCGCCTGCCTATGTCGCGGCCTTCCAGCGCGATCTGGTCGATGCGCGCGCTGCCGTTCGAGCCGGCCGGCGTGCTCGTGCAGCAGGCCGGCAAGGGCAAGATCTATCCTCAACATGATGAACGGCGAAATTCCCGAGTTCCGCGACATCCTGTTCATGCGATCGCTCGCGACGCATCCGACATCATCAAGCGAAAGCCGGACATGCTGCGCAAGGTCGCGCAGGTCTTCACCGAGGCGACAGAAGATTCTCAAGACCGATCCGCAAGCGCGGCATAGGCGCTCATGGCGAAGGAGTATCCGAGCATGGAGCCGCGGAGACGAACGAGCAGGCCTACGAGACCGTCAGCCAGATCTGGACGAAGGACGGCCATATGACCGAAGCGCAGGCGCGCGCGACCTTCGCCTATCTGCAGCCGAAAGGGCCGGCAGAGGTCGATTTCTCCGGCCACCTTCACCAACGAATTCCTGCCGAAATAACAGTCGGAGAGATGCCAGTGTTCAGTGTCGGCGATGCCACCATCACGCGGGTCGAGGAGACCTATCTGCCGAGCTATCCGCTCCGGCGACATCTTTCCCGGATTTCACCGATGCGATATGGCGCGAGCACAAGCACTGGCTCGCGCCGAACCACTACGATGCCGAAACCGGCAAGATCAGAGCTCTAGCGTTCACAGCTGGCTGCTGCAGATCGGCGGCAAGAAGATCCTGATCGACGCCTGCTGCGGCAACAACAAGGTCGAGCCGGCGCGGCCGTTCTGGCACATGCTCAACATGCCGTATCTCGAGCGGCTCTGCAGCCGCCGGCGCGCGGCCGGACGAAATCGATCTGCGTGATGTGCACGCATCTGCATCATGACCATGTCGGCTGGAATACGCAGCAGAAGGACGGCAGCTGGGTGCCGACATTTCCGAATGCCCGCTACGTGTTCTCAAAGCCCGACGTCGATTATTTCTCGCAAGGTCGACGCCGATCCGAAGGACGGGCCGGCGGAGTTCGGCACGTTCCGCGAATGCGTGTGTCCCGATACTCGAGGCATGGCCGCGCCGATCTCGTCAGCGGCGGCTCCTTATCGGCTCAACGAATTTCATCGAGATCGACTCGGCGCCGGGCCATTCCGCCCGGCCACGTGTTCTTCAAGCTCGAGAGCAAGGCGCAAGCGTGCGCGGCCTTCATCGGCGATGTCTGGCATCATCTTCTGCAGGTCTACTATCCGGACTGGAATTTCCCGGAAGAATTCCGACGCCGCGCAGGCGCGTGCGAGCCGGCGCAAGGTGCTCGACTATTGCGCAGTCGAGCGGCGCGCTGGTGTTTCCGGGTCATGTCGGCTTGCCGTTTGCGGGCCATATCGAGGCAACGCAAGAAGGCTACCGGCCGAATTTCAAACCGTGATTGGTCAGAAGCCGTAGAGCTTGGCGGGATTGTCCACCAAGACTTTTCTTGCGCGCGTTCTCGTCGGGCACCCAATCGAGCAACATATCCAGCATCAAGGCATCGTCTGGCACCTGCGACGCCTGGTGTCGGATGCGGCCAATTGGTGGCCCATAACATCCGTTCGGGGCGGCTTTTGCAAGCGCCTTGGCGAGTTTACCGACATCGCCGCAGTTCGGCGGCCCCACCTTCGACACTTCGTAGGGCGCCGACAATTTGACCCAGGTACGGCCACCATCAACAAGCCCGTAGGCAGCGTGCGAAATCCCGGGTGATCGAGCGGTACCGGTTCGAGAAATTTTTCCGACATGATCGATCACCAGCGTGCTGGTCAGCCGTTTGAGCATGGCCACACGGTCAGGCAGGTCGCGGCCGTCGAGTTGCAGCTGAACGTGCTGTAGCCGAATGGTGCCACACGCGCCGACATTATTTCAGAGCACATCCCAGGGCAGCGGGTGCGCCCGCCAGCATGAAGAAGCGGATGCCGCGGGCGCCAAGCCTTGTCAGCCGATCGAGTCTCACGAATCGGTCACGCCCTGATCGACCACAACGACACACGCGCATTTGGCCCGCATCGCGGCAACAGCTTCCAGCGTGCAGCGGTTATCCTTGCCGTAGGTCGAAGGCTGCACCAGCAACGGTGCGCTTCGATGCCGAGGCGTGCGCACATCTTCAGGTAAGCCGGACACGGTGGCCGCGGGTGGCATCGATCTTGGCGGTCGGCGCCTTCTGGGATATTTGGGGTCGTAGACGTGCATGTGGGTGTCGCAGGTGCCCGTGGGCGCCTTGAGCTTTGGCCTGAGCGTGCTGTCGATGGCTGGCATGGCGAGATCCTATGGGCAACAAAGCCTGTCGGGCCATTCGGTTTAGGAAACAGCCGACCGACTGTGGCAGCAATTGCTTCAGCAGCCAGAGCACGACCTCGGGAAAAAGATCGTGAATGGCGATCGCCTGCAAAGAACACGATGTAGATCGGCAACGCCGCGCGCAACGCCTGCGAAAACCGAACGCCGACGAATTTCGACGCCATCAGCAGCACGAGGCCGTAAGGCGGCGTGATCAGCCCGAACGCCAGCGTCGCGATCAGCACCACGCCCATGTGCACCGGATTGATGTCGCCCGCCTGCGGTCAGCGCCGTTCACCAGCGGCATGAAGATGATGATGGTCGGCACCGGCTCGATGAAATCGCCGATGACGGTGAACAGCAGCACCAGCAGCAGCATGATGAGATGCGGGTCATTGCCGGCAATCGATGGTGATCCAGCCGGCGATGACGATCGCGCCGCGCAGATAGGCGAGCATCCAGCCGAACGCGTTGGCGGCGCCGATGGTGATCAGCGGCAGCGAGAAGATCAGCCCGGCGATGCAGAAATCGTACGGCAGATAGCTTCGAGATGTCTGCGGTTGAGCGCCGGAATGACGACCGCGATGATCCAGATGGCGGCGACGACGCCGGCTTCGGTCGGCGTGAACCAGCCGGTCAGGATGCCGCCGAGCAGGATGATCGGAATCATCAGCGGCAGCGAGGCGTCCCGGCTGCAAGCTGCGACACGTCGCGGAACGGCGCGCGTGGACGTTGCATGCCGGTCGGACCGAAGAAATAGCAGTAGATCATCAGGCCGAAGCCGATCATCAGGCCCGGCACGACGCCGGCCATGAACAGCCCGGCGATCGAGACGTTGCCGACCGCGCCGTAGACCACCGCGGTGATGCTGGGCGGCACGAGCGCCGCGATGGTCGATGCCGCTGCGATGATCGCGGCGATGAAGGCCGGGCTGTAGCCTTCCTTCTTCATCGGGCCGCCGAGCGCGCGGCTGATCACCGCGACGTCGGCGGTCGTCGAGCCGGACATTTCCGAGAAGAACATGCTGAACACCGTCGACGACCTGCGAGAGGCCGCCGCGAATATGGCCGACCAGCGCCATGCGAGAGATTGGCGATGCGCACGACGACGTTGGCCGAGCTCATCAACTCGCCGACCAAGCAGGAAGAACGGGATCGCCAGCAGCGCCTCGCTGTCCATGCCGTCGAACATCTTCTGGATGATCGCGGCAAGCGACACGTCCGTGAACATCGCGCCGATCGAACACGCCGGCCAGCAGCGAGAACGCGACCGGCACGCCCAGGTAGCCGAAGAACAGGAAGCAGGAACGTCATCAGCACGAGGATGAGCGGGGCGCTCATGGGAGGCCTCCCTCCGGTCACGGATGCGAGCGGCTTGATCGCGAATGTCCGTTCCGGCGGCTCGGCGTGCTCGAACCCGTTGCGCAAGCCGTTGACGAGCTGCTCGATGGTGAACAGCGCGATCAGCACGCCGCGACAGCGGAATCGCCGCGTAGAGCGAGGCGATGGGCGTCATCGACGGCATGCGAAAGCTCGCCGAAGCCGCGCAGGAAGTTGATGTAGCCGAAATAGATCGAGGCAGAGCGCGACGCACGAGGACGACGAGGCGGATGACGACCTCGACGACAGATCGCGCGCGTGCCGTGCAGCGCTTCGGCGACGGCCGTGAGATAGAGATGATCGTTGCGCCGCGTCGCGACCGCCGCGCCCGATGAAGATGCGCATAGATGAAGAGCGTCGGACGTGACCTCCTGCAGCCAAAGCCAGGGTGCACCGATCGTCGCGGGTGACGATGTCGAAGCGTAGACCGATGGTCGAGAAGCCGAAGAGCAGCGACGCCGCACAGGACCATCAGGATCAGTCTCGAGGCCGATCGAGCGCCCGCCACTTCAGGTGGCGCTGCCGCTCGAAGCACCAGCTCTGTCGGCGATGCTCATCTGCACGTTCCATGCAGATGTGCGCGAAAGAGCCGGCGCGAGCTCGGCCGTCGGCCCTTCCGCATAGCGCGTCAGCTTATTGGACGTGACGTTGACTGCAGATCCTTGATCTTGACCGCGTGCGGCCCCAGCTCCGTGGCCAGCTTGTCCAGATACGGATCGGCGATCTTGCTGAAAGCCGGACTTGTCGACATCGGTGACGACCTTGACGCCGATCGCCTTGAGCTTGGCCTGGCGACTGATGCTCGAGCTCGAGCGGCTTGTCCGGCTGGCGTCCTGCTGACCTCGTCGGCCGCAGCCATGCACCCATTTCTTTTGCTCGTCGGTGAGGCTGCTTCCACAGCTTGTCGCTGATCCAGACGAGGCTGTTGTTGGCCTCGTGCTCGCGTCATCGAGAGCACGGGCGCGACCTCGTAGTGCTTGTTGACGAGATAGACGTTGACGCCGTTCTCCGCCGACGTCGACGACGCCCGTCTGCAGCGAGGTGTAAACGTTGCCGAACGGCATATGCACGGTCTGCGCGCCATAGGCCGGGAACATCGTGTCTTCGGTTGCGGTGGCCTGCACGCGCACCTTGAGGCCCTTGATGTCCTCGATCTTCTCGATCTCGCTTCTTGCTGTACATGTTGCGCAGGCCGAGCGTGCCGAGTGCCGATCACGTGCGCGCCTTGCACGGTGTCGTCGATCATGTCGCTTGATCGCCTCGATGACCTGTCGGATCGGCGAGCGCCTTGATCAGATGATCTTCCGACACGGAACAGAAATGAAGCGATGGAAAGACACGCCTGACCGGCTGGGCGGTTGAGGCGTTGCGCGGTCGATAGCATCACGAAGTCGATATCACCCGTCTGCACCTTCTGCATGGTCTGGGCTTCCGTGCCGAGCTGTGCGCCCGGATATTGATTGATTGAAGCATGCCTTTGCTGAACTCTTTCAGCTTCTTGTCGAACATTTCGGCGCCGGCACCGTAACCACTGCTTTCTGGCTGGTCATAGGCAAAGGAAAATGCGGTTTCCTGGGCGAGTTGCCATCGCGGCCGACGAAGCCTCGCCAGATGACACGCTGCAACGCGCGTAACGGACACGGATGCCTCCCGGATTGATTGTTCGCCCTTGTGCGATGGTCCCGCATGATGTTTTCTGCGCTTGATCGCGCCTTTATCACAAAGAGGGTGGCCGGAGCGTCCGGCATTGTCAATGCTGCGACGGCGCGAGCCCTGCAAACAAGGACGGCCCGCTACCGATTGTGCACGTCTTCACGATTTCTCTGAGCCGCTGCGGCGTAACGGGAAGTTAGTCACCGCGCCCGGTCGCTAAGGCGCGTCATCGATCGCCGAAGCAATCGCGGCGCCGACCGGATTGGCCCTACCTTCTCCCGCGCCCTTCAATCCAAGGGGATTGAGTGGGCTTCGGCGCGTCCTCCGTCACCAAGATGGAAACATCGGGGACCCGCGTGCGGTCGGCATCAGGTAGTCGGCGAACGTGACCGAAAGGGGCTCTTCGCTCGTCATAGCGGAACTCCTCCAGCAGCGCGCCGCCAACGCCTTGCGCCAGTCCGCCGGCGATCTGACCTTCCACGAGTTTCGGATCCACGGCCTTGCCGACGTCGTAGGCAATAACATAGCGCTCGATGTGTGACATTACCGGTTTCCTGGATCGACGCGTACCGACGACCGCATGCACGCCGTACGGATAGACCATATATGGGTTGATCTGAACGTATCTTTCGAAGCGCTCGACGCCGCCCGGCAGCAATCCGCGCAAGTTCGGCGATGGGGCATTGACGACCGGGAGCCGGCGCGCACGATCTCTGCCGTTCACAGATGTTGAGCGCATCGGCGTTCTGTTTGCATCAGTTCTGGCCGCGGCAGCAGCAACCGAGCGCGCAGTTTGTGTTGCCGCGAGCCGCGTGGCCTCTCCGCACACGTGACGGTCACGCGTGAGGCGAAGGCGCCCATGCCGCGTGCAATGCGGTCGGTCTGACCGTGAACGACCCGGATCGTCGTGTAGTCAACGCCGAGCGCATCGGCGCAGATCTGTGCGATCACGGTTTCCACGCCTTGTCCGAGTGGAGGCGACGCCGGTGATCACCTCGACGATGCCGTCGGGCCTGATCTCCACACGGACGGTATCGAACGGTCCGAGTCCGCTTTTCTCAACGGAACATCGCCGCACCCGCACCGACTTTCTCGCCCTTCTCGCGGCGTTCGCTGAGCTGCTTCTGAAGCTCAGTCCAACGGATTGTTTGAGTGTCTTGGTCGAGTAGCAGCAAGCGTAGTCACCGGAATCATACACGATCTGCGTGCCGAGTGTCTTGAGGCCGAGCGCGTAGGGCATGGCGCTTTTGCCAACGAGGTTGCGTCTGCGGATCTCAACCTTGTCCACACCCAACCTTGGCGGCGATCGCGTACGCGAGCAAGGCGCTCGCGTACAAAAGTGGATCTGTAGCGACCGGGTGCGCGGTAAGCGCCGCAAGGTGTTTTGTTTGTGAGGCGTGATGTGGCTGGTCGCGCGGTAAGCCGGCACGCGATAGGGGCCCGGCAGCATGGCGGGCGGTAAGGTCGGGCACGGTCGCTGCGTGCGTACGCATATATGCGCCATTTGTCGCGAAAAAACTCGACCTCAATACCAAGAATGCGACCTTGCAGGTGTCGATAGCCGGCGCGCACGCGGTGGATGCTGCTCGCGCGAATGATTGGCGGCAGATCAGATGTTCGGCGCCGGTCCTCGATCCATTTGATCGGCCGTTTGAATCTTTAGCGCGGCCGCGCAGACCACAGAATGTCTTCGGGATAAATTTCGCCGCGAATGCCGAACCCGCCGCTAACGTGACCTTCGTAAAGCTGGACGGAGTCTCTTTTCGTCCCAGCATTTGAGCCGATGGTATCGCAGATTCCAGTGCGGCACTTTGCCGCGCCGTGAGTTCATGGAGGAGGTCGCGCGCTGCAGTCGCACCGTGCGATGGCGCCCTCGCGTCTCCAGCGGCACGCCGGAATGGCGGCCGACGGAAAGCTCAAGCGAAACAACGGCGTGGGCCGCTGAAACGCCGCGTCAACGTCGCCATAGCCCTTGCGGATGATGCCGGGCTCCGTTGTTAGTTCATGCTCGTAGGTGCCTGCTTGCTCGGTCGCGAGCATCGTTGCTCCATGGGTTCGATGGAAATCCCGATGAGGTCGGCAAGCGTTTCGGCGAGATATGCGTTGTCCGCAAAGACGATCGCGACTGGTTCGCCGACATATCGCACGACATCCTTCGCCAGCACTGGCCGCCGGTACGCGGCTCGAGCGCCTTGAGCCCGGTGACGAAACGGAATCGGCGGAATGTCGGCAACGTCGGCATGCGTCCACACCGCATGGACCCCGGCAATGCGAGGGCTGTTTAGGTGTCGATCGATTTTATCTTTCCGTGCGCGACGGCAGAACGGACCCACGCGCGATGATGCCACTGGCCCGTAAACGAAATGTCGGCGGAGAAGTGGCCTTGGCCGGTGAGAAGTGGCCGATCTTCCAGACGCGTGGACGGAGCGGCCGACGAATTTCGCCGGGCGCGTCATTTTCCGCGCATTTTCTTTGCTGCGGCACGAACGGCCTTGATGATGTTCTGATAGCCGGTGCAGCGGCAGAGATTGGACGAGCCAGCACGTCCACGAGATTTTCGTCGCTGATGTCCGGCTCGCGCTCCAGCACGCCGACAGTCAGCATCAGAAAGCCGGGCGTGCAGAAGCCGCATTGCAGGCCGTGATGGCCCATGAAGGCCTGCTGCATCGGGTGCAGCTTGTCGCCGTCGGCCAACCCTCGACGGTGCGGATCTGTTGCCGTCGGCCTGCACGCGCAAACATCAGGCATGAGCGCACCGGCTCGCCGTCGACGATGACCGTGCAGGCGCCGCAGATGCCATGCTCGCAGCCGATATGTGTGCCCGTCTGCCCGCAATCCTCGCGGATCGCGTCCGCCAGCGTGCGCCGCGGCTCGACGCTGATCGGCATGGTCGCGACCGTTGATCGTAAGCGTGATATGCGGCCTTTTGCCGCTCATGCGGCTTTTCCGTTGCGCGCGCAGCGCCGCACGAATTGCTGCGGCGTTGCCGGCATTTCGTCGATCTCGACGCCGAACGGCGCGAGCGCGTCGTTGATCGGCGTTGATCACCGCGGCCGGCGCGCCGATCGCTGCCGCCTTCGCCCAGCGCCCTTGGCCATGGTGATGGAGTTCGCGCTCGGAGGTTTCCAGTGTGATGAAGCTCGATTGGCGGAATTTCGTGCGCAGTCGGCGGCAGATAGTCGGCGAGCGTGTGCCGTGAGAATACCGCCGTTCGTCGTCGTAGACAATCTCTTCGAGCAGCGCGTTGCCGATGCCCTGCGCGATACCGCCATGGACCTGGCCGTCGGCAATCATCGGATTGATGACGCGCCCGGCATCCTCGGCCACCAGGAATTTCTCGATCTTGACATGGCCGGTCTCCACGGTCCACCTCGACGATGCGCGACGTGGCAGGCATTGGAGCAGGTGCCCGAGCGGATCGTAGATCGCCGGTCTCCGTCAAGTCCCGGCTCGATCTCGCCCTTGAAGCGATGCGTTTGGTGATAGGCCGCGCGCGCCAGTTGTTGCGATCGGGATCGTGCGGTCGGTGCCGGCGACGCTGGCGCGCCCGTCTGGCGAGCACGATGTCGTCGGCCGCTGCCTCGAGAACATGGCTCGCGAATCTTGATGCAGCTTCGCGCGCACTCTTTCGCGCGGCAATCAGCGCGGCGCCGCCGGAAATCACCAGCGAGCGGCTGGCGAAAGTGCCCCAGCCGTAGGGCGCTGCGGTCGGTGTCGCCGTGCGACGACCCTGATCATCGTCGGGCGCAACGCCAATCTCGTCGGCGATGCAGCTGCGCCAGCGTCGTGCTGCAGCCCCTGGCCGTGCGGCGAGGCTGCCGATCCGCGCTTCGACGCAAGCCGGACGGATCCATCGGTGAGTATCGACGGTCTTCCCAGCCGGGCGTGATCTCCATGCGCCGCGCCGCAAAGGCCGGAGCTGCCGTAGCCGGTGCGCTCTGAGAACGTTGCAATGCCGATGCCGAGATAGACGGCCCTATCGGCGCGCGCGTCTTGCTGGCGCGCGGAACGCGGCACGATCGACCGCGCTCGACCGCCATTTCCAGCGTCTCGCTGATAGCTGGCCGTCGTCGTACACGAGGCCCATTGCCGAGGTATAGGGAAACTTGTCGATCAGGTTGCGGCGGCGGATGTCGACCGGGTCGATGCCGAAGGCGCGGCGCCGCGTTGTCCATCAGCCGCTCCAGCGCTGAAGGTGATCACCGGCCGCGAGACGCCGCGATAGGGCGCCATCGGGCAGGTGTTGGTGATGACGCCGCGCGCGAGGCACTGGTAGCGCTGAACATCGTAGGGGCCCGGCATTTCGGCCATCGCCATCAGCGGCTCGACACCGCAGGTGGTTGGGAAAGCACGAATAGGCGCCGATATTGGCAGACGATGTCCGCCTTCAGCGCGAGCAATCTGGCGTTCTTGTCGAACGGCGCCTTCGAGCGTGATGTACTGGTCGCGCGACTGTGAAAAGCTGGCGATCAGGTTTTCGCGGCGGTCTTCGGTCCACGCCACCGAGCTTTTCAGCTTGCGCGCCAGCCATACCAGAACGACGTATTCCGCGACAGAGTGACATTTTCTGCCCGAAGCCGCCGCCGACATCCGGCGCGATCACGCGCAGGTCGATCTCCGGCATGCCGAGTACGTCGGCCAATCGCCGTGCCGCATGAGATGCGGCATCTGCGTGGTGCAGGTGAAGCGTGACGCGCCCGGTCGCCGTATCGTAGGCGGCGTGGCCAGCCACGCGCCTCCAGAGGCGTGGCGTTCTGGCGGCGCGAGCGCGCGTCAACCCTGATGGTCCTGTGCGCACCGTTCCAGATCGCATCAAAGTCGGACGTCTTCACTTTGCCTTCGAGGATGACATTGCCGGGCGCTTCGGCGTGTACCTGCGGCGCGCTCGCTTCGAGCGCTGCCTGCGCGTCCGTCACCGGCCTGGTTTCATCGATCGATACGTCGACTAGATCGGCAATGTCCTCGGCGTCCTCCTTCGCTCGGCAGCGACAACGGCGGCGACCGGCTCGCCGACAAAGCGCACGACGCCGTCGGCGAAGATCGGCTGGCCGACCGGCTTGTAATTGAACTTGTGCAGCATTGGCGTGATCTTCTTCACGCCTTTGAAGATCGGCGGCGGTGATGCACCATCGCGCCTTCGGGAGCGGCTGATCTTCGCCAGTTGTCCGGCCGCAACCGGGCTGCGAACGAAGCGCACCCAATGCGCGGCAGGCAGAGTCGGCGGTGAAGCGCCCCTGACCTGGTGATCAATGCCGGGTCCTCCAGCCGCCGGATAGAGCGGTCCGACCCAGGTCATCCTGGAACCTTTGGTGGCCTGCTTCTGTCCCGCCGCGCTCATGACAACTTATTGCCCTGGGCATGATATCGTCCCGAAAACCGGTACCTATTCTTCGGGGTCACGCGCTCTGGCTCCAGCGCGCGCCGCACCACCGCACGCACCAGATCGCAGCGGTAGTCGGCGTTCGTCTGATGATCTTCCAGCGGGTCGATCGCCTTTGGGCCGCAGCTTCAGCTGCGGTGCGAAACGGCGCATCGCCCGGCGACTTTTCCATTGAGCGCGGCTTCGGCCTCCGCACGATACGGCGCGGAGGGCTCCGCACCGCCAGGACACCAACGCGCGCATCGGCGATCGTGCGCCGTGCAGGCGATGACGTGACGAGCGATGCTGCATGGCGAAATCGCCGGCGCGGTTCGGCTGAATTCGTTGAACCTGAATTTCGTATCTTTCGGAAGCAGCGGCAGCCGAGCTTCGGCGAGCAATTCATCTTCGGCCAGTGCGGTAGACATGATGCCCGCGAGAAAATCTTGCGCTGCAATCACGCCTCTCGCCACGCGTGCTCTTTGCTACGATGTGGCATCAAGGGTCGCCGCGACCAGACACCATTCGAGGCTGGATCGGCGTGCGCGAGACTGCCGCAGAAACGTGCCCGCGCGTGCGGATCGGATAATGCGCTGATATGCGCGCACGACACGCTGACAATCGGCCAAGCGGGTTATCGACCACCGACTTGTGAAATGCCGAGTGGCGCACGCGTGCACCGATCGTCAGCGTTTTCCCGTTACTCGTCACGCTATCGAGCCCGGCGACCTCGTTGATGTCCACGAGATGCGCCGGCTTCGCCAGGCGGAAACGCCATGATAGGAACGAGGCTCTGCCCCCGCCAGTATGCGGCCGTCCTGCGGCGCGACCTCGGCCAGAATCTTCAGCGCCTCATCGAGCGTCTTAGGTACGTGACGGACGAAGGGCGCAGGCTTGCGTGCGGCAAAACCTTCCGGCGGGCCTCTAGGCTAATTATTTGTATACAAACGATAAACGGCGGTCCCGGATTGTCAACCCCGTTGCCGCGCCGGCCTTACAGTAAGGCCTTACCCCAGCACTTCCACTCCAACCGTCAAATTCCTATCTTAATTGGCCAATATCGGGTCGCCTTAAGTGGGGTTGGGAATGCCGATTTCGAGACAAATTGCAGCCGCTTGTCTGGCGGGCGCCATGCTGGCGAACGCGCCGGCGCTAGCCGACCAGGCAAAACGGCCGACAAAGTTTCGTTCTATTTCGCCGCGCATGAGGACGACTGGCAACTGTTTATGAATCCGTCCGCCTTTCAGGACGTGATCAACAGGCGCCGCCAAGACTGTCTTCGTGCATCTCACCGCCGGTGACGCCGGGCTCGGGACCGGCGGGTGGGCGCAAGCATCCATTTTATCTGGCGCGCGAGAATGGCGCGGAAGCCGCCATCCGCTTCATGGCTGATGCCGACGCCACTCCCGGCGAGGCGCGTCGCGGCGCCGATGGTATTCAACGGGCATCCGATCTACCGGGTGAGCTACAGCAACACCGTGAGGATATTTCCTGCGCGTCCCCGATGGAACGCCTCCGGTGCAGGGCTACTGCCGAAACCAGCTTTCAATCTCTCAAGCGCCTGGCCAGTGGCGAGAACGACGTTCTGCGGGCGGTCGATGGCTCGACCACCTACCACTGGCTGGAATAGATCTGGTCGCCACAGTGCGCTCGATCATCGCCTACGAACGCGGACGGGCCGTCGCTTGTACCAGCTTAACGTCGCGCGAGACCGATACGCGCATCAATCCCAACGACCACACGGATCATCTGGATGACGCGCGAAGGCCGCTCTCGAAGCCGTCGAAGGATTCTTTCCTGTGTTCGCCAGCGTCTACTATGTCGACTATGCCAGCTCATCGGCCGCCAGCGAGAACCTCGATGCGCAGCATGCGCGACATGGAAAGTTCGGTTTTTGCAGTCACCCCCGCAGGCGTGCAAGCTTTGGATCACGGTACCTCCTGGCACCGCTACGATCAGTCGTTTGTCGGCCGGAACTATTTCCGCGTTCAGGAACCGGCTGGCCGATCGTGACACGGCGGCAGACCACCATGGCAGCGGGGCACAATAGGGTTTTCCCTGACAGCTTCGCATTCTTTCGCTTTCGACGACTTCACTTGTTTTTGACGTGAGTCCGCCTAGGCGGAAGACTACTTTTCTGCGCAACTATTTTTACGCTGACTAGTTTTCGCCCGGCTATCTGCCTGTCCGCAACCGCACACGGCGCCCGATGCGTTACGCAGAAGTGCCGCTCGCTCTGCAGACCGACCGCGTCATATCGGTCGACGCATTGCGTGGGTTCAGCATATTCTGGATCATCGGCGCTGATGGCGCGATTTGGACGCTCGAGCGGATGCTGCGCGACAAGGGGCCGGCATTGAGTGCGGCCGGCAGCTTCCTCGGTGTCAAATTAAGACACGTGGAGTGGGAAGGACTCAACGTTCTACGATTTTTATTTCTCCCGCTGTTCATATTCGTCACCGGCGTTTCGATTGTGCTGGCATTGCCGCGGCTGGTGGAGCACGAGGGGAGGGCTGCGGCGCATCTGCACGTGTTGCGCCGCGCGGCGCTGTTATATGTCCTCGGCTTGATATTCTAACGGAGGTCTGGAGCCAGCATTGGAGCGACATCCGTTTTGTCGGCGTGCTGCAGCGGATCGCGATCTGTTATCTGTTCGCCTCTCTCTTGTTCCTGAATGTCGGTCGTCGCGGCCTCATTGTTGCAAACTTGTGGCCTTGCTTGGCGGCTACTGGGCGTTGATGACGTTCGTTCCCGTGCCAGGTATCGGTCCAGGCTCATTCAGCCGCGATGCGAACCTCGCCGACTGGATCGATGCTGCACTATTTGCCAGGCCGGTTGTGGGACAAAACCCGGGATCCCGAAGGTCTTCTGAGCACGATGCCGGCGATCGAGGACCTGCCTGCTTGGCGTGCTGGCAGGGCTGCTGCTTGAAGGATAGGCGTCTGACCCCGACGCAGAAATCAATTTGGCTGATCAGCAGCGGTGTGGCGATTGATATTTGCCGGTTACCTGTGGGGCCTGCAGTTTCCTGTGATCAAGTTGATCTGGACGTCATCGTTCGTGCTGGTCACCGGCGGATATAGCGCGATTCTGCTGCCGGCGTCATGCATCAGATTGATCGATGTTTGGCGATGGAAGGCTTGGGCGACAATTTTCGTCTGGATCGGAGCCAATGCCATTGCGCTTTACTTCATCAACGGTGTCGCCGGCTTTGAGCCGTTTGCCCTGCGTTTTGTAGGAGGCGACGTGAAAGTGTGGCTCGACCAGACAGTCACTCCGGGAACCGGGGTTTTCGCCGCGCATTTGCTGGGACTTGCGTTCGCCGTCGCGCTCGCGAGGCTTCCTGTATAACCGAAAGATATTCCTGCGGATCTAAGCGTCAGGTGCCGACTTTCAATTCCGATACCAGCGCACGCAGCGCGGCGACACGTGGAAGGCGCGACGCTTTTGCCGGTGCGTGGATTACTCCGACGGAATATTTTCAATGGTCATTGTGAAGCGCGCCGTATCGGCATCAACGGTGATCCGTATGAGTGTTCCGCGTGACGTTCGGGTCGGCCCAGATCTCGAGCTGCGTGCGATCGGGTCCGATTCCGGCAGGCTCAAGTGCCGCCACATTGACATTGGTCAGGAAACCGCGCACCTTCACGCGCGCTTCCATCGGAACACTTTCAACGGCTCCTTAAGGCCATCCACTGAAATTCCGTGTTTGAGCAGATAAGGCGCGCCCTCGAAGCCCTGCCGGCGGCTTGCGCGTCACCATCTTGACCGAATGGATGCGGTTCCTTCGCCGCCGCCGCGCCGCGTCGAGACCAATCAGCGCGCCTGTCGGCACCAGGATGCGCGCGCCTTTGTGCCTGGCACGTTCGATCAAGTCGCCATTCTCCAGCAGTTGCGCGACCGAGCGGCATGAAGATCGGCTCTTGTCGATGGCGCTGATGGCGACGTCACGGAACAGCACGGGCGGCAGGCATTCAACGACAATATCGCAGCTGTTTGCGAGAGCTCCGGTCGCCACGGCACGGGAATAGGTGCCGGCCCGGGGCAGAGCGCGCCGCGCTTTCCTCGACGTCGCGCACGAGCAACAGCGGCGAAGTGTGAGGCCCGGCACGCCAGCGATCAGGCGTTTTGCGACTTCACAGGCCGACTGCGCCGAGGCCCGGCAAGACCCAACGCGCAAGGGTGGTTTGTCTTTCATCGCCGTCACTTCTTGCGTCGGTAAAGTTGGCTTTGCGCTTTTCCATAAAGGCCCGCACGCCCTCGGCATAGTCTGGGCGTCAGGCTTGCGGCGCGCTGGAAAGCTCCGCTCGAGATCGAGCTGGGCGTCGAGGTGTTTGTCGCTGAATGCGTTGAGCGCGCGTTTGATCAGCGCCAGACCTTGCCGTCGTGCGCCAGCGCGAAGTGTTCGCAAATGCGTGTCGCTTCGTGCATCAGGACTTCATCTTCCACGCGCGCCAGATCAGACCCCAGCTTGCTCCGCCTTCTCCGGCGGTCAGGTCCTGGGCGAAAGAGCGCAGGCCTGCGCGCCCGTGCATCGCCGACAAGACGCGGCAGAAACCAGGTGCCGCCAGATCCGGCACCAAGCCGACGCGCGCGAAGGATTGGATAAACGTCGCCTTCAGGCTGGCAATGACGATATCGCAGGCGAGCGCAATGTTGCATCCAGCGCCGGCTGCGCGCCGTTGACGCCGGCGACGACAGGAAGGGGAGGGCGCGTAGCTTGCGTACCAGCGGATTGTAGTGCGCCTCGCAGCAGCCGCCGAGGACGACGTTCTCCCCCGGTTTGGCAAACCGGTCGCTCAAATCCTGGCCGAGTGCAAAGCCGCGGCCCGCACCCGTGATCAGCAAGGCGCGACAGCTCTCGTCGGCTTCGGCATCCTCAATTGCCTCTCGCAGAGCCTGATGCATCGCCTCGTTGAATGCATTGAGCTTGTCCGGCCGATTGAGGAGTGATGACGCGATAGCCGGTGCGCGTGTTCGGAAAGAATAGGGGTTTCGCTCGTCATGGTTTGAGAAATCGGTCCAGCGAGCCAGTTTCTTTCTTTTCCCCGTCGACATCGTCGGCAAGACGCTCATGAGAGGCGGGCCGCAGCGGTCAGCATATCGTGCTCGGCGTGCTCCTCACCGACGAAAGACGCGATCTCGTCGAGCTCCAGCCACCCAGCGGTAGGCCTTGGAATACATGGATGGCACCTGGTTCGAGAAAGATAGCGCAGCAAGTCCGGCCGGCTATCGGCAAGCTCGGCCTTGAGCGCCGCAGCCGAACCGCGCGTTGCCGCGAGCATCATCGCGGCACCGAGCGCGGTAAAGCCCTTGGTGATGCCGGCGTAGGACATCTTCAGCGCCGAGGCCGCGGTAAGCGGGCCGTCGAGCACGCGCACGATCAGTCCGTAGTCATTGAGGCCTGGCGAAGTCTTTGGCCGACGGGCCAGAAGCGCAGATCCTGGTGTTCGTGCTGCCCGGCTTTGGCGGTGGGCCGATGATGCCGGCGCCGACGAAGGGCACCCGGTCGCCGGCGATCACCTCCGCTATTTTCAGCATCGTCGGCGGGCTGACCGCGTTGCACTCCACATAGGCCGGTTTCTTGTTGGCGGCGGTGAGCACAGGGGCGAGTCGGCGGGCGAGTGCGCACTGCATCGCCCGGCGGTACGATCGAAGAGCAGGAAATCGGCTTCTGCGAGCGCACGGTCCTCGAGCCGGCTGCATGCCGGCTTCGCGAGCGCGTTTTGCGCTCGCCTCGGTGCGGCTCAGCGAGTGAAGTGAGCACGGTTACCTTGTTGCTCGGTGAGGCGCTGACCGATTCCGGCTCCCCATGGCGCCTGGCGCGATGATGGCAACAGTGGGGGTCATGAACCGGTCACTCCGCCATCGAGATTGATGCTCTGGCCGGTCACAAAGGTTGACGCCTCCGGAAGCCAGAAACAGCACGGCACCGACCAGATCCTCCGGCACCTCCGGCGCGGGGCACGCATTGCATGGCAATGATACGTTCCTTCTGCGCTGGCGTTACCGTCTTGCGCTCGATCTCGGTGAAGAGTCGGCGCCCGGCAGAATGGCGTTCACCGTGATGCCGTCTGTTCCAAGTTCGCGCGCCATCGAGAGGCTCATGCTTGCAAGCGCGCCTTCGGTGGCGATGTAGTGGCAGATAATTTGGCCGTCCGAGGCGCACCGCGCCGGACGACTATTGATGATACGGCCCCATTTGGCGCCGCCGCATTGCCGGGCAGCACAGCGCGCGCACAAAGAAATGGACCGGTGAGGTTGACGCGCAGCGACCCTCTCCCATTCTTCCAGCGGAATCTGGTCGAAGGGACGCATCTCCAGCGTCGAGAAAATCCCCGCGTTGTTGATCAGGATGTCGATGCGGCCGTATTCGTCCTCGACCACCTCGATCATTTCCTTGATTGATGCAGGATCGGCGACGTCGGTGGTGACCGCCAGCGCCTCGCCGCCAGCCTTCGTGATTTCCTCCGAGACCGCGCTGCGGCCTTCTTTTCATTCACTTCGGCGATGATGGCTCGCGCGCCGGCCATCGCGAAGGATTTCGCGAACACGCGGCCGATACCCTGACCGGCGCCGGTGACGATGACGACGCGATCACTGAGGCCCGGAACACGATGTTCTGCAAGTCGGCGCTCATGCTGCGCCCCGCTCCAGCAGCGGCAATTGTTCAAGCGCTGCGCGCCCATCCCATGGCGTCCACCATGGCTTCAGACCGAGGTCACTGGCAATGATGCCGGCGCTGATGTAGCCGGCTCCGCCGGAAATCGCCCCGCCGGGATGGCCGGCCGAGCCGCGCATGTACAGGTTCGGGATCGGCGTGCGGTAGCCGAAGTGATTGTACATCACCTGTTCGGCGTTGAAGCGCGCCCATGAAGATGTCGCCGCCGCGCATGTTGATCATCTCCTGCACGTATTCGCGGCCGGTGTAGACGTAGCGCCCGATGAATGTTCTTGCGCGTCATGTTCGGGCAGTAGCGCGCGAAGCATGTCGATGATCTTGTCGGAGAATTCGCTCCTTGAAACTCTCGTAACTCCTTCCGCCGAGATCGGGATCGAGCGGCATCACGTGCCAGCAATAGGTCGTGTGCTTGCCGGGCGGCGCTTGCGTCGGGTCGAGCAGGCTCAAGGGTCCGGAGCCGAACTGCACGATCTTCGGCACGCGGCCCGCCTGCACGTCCTGATGCGCGGAGAACAGGTCCTCCATCGTCTCGGCGCCGATGCTCCATTTCAGCGAGCGGTTGATGTTGGGATCGAATTTTTCGGCGGCGAAGCGCGGGCTTTCATTGAGCGCCAGATGCAGGCCGAACAGGCTCCATGCGGTGTACTGGAAGCCGTCGAGCTTCTTCAGGAACGCGGCAGGCAGTTGCTCGCGGCCGACCATGCTTCTCGAAGGTCTGGTGCACGTCGAGCGTGGAAGCGACGAACTGCGCTGGCCCGCACGGTACGGCCGTCGTCGAGCTCGATGCCGGTGGCGCGGCCGCTCTCGATGACGATGCGGTCGATGCTGACCTGCGGCTGCGAACGTGCCGCCGGCGGCGATGAACGTCTCCATCAGGCCGCGCGCCAGATTGAACGAGCCGCCCTGGCAGAGCTGGTAGCCGCTTTCGCAGGTCGAAGGCGCGGATCACCGAGCCCATCGGCGCTCGTCTTCGACAGCGTATCGATCGAGCCAGGTGCCGAACAGCGACACCTTGAACAGGAACAGAGAGCTCGACGATGCTCGTTCTCGAACAGCTCGCGCACGACATCGAGCGGCTGCCGGTTGGACACGCCAGAAATTCGCGGCCGAGCGCCGTACGCGACAGCAGCGCCTCGCGCTCTGCTCTTGACAACGGCTCGGCATAGCGTTCGGGCAGCAAGATCTGCGCGGTGATCTTCTCGGCCTTGCGGTTCCATTCGCGGAACGTCGCGGCGTCCTTCTTCGAGAAGCGCGCGATATTGGCGACCGATCTCTTCGAGGTCGCGGCCGAAGCACCAGCGCGGTGCCGTCGCTGATGCGCCTGGCCGAATTCGTAGCGCGGCGTGATGTAGGTGACGCGTGCGTCCAGGCTCAGATCCTTGAACCACGGCGTTTCGCTGATATGGAAATGATTGATCGAATGCAGATTGTGATAGAAGCCGGGCAGCGTCACTTCTCGGTGTGCACAATCCGCCGCCGTAGGCGAGACGCCGCTCGACCAGCAAAATGTCGAGGCCGGCGCGGGCAAGATAGCTGCCGAGGATCAGCCCGTGGTGGCCGGCACCGATGATGATGCCGTCATAGGTTTTTTCGAGCGCCTTCGACAAGGTTGGACGTCCTTGATCAGTGAGCCCGCAGACCGGGTGCCCGTGCCGCTAGACTGCCGGGCGGGCGCTACACCGGTCAATGGCCGCTGCTGCATGGCCGGCGAGCCGGAGCAACGGATATCGAATTTGCACCGCGCCGCGCGCTGCCAGAATATAGTTCGCTGCGGCAACGGTGGACCTTTTGCGCATCTGCCGGTACATTAGACTATGCAGAACGAATAGGGCCTCAAGGCCCCTGGGAGGGATGACATGCGTAACGTACTCTTTGGCCGCAAGCGCACGCTCTGCTGCTCGCAGCGGGCCCGGCTTCGGCCCAGCAAAAATCCATAAAGATCGGCTTCATCAGCACGTTCAGCGGCCCGGTCGCCGTCATCGGCAACGACATGCGCAATTCGTTCGAGCTCGCGCTCGACCATATCGGCCGCAAGATGGGCGGCCTGCCGGTCGAGGTGATCTACGAGGACGACGAGCAGAAGCCGGAAGTCGGCAAGCAGAAGACCGAGAAGCTGATCGAGTCCGACAAGGTCGATTTCATCGTCGGCTACATCTGGTCGAACGTGCTGCTGGCCTCGCTGAAGCCCGTGCGTCGACTCAAGACCTTCCTGATCACCGCCAATGCCGGCCCGTCGCAGATCGCCGGCGAACTGTGCTCGCCGTACGTCTTCTCGACCTCGTGGCAGAACGACCAGACGCCGCAGGCGATGGGCCACTACATGAACCAGAAGGGCGTGAAGACCGCCTTTCTGATCGGCCCGAACTATGCCGCCGGCAAGGACATGCTGGCGGGCGTGGCGTCCACCTTCAAAGGCAAGGTCGTCGGGCGAGGAACTGACCAAGTGGCCCGACCAGCTCGACTTCTCGGCCGAGCTCGTCGAAGGCGCAAGCGCGGCGAAGCCGGATGCGATCTTCGTGTTCTATCCGGGCGCGGCGGGCGTGCAGTTCCTGACCCAGTACGCGCAGGCCGGCCTCAAGGGTCAGATCCCGCTCTACACCGCGTTCACCATCGACGAACTGTCGCTGCCGCGGCAGAAGGATCTCGCGCTCGGCGTTCCGGGTGCGCAGGAATGGGTCAACGACCTGCCGAACGAGGCGAACAAGAAGTTCGTTGCCGACTACACTCAAAAGTACACCGGCAATGCGTCCGTCGTTCTACGGCGCGCAGACCTATGACGCCGCCAAGCCTGATCGCACTCGGCGGTTGCCGCGACCAAGGGCAATCTGACCGACAAGGTACGCGGTGCGCAAAGCGCATGGAGAAAGCCGATTTCAAATCGGTGCGCGGACGACTTCAAATTCGGCAACAACCACATCCCGATCCAGAACTTCTATCTGCAGGAGCGTGGTGAAGGACGCAAGACGGCAACTTCGTCGCTCAAGACCGGTCGCGACCGATCGTCGAGGACAACCAGGATCGTTTCGCCACGTCAAGTGCCCGATGAAGTGATCCGGCGCTAGACGCGTGACGGCGGCGGCGCGACGCGCGCTGCCGTTTGCTTGTCGGCCTGCCAATATCCGCGATCGGCGTGTCATGACGCTTTCATCGAGCAATGCCTGAACGGGCTTGCAGTTCGGCCTGCTGCTGTTCCTGCTCGCGGCCGGGCTGACGCTGGTCTTCGGCATCATGGATTTGGTGAACCTGGCGCACGGCTCGCTCTACATGCTCGGCGCCTATTTTGCCGCGACGTTTCGCGGTCTGGACCGGCAGCTTCGTGCTCGGCGCGCGTGCTCGCGCTTGCCGCCACGCTTGCTCGTCGGCATGGCGGTGGAAGTGATCGCGATGCGGCAGGCTCTACGGTCGCGACCATCTCGATCATGTGCTCGCGACCTTCGGGCTCATCCTGTTCTTCGATGAGCTGGTGCGGCTGATCTGGGGCGCGGGCGGCATGAGTCGCTGCCGCTGCCGTCGTGGCTCAACACGTCGGTGCAGATCCTGCCGGGCGTCGATTACTCCGCCTACAAGCTCTCGATCATCGTGGTGTCGCTTGCGGTTGCGGCGTTTCTTTATGTGCCTCGTCATGCGCACGCGTCTCGGCATGCTGATCCGCGCCGGCGCGTCGAACCGCGAGATGATCGGCGCGCTCGGCGTCAACATCAAGCTGCTCTATCACGCTGGTGTTCGGTCTTGGCGCCGCGCTCGCGGGCCTCGCCGGGCTGATGCAGGCGCCGATCCTGACCGTGCAGATCGGCATGGGCGAGAACATCCTCATCCTCGCTTTCGTCATCACCGTCATCGGCGGCATCGGCTCGATCCGCGGCGCGTTCGTCGCTGCCATTCTCGGTCGGCTTTATCGATACGCTCGGGCGCGCCTATTTCACCGATCTGCTGCGCTCGCTGTTCACCAAGGAAGCGGCGGCGACGGCTGCGCCCGCTCTGTCCTCCATGCTGATCTATCTGCTGATGGCGATCGTCCTGGTGATCCGGCCGGAAGGCCTGTTTCCGGCGAGCAGCAAATGACGTGGACGCTCAATCTACGCGCTGTCGTGGTCATATTGCTGCTACTCGCGCTGGTGCTGCTGCCGGTCTATGTCGAGCTCGCCGGCAACCGCTTTCTGCTCACGCTGTTTACCCGCATCGTGATCCTGGCGCTCGCAGCCGTCGAGCCTCAACCTGATCCTCGGCTATGGCGGGATGATGAGTTTCGGTCACGCCGCTTATCTCGGCATCGGCGGTTATTCCGTCGGAATTCTCGCCTTCGAAGGCGTCACAAGCGGTTTCGTTCAATGGCCGGTAGCGCTCCTGGTCTCGTGCGCTGTTCGCGCTGGTGATCGGCGCGCTCAGCCTGCGCACGCGCGGCGTCTATTTCATCATGATCACTTTGGCGTTTGCGCAGATGGCCTATTACATCGTTGCAGGGCTTGCGCGCTATGGCGGCGACGATGGTCTGACGATCGAGAAGCGCAGCCAGTTCTTTGCGCCGATCAATCTGTCGAACAAGATGCAGTTCTATTATCTTTGTCTCGCGCTGCTGTTCGCGTCGATTTATCTCGTCTGGCGCATCGTCAATTCCCGCTTCGGACTGGCGATTCAGGGCGCCCGGTCGAACGATACGCGCATGCGCGCGCATCGGCTTCCCGACCTATCGTTACAAGCTCACCTGCTTCGTCATTGCCGGCACGCTGTGCGGCCTCGCCGGCGCGTTGCTCGCCAATCACACCGATTTCGTCAGCCCGGCGATGATGTATTGGACGCGGTCCGGCGATCTCATCATCATGGTCGTGCTCGGCGGCATGGGCTCGACATTCGGCCCGTTGTTCGGCGCGGTGGCGCTCTGCTGGTGCTGGAGGAGGTGCTTTCGGGCATCACCGAATATTGGCAGATCATCCTCGGACCGCTGCTGTTGCTCGTGGTGCTGTTCGCGCGCGGCGGCATTGACGGCCTGCTCGGCAAGATGCGCCAAAGGTTCACCATGAGCTGATTTGCTCGGCGTGGAGGATCTTGCGAAGCGCTTCGGCGGCATCGTCGCTACTGACGATCTCACTCTTGGTATCCCCGAGGGTGAATTGCACGCCGTGATCGGGCCGAACGGAGCGGGCAAGACAACGCTGATCGCGCAACTCAGCGGCCAGCTCAGGCCCGACTCCGGCCGCATCAATTTCGCGGGCGGCGATATCACTGCGCGTACCGATGCACTGCCCGCAGCGCGCTCGGACTGGCGCGCTCGTTTCAGATCACGTCGCTGTTTCTCGATTTCAGCGTGCTCGACAACGTGGCGCTGGCGGTGCAGGCGCCATGCCGGCCATTCATTTCATTTCTGGCGCAATGCGCGCGCGCGAGCCGGAGCTGCGCGATCCGGCACGCGCGGCGCTCGCGCGCGTCGGGCTGAGCGAGCGCGCGGATCTGCCGGCATCCGCGCTCAGCCACGGCGAGCATCGGCAGCTCGAGCTTGCGATGGCGCTCGCGTCGACAACCGCGCATGCTGCTGCTCGACGAGCCAATGGCGGGCCTCGGACCGGAAGATCCGCGCGCATGGTTGCCACGCTGCGCGAACTCGAAGAAGGAGCTGACCATCCTGCTGGTCGAGCACGACATGGAGGCTGTGTTTCGCGCTCGCCGACCGCATCACGGTGCTGGTCTATGGCCGCGATCATCGCTTCCGGCGCGGCCTGGCGACATCCGCAGCCAACGCCGCAGGTGCGCGACGCCTATCTCGGCGAGCAGGAGGCCGTGCATGGCTGACACGCGTGCTCGCGCTCGACGGCGTCGAAACCTGCTACGGGCTCAGCCAGGTGCTGTTCGGCGTCTCGCTCGCCATCGCGCCCGGCGAGATGGTGACGCTGATGGGACGCAACGGCATGGGCAAGACCACGACCGTGCGCTCGATCATGGGACTTACGCCGGCGCGGGCCGGCGCCATCCGTTTCATGGGCGACGAGATCCGCAGCCTGCCGATCATACAAGGTCGCGCAGCTCGGCATCGGTCTCGTGCCGGAAGGCCGCCAGATCTTCCCGAACCTCATCGGTGCGCGAGAATCTGCTGGCGACCGCCGTCAAGCGCAATGGCGAAGGTTGGACGCTCGCCAAGGTGTACGCAGCTGTTCCCGCGGCTCGCCGAGCGCGATGACAGCATGGGCAATCAACTCTCCGGCGGCGAGCAGCAGATGCTGGCAATCGGCCGCGCGCTGATGACCAATCCGCGTCTGCTCGATCCTCGACGAGGCGACCGAAGGCCTGGCGCCGCTGATCCGCGCCGAAATCTGGCGCTGCCTGGCGCAGCCTGCAAGGATCAGGCCTGTCGATCCTGGTGATCGACAAGAATGTCGGCGCACTGATGCGCGTCGCCGACCGGCATTTCCTGATCGAGCGCGGCGCGCGTGGTGTGGAACGGCGTCATCTCGGGAGCTTGCCGCCGCGCCTGACGTGCAGCACCGGTATTTGGGCGTTTGATTCTACTCGGCCGGTTGCAGCGGCGGGCCGCGGCGACGAATGAAGGTAAAGTTCGCGCCGCCAAGCTTGCGGTGCAGTCCGATCGAGCAGCAGGTAAATCACCGGCGTCGTGTAGAGCGTAAGCACCTGCGACACCAGAAGCCCGCCGATGATGGTGATGCCGAGCGGCCGGCGCAGCTCCGAACCGGGCCCGATGGCGATCACCAGCGGCAGCGCGCCGAGCATGGCCGCCAGCGTCGTCATCAGGATCGGCCGGAAACGCGCGAGGCAAGCTTCGTGGATCGCACGTTGCCGGCGACAGTCCGCAGCCGCGCGCTCGCCGTCGAGCGCGAAATCCACCATCATGATGCCGTTCTTCTTCACGATGCCGATCAGAAGGATGATGCCGATGAAGGCGATCACCGATCAGTTCGGTGCCGGACGACTTGCAGCGCGAGCAGCGCGCCGAGGCCCGCCGATGGCAGCGTCGAGATGATGGTGAGCGGGTGCGCGAGGCTTTCGTACAGGACGCCGAGCACGATATAGACCGCGATGCAGCGCCGCCAGCAGCAGCAGCGGTTGCGCGCCGACCGCCTGCTTGAACGCCTGACGTCGCCGGCGAAATCCGCATGGATGATGTCGGGGATGTGCATTTCGGCGACGGCCTGCTCGATCGCGCGCGGTGCGCGTCTTCGATCGAGTGTTGGGCGCCAGATTGTAGGTGATGGTCACTGACGGGAACTGACCCTTGATGATTGACGACAAAGGGCGCGATGCCGCGTTCGATTTGCGTGACCGCCGATAGCGGCACCTGCGCGTCGCCATTGCCGGGGACGTAGACACTGGGAGAGGTCGGTCGGATCGCGCTGATAATGCGGGTCGACTTCCAGAATCACGCGATACTGGTTGCGCGGGCCGTAGATGGTCGAGATCTGCCGCTGCGAAAATGCGTTGTTGAGCGCGTTGTCGATATCCTGCACGCGCACGCCGAGACGCGACGCCGCCGCCCGGTCGATGCTGATATTGGCCTGCAGGCCGCCTTGCTCGCGGTCGGTGGTGACGTCCACGATGCCCGGCAGCTGCTTTCACGCGATCGACACGCGCGGCACCCACTTTTGCAGTTCGTCGATGTCGGAGCTCCACAGCGTGAACTGATATTGCAGATCGCTCTGCCGTCCGCCGACTCGCACGATCCTGTGCCGGAAACATGAACACGCGAATGCCCGGGAATCTGGTTGAGCTTGGCGCGCAACCGCCGACGACCTGCGAGAGTTGTGAGGTTGCCGCGCTGGCTGAGCGGCTTGAGGCTGATGAACAGTCGCCCGCGGTTGACCGAAGCGTTGAACGGCGACGGCGCCGACCGATGATCCGAGGCCTGCGACGGCCGGATCGGCCAGCACAACGTCCATCGCCTTGCGCTGCAACTGCCTCCATGGCCTCGAAAGAGATGTCGGTCGACGCTTCAGTGCCGCCGAAGATCAGGCCGGTGTCGTCCTGCGGGAAATAGCCTTTCGGCACCTTGATGTAGAGCCAATGGTGAGCGCGATCGTTGCGACGAAGACGATGAGCATGAGCGCTCGGTGCTCGAGCGCGAAAGGCAGCGTGCGGTCGTAGAAGCTGATCACGCGCGACAGCAGGCCCTCGACCCGAGCGGTCGAGCCATGTGGCGTCACGGCTCGGCGGCCGACGCACGAAGTAGGCGCAGATCATCGGCGTCACCGACAGCGACACCACCGTCGAAATGGCGATCGCAAAGCGCAAGCGTCACCGAAAATTCGCGGAACAGCCGTCCGACGATGCCGCCCATGAACAGCAGCGGAATGAAGGCGGCGATCAGCGACACGCGAAATCGACACAACGGTGAAGCCGATCTGCTTCGCGCCCTTCGATGCGCGGCGCGCAACGGCGACATGCCCTGCTCGAGGTTGCGGAAGGCGTTCTCGATCATCACGATGGCGTCGTCGACCACGAAGCCGACGCTGACACCGCCAGCGCCATCAGCGACAGGTTGTCGATCGAAAAGCCGGCTAGCCCACATCGCCGCGCAGGTGCCGGAGAGCGACAAGCGGCACGGTGACGCCGGCCGCGACGGTCGGCGCCAGCGCGCCGCAGGAACAGGAACACCACCAGCATCACCAGCCCGATGGTAGCGGCGAGCGTGAGCTGCATATCGTGCACGCTGGCGCGGATGGTCTGGGTGCGGTCGGTCAGACACCGAAATGTCGAGGCCGGCCGGGACCCATTGCCTGAGCTCGGGCAGCAGCTCGTAGATGCGATCGACCGTGTCGATGACGTTGGCGTCGGCCTGCTTGGTGATGATCAGCAGGACCGACGGCCGCTGCGTTGAACCAGCCGGCCGAGCGGCTGTTGCGCACGCTCGGGCGCGATGGTGGCAATGTCGACAGGCGGATCACCGTTGCCGTTCACGGTCTTGACCACCAGCGGTGTCGTATTCGCCGGCATCGCGCAGCTGATCGTTGATGCCGATGGTCGTCGCGCGCGCTTGTCGCCGTCGAACGTGCCGAGCGGACCCGGCCGCATTGGCATTGGAAATCGCCGTGCGCACGTCCTCCATGCGACAGGCCCATCGGCGGCGAGTCGCGCCGGATCGACGCGCACGCGGATGCCGGCTGCTCGGCGCCGGCGACGCGTGACATCGGCGACGCCGTCGACCTGCGACGATGCGCTGCGCGATCACGCTGTCGGCGGCGTCGTAGATCGCGCTCGGCGTGCATGGTCTTGGAGGTGAGCGCCAGGATCAGGATCGGCGCCGCCGCCGGATTGGCCTTGCGGAACGTCGGGCAGCGTCGGCAGGTCGCTCGGGCAGATCGCTGAGCGCGGCATTGAGTGCCGCCTGCACGTCGCGCGCGGCGCCGTCGATGCTGCGGTTGAGGTCGAACTGGATGGTGATGCGCGAGCTGGCCGAGCGAGACTGACCGAGGTCATTTCGGTGACGCCGGCAATCTCGCCGAGCCGGCGCTCGAGCGGCGCCGCGACCGTCGCCGCCATGATGTTGGGATCGGCGCCCGGGCGGCTTGGCGATGACGCTGGATGGTCGGAAATTCGACCGCTCGGCAGGCTGGCGACCGGCAGGAAGCGATAGGCGACCGCGCCAACGAGAAACAGCCCGATGGCCAGCAGCGTGGTGCCGATCGGCCGGCGGATGAACGGGTAGGAGAAGTTCATGGCGCGGCTCCGGCGCACGCTGCGCGGCCGTGATGGCCGGCGCGGCAGGCTCGGCGCCGGCGCGAGCGTCGCGCAGGCGTTCCGATGTACGAGGTAGATCACCGGCGTGGTGTAGAGCGTGAGCAACTGGCTGCAGCAGCAAGCCGCCGATGATGGTGATGCCGAGCGGGTTGCGCAGTTCCGAGCCGGTGCCGCTCTCGAGCGCCAGCGGCAGCGCGCCGAACAGCGCGGCCAGCGTGGTCATCATGATCGGGCGGAAGCGCAGCAGCGCCGCCTGCACGATCGACGTCGCTCCGGCGACATGCCGTGCTGCGCGCTCGGCCTCGAGCGCGAAGTCGATCATCATGATCGCGTTCTTCTTCACGATGCCCATCAGCAGCACGATGCCGATGAGCGCGATCACCGAGAGGTCCTAGCCCGAGCAGCATCAGCGCCAGCAGCGCGCCGACGCCGGCCGAGGGCAGCGTGGAGAGAATCGTGAGCGGATGGATGAAGCTCTCGTAGAGCACGCCGAGCACGATGTAGATCGTGATGGCCGCCGCCAGGATCAGCCACGGCTCGCCGGCGCAGCGATTTGGCGAACTCGGCGGCGTCGCCGGAATAGCTGCCGGTCACCGAGCGTCGGCATGCCGATCTCCCGCTGCGCCGCGCGAGATCGCCGCGACCGCATCGCTACAGCGCGTAGCCGGCGCGCGAGATTGAAGCTGATGGTGACCGCCGGGAACTGCTCCTGGTGCGCGATGACAAGCGGCGCCGATGGTGTGCTCGAAGCGGGCAAACGACGCACAGCGGCACCTGGTTGCGCCGGTGACCGCGTTGGGCGTCGCGGTCGTGTTGGTGTTGGTGGTGCCGGTCGCGGTATTGGCGACGGTGGCTGCGGTGCCGGTCGAGTGCTGGCTCCGGTCACGTAGAGCTTCGACAAGCGCGTTCGGGTCGCTGCTGATATCGCGGCTGCGCTTCGAGGATGACGCGGTACTGGTTGGCCTGGCCGTAGATCGTCGAAATCTGGCGCTGGCCGAAGGCGTCGTTGAGCGTGTCGGTGACGCTCTGCATCGAGACGCCGAGCCGGCCGGGCCTGCTCGCGGTCGACGTCTGACCTGCATGCGCGGGCCGCCTTCCTGCGCTTCCGGATGCGACTTCGCGAAAGCGCCGGGATTGCCACGCAGACTGCGCGAGCCAGCTTGTCGGCCCACGTCGATCACCTCGTCGCGAGTCGGTGCCGACCAGCGTGTACTGGTACTGCGCGCGGCTCGCGCGCGTGGAAATCTGGATGTCCTGCACGTGGCCTGGAAGTAGACCGTCATGCCGGCGACGTCGGCGACCGCGCTGCTTGAGCCGCGCGACGATCTCGTCGACACGCGCATTGCGGCGCTGTCGCGCGGCTTGAGCGTGATGGCGAGCCGGCCCGGCATTGGGCGTCGCGATTGATCGGGCTGACGCCGATGACCGACACCACGCCGGTCACGTCCGGATCGCGTCGGATCGCGTCCTCGACCACGCGCTGGCAGGCGCTGCATTTCCGCGAACGAGACGTCGGTGCCGGCTTCGGTCACCGCGGTGATCATGCCGGTGTCCTGCAGCGGCAGAAACCCTTCGGGATGACGACATAGAGCAAGATGGTGGCGGCCAGCGTCGCCAGCGTGACCAGCAGCGTGTCGGCGCTGGCGGCGCAGCACCCATTCGAGGCTGCGGCTGGTAGAGTTCGACCGTGCGATCGATGCAGCTCATTGAAGCGCTGCGTCAGCGCGCGGCCGCTGGCGCTCGCCGATGTGCCGCAGCAGACGCGGCGCACATCATCGGCGTCAGCGTCAGCGAGACGATCGCCGAGGCCACCACGGCGATGGTGAGCGTCGAGCGCGAACTCGCGGAACATGCGGCCGACGAGGCCGGTCATGAACAGCAGCGGGATGAACACCGCGATCAGCGACAGCGTCAGCGAAATCACCGTGAAGCCGATCTCGCGCGCGCCGCGCAAGCGCGGCCTCGAGCGGATCTTCGCCGTCCTCGATGTGGCGCACGATGTTCTCGATCATGACGATCGGCATCGTCGACCACGAAGCCGGTGCCGATGGTCAGCGCCATCAGCGACAGGTTGTCGAGCGAAAATCCGCAGAACCACATCACGCCGAAAGTCGCGATCAATGAGAGAGCAACATGCAACTGAACGAAGCATAC
>ERZ1370068.8032-contig-6914_pt1 | contig 42046 bp, 42 predicted proteins | sample MGYA00561227_ERZ1370068 | MGnify/ENA primary metagenome ERZ1370068 (study PRJEB38410, sample SAMEA6850437) | metagenome | study: Metagenomic assessment of the ecological functions of the soil: analysis of the soil microbiota associated with the... | reverse complement strand
GTATGTACTTCGTTCAGTTACGTATTGCTCGTCTTGCCGTCGCGCTGACCGCAACCTGTTCCGGGATCGGATCGGCGGGCAGGATTCTGAGAGGCGCGCCCGGATTTCAGATCGACGACGCCGATGCCGTCGGCCCCTTCTTGTCCGCCGGCGGCAAGGTGTCTTCGTCCACACCTGGTCCGGCGATCGGTGGAAGCCGCTGAGGGCCACGTAGAGCAGCGAGCAGTCGGGACTCGCCCGCAGCCCGCGCGGCCGTTTGCCGAGTGGGATGGTCGTCAGCACGCGCTGAGTGAACACGTCGATCACGCTGAGATCGCCGCTTCCGCTCGTTGGTGACGTACCGGTGCCAGCGGTCCCCTGCCCTGCCGGTGTGCACCCGAGCGCCGGCACCGTCGACACCATGGACACCATCACGCATGCGATTCGTTTCATGCGTGAGCGCCTCGTCTGTCGAATGAAAGCATACAGCGAAGCTCTCCTGGTGAGTCGAAGGCGGGGCTCCCCGCCTTCGAATTTCGCTAGAACGAAAAGCGCGCCTGGAACTGAAGTGCGCGCGCCGGCTGATAGTCGGTGGCGACGCCAAACCCGGCGCCGTTCGGCTTCGCGCGCGCGGGAATCACGTTGCCGGCCGCGTCGAACGGCAAGTTGGTGATGGTCACCGGATCGCTCGGGCTTGTCAGGTTCATCTGCGTCTGGCGCGCGATGATGCCGGCCTGGTTGAACAGGTTGAACACGTCGGCTCGCAGCTGGATGGTGCGATTGCCACCGACTTTGAAGATGCGGGCGAGCGCGATATCCATGGTGCTGATGAAGCAGCCGCGCAGGTAGCCGTTGCCGGATTCGAGGCCGTCGCTGCCGACGACCGGGCCCTGGAACGCGCGCGGTGTTGAACTGGCGCAGCGGATCGTCGCTGCACCCGCTCCCCGTGTCGCCGCTGATGCGGACGCGCGGCGTGAAATCAGGAGAGCCGGTGAGGTTCACGTTGCCGCCGCCATTCTGGTAGACGGCAGTGACGGCGTAGGCCGGCCCCGAGACGCCCGACCAGATACCGGAAAGGCTCCAGTCGTTCAGGATGTAACCGAGCACGCGGCGGCCCGGTGGTTATAGGCGCGGCAGCTGCCAGACAAACCTGCGCTCGCATGAGATGCATGCGTGGATGGTTGTCGCCCAGCAACTCATCGGCCTTGTCCTGATCCGCGCGATGTCGTGATCGTCCCATCCGCGTTGTGCTGAAGCGCAAGGGCGACGTTCTGCTTTGTCACGACAGAGCTGGATGGTGTCGTTGAAGCCAAACAGCAACCCGTTGCGGAACCGCCGGTTCACGGCCATGCTGAACGGAATGGTAGGTGCGCCATCCGATCGGTTGCTGCTGGTTGATGCGCTGCCACCCCCAGCGTAGTAGCGGACCAGATCGGGATTCGTCGACGGCATACGACGTGGCCGGATCCGTGGACGGTCGGCAGACGTCGCCAGCGCAGGATTCTGCGTCGACGGCAGGAAGCGCGACGCCCAGGTCAAGGCTGTTGAGGTTGACACCGGCGTTGCGTGTCGAAGCGAGTGCTGGCCGGTGTACGCGACGTCGAGCGCGGTCGAGAACGGCAGCATCATCTGGACGCCGCCATTCCACTGCGTCGAAGCGGACAGCTTGCTTGTCGATCTGCCAGACGGTCAGGTGACGGCGGCGCCTTCGGTCGCGCAGGCCGGTCGAGGCCATGTTCTGCAGCTCGCCATAGCGGACCGTGACGTTGCGGGTAAACGGGCGGATTGTTGACCGTGCCGTAGACGCGTGTTGGCCGGCGCGCGGTCGTAGAACAGCCGGCGCCGCCGCGCACGCGACGAACGCGCTGGTTCCCCGCCACATCCGCACGCCGCACCGACGCGAGGCGTGACGCCGATGCGACGGATAGTCGTAGAACGTTTCGGCACCGGACCCGTGCCCGCCGGATACACGCTGTTGGTGATCGAGCCGGTATTCGGGAATGAGCGTGCCGATCGCCAGCGCCGAGTTCGGCCCCAGCATCTGACCGCGTCGACGGATCCATGGCGCGGCGGTTGGCGGCCGCGCACGGATAGACGCCGCCGACGCATCCGGACACGTAGAGCCGAGGCGCCTGCGCCCGGCTGCCACTCCTCGGGCAGGAAGTTCGCGCTGTACCCATACGAGTCGTGCCTGCGGCCGCATGTGGGCGAAGCGCACGCCATAGTCGAGCGTCAGGCGGCTGGTGAGCGCGCCAGTTGTCCTGGATGAACGCCTCGTTGTTGAGCGCAAGGTATGCGCCCTTCAGCCCACCGCGAGGTCTGCGTGTAGGTGCTGAACACGCCGATCGCGGCGTTGGCATATCCGAACGTGGTGTCGAGCGGATTGTTGGCATCGTTGGCGAAGCTGATGTTCCCGGTGACGTTGCCCGCGCCGCGGCGCTGCAGGCTGCGGAAGTAGTAATAGCCCGCCTTCAGGGTGTGCTGGCCCTGACCTTGGTCAGGCTGGCGTTCCAGGTCCGGTTGCGGGTGTCGAGAATGAAGTTGGTGCCGCCGGTGACGCCCGGATTGGCGCCGAAAGGGCCGACGTTCGGATGCGGCGGGTTGGCGACGCGAGTGCCGAAGGCGAACTGCGGCGGCGCCAAAATCCGTGTCCCGTCCCACATCGTCGTCGCCACCCGCCCGAGGACCCAGTGCGTGAACGTGTTCGGATCGAGCACGGTCGCGTTCGGGAACAGCATGGGGATGTCGCCGAACCCGGAGAGATTGCGGTTGCCCGCCGACGTCACGCTCAGGCCGGTCCGGCAGTAGTTCGGCTCGCCGCCGGTGATCGAACATCCTTCCTGGTGATGGAAGTTCGCGCCGAACGGAGGCTTCGAGGAACGTCGTCCCGCTGATCGTCCAGTTGAACGTGCCGGCCGGCAACCAGATGCCGTAATCGTGCTCCTGCGTGTCGTTGAAACCGGGAATCGTGCCCGGGGTGCACCTTGCTCGGCTGCTGATACTCGACAAACTTGACGCTGCCGCGGAGTTTCGGCGTGGCGGTTGGTAGTCGGCGCGGATGACCGGCTGATACCCGAAGATCTTTACCTCCGGATCAATGCTCTCGTAGTTGTACGCCTGACCGGCAGGCTGCGCAATGTTCGGACCCGGCCACCACTTCAGGATGTTCGCGCCGCTCTGATAGAGACGGTTCGCGGGAATTTTTCCACGCACGCCGCCGTCCTGGAAGCAGGCCCGCGTGTCGGCCGCCGAGCAGGTGCCGGCGACCAGCGGATCCTTGATGTAGGGATACAGGTTGCCGTGATTGTCGCGCGACTGCGAGAAGTCTCCCTGGCGCTCGAGCGCCGTCGGCACCGGTAGCGATTGACATCACCGCCGCAGGTGCGCGGGTTGGCTTCGAGGTTGAAGTAGAAGAACAGCTTGTTTTGATCCTCCCGGCCGGCCCGACCGGACCGCCAAGCGAAAAGCCGTAGTCCATCTGATCGAGCACCGGTTTGGGATCGCCGTTGATGATGTTGGTCTGGCGGTTTTCGTTCCAGTTTGAGTTGCGGATGGCGTTATAGACCGATCCGCGGAACTGGTTGGTCCCGCTCTTGGTGACGGCGTTGATCTGCAGGCCGGCCGAACGCGCGTACTCCGCCTGGTAGGTCGACGGTCACCAATCGCACTTCCGCCAGCGATTCGACGCTGATGCGCGTGGCCGGGCCGGTTGATGCCGGGGTCCATGGCCGTCGCGCCATCAAGCATGTAGTTGGCGCCGCCACCGCCGCCGGCGCGTGCCGCCGGATCCAGAGCGCCGGGAGTCACGACGACGCCGGGCGCGAGCGAGAGCAGTTGTTCAAAGGTGCGGCCGTTGAGCGGCAGGTTGGACACCGACTCGGTCGTGACCGTGAAGGATCGTTCGCCGCTCGCCGTCTGCACGAGCGGCGTTTCGGCGGTGACGGTGACGACTTCTGCCGTGCCGCCAACGTCAATCGTGATGGTGCCGAGGCCGACGATCGATCCCGAGCTGACCGCGACGCCGGTGCGGCGCTAGTGTCCGGAACGACGGCATCTCCACCTGGATGGTGTAGCTGTCGGCGGCGATATTCGGCACGACGAACGTGCCGTCGGTAGTTGGTGAACGACCGGAGCCATGCATCGTGCCGCGCGTGTCGCTGATCAGCGTGACGGTCGCGCCAGGGTACCACCCCGCCCTGCGCGTCCTTGACAATGCCCGTGATCGTTCCCGTCACGCCCTGCGCCGCCGCCGACTGCAGCCGCAGGCGAGAACGAGCGCGCCGGCGGCCAAGTATCGCAACCCTTGTGGAAGAGACATCATTCGCACTCCTCTGCGCAGCCGCGCCTGGCTTCCCGAACCACAATTCAGGCCATCAGACTGACCATCACCTTCACCGCGTCGCGCTGGCGCGAGGGCGTCGAAGCCCGCCAGCGCGTCACCAACGACAATCGATGCGTAATCAGCTCGTGCCGGCCGGACTCGCCCGTGCCGAATCAATTCGATGGCGTCCGCGCAAAGTGACGCCGCACGCTCGCCACCACGCCGATCCAGGTCAGGTTCTTGCGCATCACCTGCAGCACGTCGATGCTCGGTCGGTCGAACGATTCCCAGGCTCGACCAGCGTTCCGTTGCCGGCCACGATGTCGAGCGCGGTCTGGATGGCGGCGGACGTGCCGCCCGGATTCGATCGACAGGCCGAACCCGATTCCGCCGGTCGTCTGCCGCGTGCGTGCTGCCGCGATCGCCGATCGATCGCCGAGAAGCACGACCGGCGCCCAGCGAACGCCGCCAGCTCCGAGTCGCGACTCATCGCCCGCCTGGCCGCAGCATCACGATCGGACCGGCGCCGGCGGCCTGCAGCACCTGCAGGTGCAGGAATCCGAGTGGCCCCGGACCGATAATCGCGGCGCTCGTGCCCGGGCGCCGGCTTCACGCGCTCCATCGTGTGCACCGCCGTGGCGAGCGGTTCGAGAAACGCCGCGCTCTCGAGCGTGACCTCGTCGGGCAGCGGCAGCAGCGAGGTCCGCCGGCACCACGACGAACTCCGCCAGCGACACCGGCTCGCGTCAGCCCGATGTGGTGCCGGTCCTGGCACAGGTTGTAATTCCCGCGCAGGCAGTGAAAGCAAACACCGCATCCCGTCACCGGCCTCGATGCCGACGCGCGTGCCGGGCGCCGGCCGGCCGTGCCGGGTCCCAGGTCGATCGACTTCGCCCGACGCCTCGTGTCCGACGATCAGCGGCGACGGCACCGGGCGGTTGCGTCCGCGATAGACGCCGTCGAACAGCAGCAGATCCGTGCCGCACAGGCCCGATGGGCCGACGCGAACCAGCGCTTCGCCGGGTCCGGCACGGGTCGGCGCGGTCTCGAGCATCTCGAGGTGGCCGACGCCGGGCGCCGTCTTGATCAGGGCACGCACGGCCGCCTCACCAGCCGAGAATCTCCATGCGCGCGAGCGTGCAGTTCCGCATGATGTTGATGTAGCGCTCGGTGCGCGCCGCGCCGTAGAGCAGCGGGTTCTTCGCCGGCGGATAGTTGTCGTTCACGTAAGTTCGTCCGCGCGAGCAGGTTCATGTTGGTGTTCGGATGCGCCTGCATCACGTTCTCGACCTTCATCTTGATCGCTTCGTCCCAGATGTGCTCGTAGCCGCCGACGAACGCCTCGCGGTTGTGCACGTCGGTGCCGGCGGTCACGAGCAGGATCGGATGCTGGCGGCCCTGGTACTGCACCGGCACGACCATGCCGATCGAGCCGGGCGTGTGGCCGGTCATCTGGAAGATGGTCGCGGTCACGTCGCCGACCTTGAGCGTCATGCCGTCGGTGGCGTCGATGTCGCGTTTCATCTTTGGCGGCGGCGCCGGCCGGCGCTGGCGCGCGGCGGCGAGCCGGCTGCCGGTCTGCGCCGGCGTCGGCGCCGCGCCACGGCCGCGTCCGCCGCCGCCGCGGCCGGTGCTCTTCAAGTAGATTTCCCAGTCGTCGCGGTGCATCACCGCCTTGGCGCCGGTCAGCCGCTGGATGTACTCGCCGCCGCCGGTGTGATCGAAATGGTTGTGGCCGAAGACCATGTAGCTTGATCTTCATCGGGTCGAGCTTGAGCTTCTCGATCGCCGGGATGATGATGTTCTTCGCGTCGTCCTCGCTGTTCATCGTGTCGAACAGGATGTAGCCGTCGTTCGACGTGATCAGCCACGCGCCGATGCCGGTGTTGCCGATCCAGTAGAAGTTGTCGAACAGCCGCTGGCCGCCGACGACCTGCGCCGGGCTCGGCGCGCCGGATACGGCTCGCAGCTTCGGCTCGCTGTTGGGCACGCCGATCGTGGCGCGGTCGGGGTTCTGCGAGCCGCCCGACGCCTTGCAGAAGATGCCGAAGTCGAACTGCAGATCGGGATCGTCGCCGGCGATCGCCTTCGCCTTGTCGACGTATTCCTTGGCCTTGGGCGACATCGCCGCCCACTGCTGCCTCGGTGGGCAGGTTCGCGCGCGCCGCGCCGCCGCCCGGCCGCCGCGCCCGGTCCCGGCCGGCGCCGCGGCCTGCGGCGGTGCGCCTGCGCCGTCATCACCGTCGCCACCAGCACGCTCGCGCCAAGCCCGCGAGCATTCTTCTCAGCATCTCCGTCCTCCCGAATCATCGACCGGCAGTCCGCCGATCGCCGATCCTGATCTAGGGCAGCGCGTAGGCAATCAGCCGCGGACCGGCGACCACCACATGCTGTTTGCCGTTGGCGCCCTTGTAGACGACCGCCGCGCCGCCGACGTCGAAGCCGGGACTGGCCGACCACAGTTCCTTGCCGGTCATCGCGTCGAACGCGCGGAACTGCCCGTCCGCCGTGCCGCCGATGAAGACGACGCCGCCGGCCGTCGCCACCGGCGCGCCGGAGTTGGTGGCGGTGCCGGTCTTCGGAATGCCCTTCGCGGCCAGCTCCTTGTATTCGCCGAGCGGCACGCGCCAGACGATGTCGCCGGTGTTGGCGTTGATGCCGAACAGCTCGGCCCACGGCGGCGCGTTGCACGGATAGCCGTCGCGATCGAGGTAGTAGTCGAACGGCATCTTGGTCTTGCCGAACGACGGCAGGACGTCGGACGACAGCATCGCGGAGAGCTGTCCGATCGTCGCGCACGTTGCGCGCGGTCGCGAAGACCATGCCGCGTCCCGGATCGAAGGAGCTGCCGTTGTTGCTGCCGCCGCCGGTCGAGCCGGGGAACGAGATGCTCGGGCACCATGCCGTACGGCGTGTACGGTCCCATCTGCACGGCCTGGTCGTAGATCTCCGTGCAGTATTTCTCCGCTTCGGGCGAGATCTTCGAGACCTCCGTCGCGCGTCATCGACAGCCGCGTGATCGGTTCCGGCTTGACCGGGAACGGCTGCGTCGGCCACGCGGCGTCGCCCAGCGCGTCGGTCGGCGGCACCGGCCGCTCTTCGACGCCGAAGATCGGCTCGCCGGTCAGCCGGTTCAGGAAGAACAGCAGGCCCATCTTCGTCCCCTGCACGATCGCCGGGATCCGCTGGCCGTTCCTGTTGACCTCGGCGAACATCGGCGGCGCGTTGAGGTCGCCGTCGTAGATGTCGTGATGCGCGGTCTGGAAGTGCCACTGTACTTGCCGGTGGCGGCGTCGAGCGCGACGACGCTGGCGGAGTAGAGGTTGGAGCCGGGCCGGCTGTTGCCGAAGTTCTGATCGACGGCGTTGCCGAGCGCCACGAAGACCAGGCCGTTCGTCGTTGTCGACGGTCAGCGGCTGCCACGAGCCGGGCCCTTGCGATCCTGCCAGCCGTTCAGGCCCCACGTGCCGAAGTTCGGATCGCCGGGATGCGGAATGGTGTGGAAGCGCCAGACTTCCTTGCCGGTCAGCAGATCGAAGCCGCGCAGATCGCCGGGAATGCCCCACCGGTTGTGCTCGCCGGTGCGGCCGGGAAAGATCGCCAGGTTCTTGTAGACGGCGACCGGCGACGCGATGGTGTAGGACTCGCCGCCGGGGATCGGGTCCATGATGCCGCTCACGAGATCGATGACGCCGACGCTCGCGGAACGAGCTTGCCCGTCTTCGCATCGAGCTGCACCAGCTTGCCGCCGCTCATCGTCACGAGCACGCGCGGCGCGTGCGGCGGCGTGCCGGGCCAGTAGGTCATGCCGCGGCGAATCGCGCCGCCCGGCGTCGCCTCGCTCAGCGCGAACTTCCACGCCTCGGTGCCGGTGTCGGCGTTCAGCGCGACGACGTTCGCCGCCGCCGACGAAATACATGACGTTGTTGATGACGATCGGCGCGGCCGCCCGGGCCTGCATACGTCCACGCCTGCGTCAGCGTCGCGACGTTGGCCGGCGTGATCTGGTTCGACGGCGAGTACTTCATGCCGCCGACGTCGCCGGCGACCGCCGGCCAGTCGGCGGCGGGACTCTGTGCGTCGAGCGCCAGGACGCGCACGGCGACCGCCGCGGCCGCGCCAACGAAGAGCGAGTCGCCTGGTCAGCATGGCAGCACCTTCTCGAGTCAGATCGACAACCCGCAGTTCGCCATCTCGAAGGACTTGCGAATCGTGATCGACGTCGCGCTTCAGCATGCCGATGACCCACTGGCGCGGACGGTCGATCTTGTCGGCGCCGGTCTCGGCGCCGCCGATGCCGGCGTATTCGGACTGCAGCTCCGACGGACCGTTGAAGCCGATCGCCGCGAGCACCGTCGCGACGCGCGGGATGTGCACGACGCCGGTCCCCATCGCGACGTTCGGCGCGCTCCAGCCGCCGCCCTTGGCGTTCTTGCCGCCGATCGGGCGCTTCGGCATCTCGCCGTCGAGCGACTTGTAGAGCGGGTTGCCGTCGTCGATGCTGCCGGCGCCGGCGGAATTCGCCGGACCGCCGCGCGCGGCCGCGCCCGCCGGCGCGCCGGCGGCAGCCGCGCCCTCTTCGCCGGCGGCGCCGGCGCGGCCGCCGCCGCGCCCGCCGCGGCCCGCCGCGTCCGCCGCCACCGCGCCCGCGCCGGCGCCGGCGCCCGGAGTGCCCGGGATCGCGCTGCCATCGGGTTGCGTCACCAGCGGCTCGACGCGCGGAACCGGACCGGCGTACGGACCGCCTTCACCCTTCAGTCCGAGGTCCTGCACCCAGCCGCGATCGCGCCAGCCGACCGCCGCGACGTACGGACCGGCGTGACGCATCAGCGTCTCCCACATGCCGTCGCCGTGCAGCGCCATGTGGCCCGTGTCCCAGTGGAAGCCGATGTACTTCGGATCGAACGCCTTCATGACCGGCAGGAGATCGAGGACGACGCCGCCGACCGACGCGGCGCCCGGCGCCGTGTCGTAGACCAGCGTGATCGCGATGCTTCTGGTTCAGCCGGACGAACTTGTCGAGGCGGATCTTGATCGCGTCGAGCTGCGGCGCGAGCGGCTTCGCGAGATCGTAGGTGTAGCCGCCGAGCGCGTAGTGCGTGATGCCGTTCTGCGCCGCCGTCGCCGATGATCGCTTCCGGTGTTCGGCTCGGTGACGTCGCGTGATCGCCGGGCCCTTGATCTGCGTGACGCGCAGGCCGTGGCTGCGCACGCGCTTCACGAACGCCGGGCAGCTCCTGCGCGACCTTCGCCGGATCGATGTGGCCCGGGTAGGCCTGCACGGTCGGGCACACGCCGCCGCACGACCATCTCGATGGCGCGCTTCGCCGACCTCGTCGGCGGAGCGGAGCCACTGCAGCGACCGCGAGTGGACGTCGAGCACCAGCTTGCGGGTCACCGGCTGCGCGCCGGCCGGCGGCACTGGCGGGCGGCGGCGCGCGGCACGGCGGCTGGCCCTGCGCCGATGGCGCGGTCACCGAAGAGCGGAGCAATCAGCGCCGCCCCGACGCTCCTCTCGAGGAACTGTCGCCTGTGCATGCAAAGACCCCGGCGCCGTACTATAGGCAGACCTTGAGAGGATGTCAATACATGTATTAACAGGTTTGGGTCCGACTACTATTCAGCCTGCATCCAAGGAGGCGTCGTAGTCGAATCGTGCTCCGCGTTAGCAGGCCGTGGGATGGCGTCGTCGTCATGGCGGTCTGCACTCTGGCCTGATCGGGCGGAGGCCCAGGTCACGACGATCACCATCACGTCGCGCGCGCCATTCGCAAACGGGCAGGTCTTCGGCACGGCCGGCCCGTACGAAGAGATCAGCGGGCTGCGCTCGGCGAGATCGACCCGCGCGATCCCCAGGAACGCGCTGATCACGGACATCGACCTTGGCCCCTCGACAGGCCGCAACGGCAGCGTCGCGCACCGGACGACCTTCACGATCCGAAAGCCGATCGACATGACCAGATCGTCCGGCGTGCTCTTCTACAACATCGTCAATCGTGGAAGCAAGAACGGTCCTGCCACCTGGCACTGTGGACGGCGATCCCGGCGACGGGTTCATCTACAAGCTCGGCAGCGTCCTGCTGTGGAGCGGATGGCAGGGCGATATGCCGATCTCGACCGTGAGCCCGGGGCAGCAAGGCATCGACGTGCCCGTCGCCAGACATCCAGATGGTCTCGACCGTGACGGGCCGCGTCGTGGACGCGATTCGTCAACGTCGCGAGCAACATGACCACGCAATCGCTGGCAGGCGCGGGTCGGATGCCCGCAACGCTCGACACGGCGTCCGCGACGTTGATCTCGGCGGCGTCCGAGACGCCGGCCGGCATCAAGGGCGGCGTTCGCGAGATCGCCGGTCCGGACTTTGCCTTCGCCGATTGCCGGACTGTGCCTTTTCCCGGCACGCCTGACCCCACGCGCATCTGTCTCGAAGCACGGCTTCGACCCTGCCTTGCTCTACGAGCTGGTCTACACGCGCGAAGGATCCATACGTGCTCGGCGTCGGCATGGCGGCGCATGCGGGATGTCGTGTCGTTCTTCCGCTATGCGGCGAAAGACGCGGCCGGCGCCGCCGAATCCGATCGTCGGCCAGGTCCCTCACGTGGTCGCGATGGGCAACTCGCAGTCGGGCCGATTCGCGAAAGCGTTTCTCAATCTCGGCTTCAACGAGGACCTGCGCGGCCGCATCGTGTGGGACGGCCTGAACGCGCGGATCGCCGGCATGCTGGGCGGCTTCAACACGCGATTTGCGCAGCCCGGCGACATTGCCGAGCTCTACGTGCCCGGCGCGGAAGGTCCGCTCTGGTGGGGCGACTACGAGGATCAAGCGTGCGCGGCCTGCCGGCGTGGGGTCTGCTCCATCGGTGCAGCGCCTCGAAGACCTGTCCGAAGATCACCGAGACCTACGGCGGACCGGAGTTCTGGTACAGCCGAGGCACGGTCGGGATCGCCGGCACGACCGGCAAGCGAAGACCTGCCGCTGCCCGGCAACGTCCGGCGCTACTACCATGCCGGGACGTCGCACGGCGGCGGCAGCGGGCGGGTTCAGCCTCGGAACACCGTCGGCGGAATCCGAATTCGCTGGCGAACAATCCGAATCCCGAGCGCGACATCGATCGCGCGCTGTATGTCGCGCTGGTCGACTGGGTGGTCGAAGCGGACGCTCCCGCCGCCCAGCGTCTACCCGCGCGTCAGCGACGGCACGCTCGTGGCGGCCACGTCCGCTGCGATGGGATGGCCGAACATCCCGAATGCTCCCGCACCCGACGGCGTGGTCAATGCGGTGCTCGACTACGACTACGGGCCCGGCGTATCGCTACAACGACAGTTCCGGGGTCATGACGAACGTGCCGCCCGCCGATCAAGCGCGTGATTCCCACGCTGGTCGCCAAGGTGAACGCGGACGGCAATGAGGTCGCCGGCCTGAAGTCGGTGCTCTTGCAGGTGCCGCTCGGGACCTACACCGGCTGGAATCCGATTGCGAGCGGTGTGTTGAAAGGGCGCGAACGATCACTCGCGGGCGGCTACATCCCGTTCGCGAGGACGAAGGCCGAGCGGTTGGCCAGTGGTGATCCTCGACTCTCGATTGAGGAGCGCTATCAGGATCTGAGGACGTACTACGCGGCGGCCGTGGCGGCCGCCGAGGATCTGGTCAGGCAACGTCTCCTGCTTCCAGACGACGCGGCCAGGCTGCTGAAACAGGTGCTGACCGACATGGAACGCAGCAAGTTGCTGCGAAACTGAGTGACCACGGGACGTCTACTTCAGCCGGTAGGCGATGACTTCGTCAGAAGAGGGGCTGCCGAAGTAGCCGCCGCCGTTGGCGCCGATGACGACGTACTGCTTGCCGTCGCGGCCCAGGTAGGTGCTCGGCGTCGAGTGCGCCGGCGCCGGCAGCTTGTCCGACCAGAGCAGCGTGCCGTTGCGCGCGTCGAACGCGCGGAAGTAGCCGTCGATCGTCGCGCCGATGAACACGAGGTTCCCCGCGGTGGTGATGGCGCCGCCGGAGCTGGGCGTGCCGGTGTGGATCCCTTTCGCCGCGAGCTCCTCGAAGTCGCCGAGCGGCACGCGCCACGCGATGTCGCCGGTGTTCGCGTTGACGGCGACCAGCTCGCCCCACGGCGGTTCCGTGCAGCTCCATCGCTTCGCCGGATCCCAGAAGCGGCCGCCTTCGGGCGTCGTCTTCGAGAGCGTGGGCGGCGCATTCGGCGCTGGCGCCGCGGCCGCGGCCGCCGGCGCCGCTGCACTCCGGCGGCGCGTCCGCCGCAGGCCGCCGCCGCGCCGTCCGCCCGCCTGCAGATGTCCCCACTGGCCCGCGGTCATGACGTTCGGTGATGATCAGCCCGAGCGGTTTGCTGAAGGTCGCGCCGTGCCAGTTGCCGCCGCCCTGCGCGCCGGGAACACGAGGATGTCCTGGCCCGACGCGCCACGGATCGTACGGCACGGCGTCCTGCGAGCTTGTATTTGTCCCACAGGCCCTCGCAGAACGCCTTGATGCTCCGGCGTCACCTTCGACAGCTCCGACCGCTTCAGCGAATTGCGCGCCAGCGGCGGCGGCTTGACCGGGAACGGCTGCGTCGGCGACGTCCACTCGCCGGGCGCGCTGGTCTGCGGCACCTTGCGCTCTTCGATGCCGAAGATCGGCTCGCCGGTCTCGCGGTTGAAGATGAACAGCAGCGCCATCTTGGTCTGCTGCGCCACCGCGGGAATCGTCCGGCCGCCGCGGCGGACGTCGACGAGCATCGGCGCCGCGGCCAGGTCGTAGTCCCAGATGTCGTGATGCACGAGCTGCCGGAACCACTTCATCTTGCCGGTCGCGGCGTCGAGCGCGACCAGCGAATCGCTGTACAGGTTGTTGCCGTGATTGCTGCCGCCCCAGTAGTCGGATCCGACTTTCTCGATCGGCACGAAGACCGTGCCGCGCTCCTCGTCGATCGTGAAGAGGCCCCAGATGTCCGGCGTCGCGTCGCTGTCGGCGCTGCCGTCGAGCCAGGTCGCGCGATTCGGATCGCCCGGCTGCGCCTTCAGATAGAACGTCCACACCAGCTTGCCGCTGACGACGTCGAAGCCCTTTCACGGTCAGGCCCTTGCCCGGCTCGCGATCGCCTTGCGTGATCAGGACGTTCTTGTAGATCGCCGGCGGCGAGGTCGGCGTGATGCCGGGCAGCACGCCGTTCTCGCCGAAGGTGGTGACGAGCGTTCCGGTCTTCGCGTCGATCGCCGCCAGGCCCGGGGTCGTCGTCGAATAGATGCGCGGGCCGATCTCCGCAGTGCCCGGCCAGTAGGCCGGCCCGCGCAGCGCGGTGCCGGCGGCGTCGGCCAATGCGCCGCGGCCGCGGCCGCGTCCGCCGCGTCCGCGGCCCGCGACTGCCGGATCTCCGGTCCGCGGCCCGCGGCAGCGCCGGAGCTCCCGGGGCGCGCGCGTCGGCGGCGCGCGGCGGGTGCGGCCGGCGGCGGCGCGGTGGCGGCGGCAGCCGTGGTCACGGGCACGGGCGTAGTATTTCCAGATCTGCGTGCCGGTCACCGCGTCGACCGCATACACGCCGTTCGGCGCGCTGAAATACATGACGCTGTCGACGACCATCGGCGCGCCGGCGAATCGTGCCGACCCGGTGTGGTAGGTCCACGCGCGCTCCAGGTTCGCCACGTTCGCCGTGTCGATCTGGTTCAGCGTCGAGAAGCGCGTGGCGCCCTGATCGCCGGACGGGAACGTCCAGTTCTGTCCGGCCGGCTGGTTGCCCGCGCTGCTGCTCGACGCGGGGCCGCTCTGCGCCGAGCGAGCACGACCGCCGGCCAATACCACGACCGCCGTCTGCACGAGCATCCGTCTGTTCATCGTGTTCCTCTTGGATCATCACGCGAGCCCGACATCCCGCAGGATCGCCTGCAGGCGCGGGTCGTCTCGCAGCGGCTCGAATCGCGGATCGACCTTCAGCGCCAGCACGTCGAAGGCGCGGTCCTCGCAGGCCTTGCTCAGCGCGCGGAACCCCAGCTCCGGCTGGTCGAGCGCGAAGCGCACCACGGCGAACTCCATCGGCGAGACGTAGCGCTGCTTCGCGATCGCGTCGACCTTGCGCAGCGAGGCGAGCGCATCCGCCTTCCGGCCCGACAGCGCCAGCGTGCGCGCCAGCGCCGCGTGCATGCGCGGGCTGTTCGGCGACAGATCGATCGCGCGCTGGAACGCGGCGATCGCTTCGTCGAGATCGCGGCGCTGCTCCTGGATCATGCCGAGCGTCCAGTAGGCGGGCGAGAAGTGCGGATTCAGCTCGATGGTGTGGTCGCACTGCTCGAGCGCGGCTTCGTAGTCGCGGCGGTAGGCGTGGATCATCGCGACGTCGCGCGCCACGATCGACGACGACCGGGTCGAGCGACTGCGCGATGCGCATCTCGTCCAGCGCCTCGTCGAGGCGCCCCAGCGGCACGAGGCAGGACGTCGCGTACCAGTGGTGCGCCGGTCGCGTAGCGCGGGTCGAGCCCGATGGCGATCTGGAACTCGCGCTCGGCGCCATGCCAGTCCCACTCCTGCGTCGCCTTGACGTGCGCCAGCGAGGTGCGCCCCTCGGCGCAGTTGCCGTCGAGCATGACCGCGGCCGCGGCGCTCGACGCCGCCGTCGCCCACGCCAGCGACGGCGCCGCGACGCCGTAGTGGGCGAGGAGGCTGTGCGCGTCGGCCAGCCCGCTGTGCGCCAGCGCGAACTGCGCGTCTTCGACGATCGCCTTCTCGAAGAACTCCAGCGCCTTCTGCAGACCTTCGTCGGTGCGCTGGTTCAGGTGATAGCGCCCCTGCAGATAGAGGTTGCGGGCCGCCAGGTTCTCCGCCGGCCGGCGCGTGCCGCGACGCTGGCCGGCGTCCATCAGCCGCGGCTCGAGCTTGTGGACGACCGCCTCGCGCGACGGATTCCTGCGCGGCGAACACGTCGCCGAGCGCCACGTCGACCGACTCGGACCAGAGGTACGAGGCGCTCGGCGTGTCGACGAGGTGGACCGTCACCCGGACGCGATCGCCGGACTTGCGGACGCCGCCGGTCAGGAGCAGCGCGACCTGCCCGGCGTACTCCTGGCCGAACCTCAGGGCCAGCGCGCCGCCCGGCTGCACCGCGAGCACCCGCAGCGCCTCGAACTTGCGCCAGGCTGTGGATGATCTCCTGCTGCAGGCCGTCGCAGAAGTAGCCGAGCTCCTTCGCCGGGCTGTGGTCCGCGAACGGCTGCACCGCGATCGTGTTCTGTCCCGCGAGCGTCGTCCCGAGCGAGCGGCGCGAGGAGCCGGTCGCCTCGCGATTCTTGAAGACCGGCGTGTAGCCGCCCTTGGGCAGCTCGATGACGAGCGCGTCGGTGCCGCCTTCTTCGCGGTAGTAGCGCACCAGGCGCGCCCGGAGCCGCCGCGCCTGCACGCGGACGATCGGGTCGGCGCGCGGATCGAACGAGGAGTCCTTGTCGAAGACCTGGACGCCGATCACGTATTCTTTCAGCTGATCGCCGCGTCCCGCCGAGCGCTTCGGACACGGTGAAGTTGAGGAAGCGCTTGAGCCGGTCGACCTGCCGGAAGGTGACGCTCGCCAGCACCCGCTCGAGCTGCGCCCGGGCGGCCTTGTCCGGGTCCTTCGCGGGAGCGGGAGCGACGGCGCGGATCGGCACCACCTTCGTTCTTCGCGCCGCGCGGACGTGTTTTCTGGCGGACGTCGCGGCGTGATGTTCAACGCGCATAGTCTGGCCAGTGTCGACGTCGAGCCGGTGGATGTCGCCGAGGATGACGCTGTAGGCGAACGCGCCGATCAGCGCGACCGACGGCGATGTAGATCAGCGGCCCGACGAACGAGCCGGTCGCGTCGAACGTGATGCCGATCACGATCGGCGTGACGATGCCGGCGAGGTTGGTCGCTGAAGTTGAAGATGCCGCCGGTCAGGCCGATCAGCTTCTTCGGCGCGATGTCGGACACGACGGTCCAGCCCAGGTTGGTCATGCCCTGGCCGAAGAACGCGATCGACATGATCAGCGATGACCAGGCGCGTTGCTGTCCGGCCGGCACGTAGTTCGCCAGCGACGATCGTCGACGCCAGCAGCATGCCCGCCGACGATCGGCAGCTTGCGCGCCAGGTTGGCCGAGCCGGTGCGCTTCAGGATCGCGTCCGACACGAGCCGCCGAGCGAGCACGCCGACCGACGGCGCGCGATGTAGGGCAGCGACGTCATGAACCCGGCCTTGATGAACGTCATCCCGCGCGCGGTGACGAGGTAGGTCGGAAACCACGTCACGAAGAACACCAGCGTCGAGTTGCCGCCGAACTGGCCGATCGACGCGCCGATCACCTGCCGGTGCTGCAGCAGCCGCGCCGATGTGGCGCCACTTGAAGTCGAGCGGCTGTCCCTTGTATTCGCCGCCGCCGCCGGCCTCGATGTAGTCGAGCTCCGCGCGGTTGACGGTCGTGCTCTCGCTCGGATTGCGATAGAGCGCCCACCAGACGAGGCCGAACGCGACGCCCAGCGCCGCCGACGATCAAGAACAGGCCGCGCCAGCCGAATTGCTGCGTGATCCAGAACAGCGGCACGCTCAGGAAGCCGAGGCCGACGTTCATGCCGACCGAATAGACCGAGTTGGCGCGGGCCCGCTCGTGCTGCGGAAACCACGTCGCGAGGATGCGGCTGTTGGCCGGAAAGCACGGCGCTTCGAAGACGCCGACGCCGATGCGCGTGACGATCAGCGCCGTTCGAGCGAGCTGCACCGACGCCCATCAGCGCGGTGAAGAGCGACCAGAAGACGACGGCGATGAAGTAGGTGAGCGCGCGTGCCGAACCGATCGAGGAAGATGCCGCCCGGAATCTGCAGCAGCGCGTAGCTCCACGAGAACGCCGAGAAGACGAGGCCCATCTGCGCCGCGGTCAGGCCGAGATCCTTCGTCAGGTGACGGCGCGGCGATGCCGAGCACCGTCCGATCGAGGTAGTTGATCGCGGTGCCGACCGCGACGAGCGCGAGGATCGGGACCCAGCGGACGTTCGTGCGCGCGCGCGGCCGTGGCGGCGCGTGGCGGCGACCGCCACTAGCTGCCCTTCGGTAGACGCAGTTGATGTCCCAGTGGCCCGGGCGTCGGCGTCGGCGCGTTTTCCATCGGCGCCTGAATCACGGTCGGCCGGCCGGACGCGAGCGCCGCGCTGAGCGCCGGGCCGAGCTCGTCGGCCGACGCGGATGAGCACGCCGTCGGCGCCGTAGCCGTCGCGCCATCTGCGCGAAGTCGGTGCGGTAGCGCGCGCCGTCGGCCTCGAAGAGGCAGCCGAACTCCCAGCCGTAGTGCATGTTCGTCAGGCCGGCGATCGTGCCGAACGCGGCGTTGTCCATCACCAGCCAGACGACGCCGAGCTCCGCTTCCATCGCGGTCGCGACGACCGACGGGTTGCTGCCGAACGCGCCGTCGCCGATGAGCGCCACGACCGCGCGATCCGGCTGCGCCAGCTTCGACGCCGAGCGCCGCCGCCGGCCCGAATCCCATCGTCGCCAGTCCGCTCGGCGTGATGAACGTGCCGGGCACGGTGATCGGGAACTGCTGGCCGACGCCGTTCTTGTTCCAGCCGACGTCGGTGACGATGTAGCCGTCCTCCGGCACGCGCCTGCGCAGCTCGCTGAGGATGCGCTCCGGGCGCATCGGGTACTGGTTCGAGCTGTACTGGTCGGCCCAGTTGGCGGCGAACGCGCGGCGGCCCTGCGCGATCTCCAGCGCGCAGCGAGCCGCGGTTGCGGTGCTTGACGCCCTGCGCGGCCGTCGCGAGCGCCGCCGAGCGCCAGCTTCGCGTCGGCGACGACGCCGAGCTCGGTCGGGAAGTTGCGCCCGATCTCCGCGACGTCGGCGTCGATGTGGATCAGGCGCGTCGGCGGAATGTTGAACGTGAACCGCGGATCCCACGAGCTCGAGTTCGCTTCCGCGAGACGCGTGCCGATCGCGAGAATGACGTCGGCGGTGCGGCACTTCTCGTTGGCGATCGGCGTGCCCCAGAAGCCGGTCATGCCGAGCAGCAGCGGATGATCCTCGCGGACGCACGCCCTTGCCCATCAGCGTGTGCGCGATCGGCAGCTCGAGCGCTTCGGCGAGCGCGGCGAGCTCCGCGGACGCGCGCGCCGACAGCACGCCGCCGCCGGCGTAGAGCACCGGGCGCTCGCGCCGACGCCAGCGCGTCGACGATCCGCTCGACGCGTGGCCGTCGTCGATCGACGGCCGCGCGATCTCGGCCGGCACCTTGCTGGAAGGCGTCGATCGGCAGGCTCGGCGAGAAGACGTCCATCGGCACGTCGACCAGCACCGGGCCGGGCCGTCCGGTCTGCGCGAGATGGAACGCGCGCTCGATGATGCGCGGCAGATCGCGCGCGTGCTCGACGCGGTAGACGCGCTTGCAGAACGGCCGGTAGATCTGGTACTGGTCCGCGTCCTGGTGCAGGTTGATTTCCTGGTGCGGATGCCGGCCGTGGAAGTACGACTGGCACGTCGCCGGCGATCACGACCATCGGGATCGAGTCGAGCGCGCGCGTTGGCGACGCCGGTCGCGGCGTTGGTCAGGCCCGGCCCGAGATGCGTCAGCAGCACGCCGGGCTTGCCGGACGCGCGCGCGTAGCCGTCGGCCGCGTGCGCGGCGACCTGCTCGTGCCGCGTGCTACACGTAGCGGATGCGGCTCCGCCCGAGCGCGTCGAGCATGCCGATGACGGTGTGGCCGCGTCAGGCCGAACACGACCTCGACGCCGAGCCGCTCGAGATAGTCGGTCAGCAGATACGCGGCGAAGCGCGTCTCGCTCGTCGTCGGCAGCGGCTCCGGGATGACGTGGATGGCTGTGCTCATGGTGCGTCCGGCCCGATCAGAAGACTTCCGATGTTGTAGAACTCGCCGAACAGCTCCTGCTCGGACGGGCGATCTTCCGGAATCGGCCGGCTCACCCAGGTGACGTTCATGTAGTGCTTCGAGCGAGATGTTCTCGTTCGTGATGTTGCCGCCCCAGACGCCGCAGCCCATGCTCGAGGTCATCGGCATGCCGTTGGTGAACGTGCCGGCGTTCGAGCTCGACTGCACCTGCCGCACCATGATCCGGCTCACCGGCGCGACCAGCGCGAGCTGGTGGATGTGGTCGTCGTCGAACGAGTAGATGCCGCAGGAGTGGCCGCTGCCGCCGGTCTCGAAGATCTGCCGCACCATGTCGAGCGCCATCGTCGAAGCCGTGGTACTTGAAGATCGCCAGCACCACGCCGAGCTTCTCGGTGGAGAAGAGATGCGCCTTGCCGATCTGGCGCTCGGGCACGATGAAGAACGTCTTGTCCGTCGGGCAGCGCGAATGCCGGCCTTCGCCGCGATGACGTCGGCGCCGCGCGCGATCGTGTCGGCGGTGCGGCGCCCGTCGGCGTCCCAGTAGGCGCGCCTGCAGCTTCGCCTTCTCGTCGTCGTTGACGAGGTAGCCGCCTTCCTGCTGCAGCTGCGCGAGGAACGCGTCGTAGATCGCGCGAGTCGACGAGCAGGTTGCCGTCCGCCGGAGCAGCCCGACCCGTTGTCGTTGGTCTTGCTGATGCGCGTGTTGCGCGCCGCCTCCTCGACGTTCGGCGGTCTCGTCGATCACCATCGTCGCGTTGCCGGCGCCGACGCCGTAGGCGGGCTTGCCGGACCCGTACGCCGCCTTGACCATCGCCGGTCCGCCGGTCGCGATCGTCAGATCGCACGTCGCCATCAGCTCGTTGCGCGAGCGGGATGCTCGGCCGCTCGACGCACCTGCAGGACGTCTTCCGGCACGCCCAGCTTCGCAGCGCGGCGCGCATGATGCGCACCGTCTCGATCGTCGTCTTGCCGGCTCGACGGGTGCGGCGAGAAGATCACGGCGTCCTTGCACTTGATCGCGTAGATCGCGATGCCGACCGGCGTGACGTACGGGCTGGTCACCGGGATCAGCGCGGCGATCGACGCCGGCGGGCTTCGCGCATTTGACGATGCCGCGGTCCGGGATCCTCCTCGATGATGCCCATGCTCTTCTGGCGGAGCGCGTCGCGCAGGATGCCCAGCACCTTGGCGCGGCGCGTCGGCTCGCGGCGGCCCATGCCGCTCTCGTCGACGCTCATGTTGGCGAGGCGCGTCGCGGTCGTCCAGGTTGCCGCCCGCCCAGCCGACGGCCCGGCAGATGCGATCGACCGTCGCCTGATCGTAGTCGCGCGATCGCGGCCATCGCGGCGCGCGCGCCGGCCGACCAGCTCGTGGACGACTTCGGTTTCTTCCGCGGTAATGGTTCGCGCCATTGATGCCGTGCTTCACTCGCGACTGCTCGGCGGCAGGCCGTCGCTAGTTCACCGTGAACTTGATGCGCATCGGCTTCTCGCGCGCAGTATTCTCCGCGACTTCGGCGGTCAGCCCGGCGACGCGCCCGACGATGAAGAGGAAGCGGCCGGCGGGCGGCGTGAAGCCCATGTCGTGGCAGGATCGCGGCCGAGCGCGCCGTCGATGTTCATCGGCAGCGGCTTGATCCGCGTGCGCGCCTCCGCCTCGAGCGCCTCCATGAAGAGGATGCCGTCGCCGGCGACGCCTTCGGCGCGCGCCATGTCGAAGAGCACCTTCGACGCGCGGATCCGGTGGTGTGGACGCGGTGGCCGAGCCCGGGCAGCCGCCGCTTCTCGCGGCACGGCGGCCTCGACCGGTCGCGCTGCGCCGCGGCCGCCGGCGCGAGCCGTCGGCTTCGCCGCCGGCCGAGGCCCGGCGCGATGAGCTCCATGCAGTTGGAGCCGGCGCCGCCGTGGTCGTCGCCGATCGCCAGGATGCCGGCGGCAATCGGCGGACGAGATCGACGACCGGTTGCCGGACGCGCGCGAGCCGCGCCGCCGCGCGCAGGAGCGCGCCCGACGCCGTGATCCGCCACGCCGATCAGGAGGGCGTCGAGCAGCCGGCGCTCGCCGGGCGACGGCAGCCGTGCCGAGGTGGAGCAGCAAGATCGTGTCGGTGAACGTCGCGCCTCTGCATCAGCGACGTGACCGCGTGGCCACGAATCCAAATATTTGTCGCGTCAGAAGTTGCGATCGCGGTGCGCCACGGATCCATCGGAAGCGCCGATTATACCGGCGGCCTTCGCCGGCGGCTGGTTGTTACGGTAACGCCACCGTAACGACGTAGGCGGAGCGCAGGCCCGTGGTGCTACCGTCGACGAGCGCGCATGCGCTGCCATCCGGTTGGCGCATGCGATCCCAACGAACGAGTGGAGGTAGCAACGTGAAAACGTGGCGGACAATCCTCGGCGCGGCCCTCGGTCTGGCTGATGGCCGCGGGGACCGGCTGGGCCCAGGCGGTCGCGGGCTCGCAGGTCTCGGGCGTCGTGAAGGATTCCAGCGGCGGCGTGCTCCCCGGCGTCGAGGTGACGATCACCAAGACCGACACCGGCGACGGCTCGCACCGTGTTCACGGGCGCCGACGGCGCCTATGTCTTCCGAACCTGCCGGTCGGCCCGTACCGGCTGAAGGTCGTCGCTGCAGGGCTTCAACACCTACGTGCAGGAAGGCATCGTCCTGCAGGTCAACACCAATCCGACGATCGACGTCGCGCCTGGCGGTCGGCAACATCGGCGAGCAGGTGACGGTCACCGCGAGCGTCGACCGACCGTCGAGACGCGGTCCGACCGGCGTCGGGCAGGTCATCGACAACCAGCAGGTCACGCGAGATGCCGCTGAACGGCCGGCAGGCGACCGAGCTGATCTTCCTCTCCGGCCTCGCCACGTCGGCGCCGGCGGGCGACCTCGAACACCAACAAGAACTATCCGACCGTCACCATCTCGGTCGCCGGCGGGCAGGCCAACGGCATCACCTACATCATGGACGGCGGGACGCACAACGATCCGTTCAACAACCTGAACCTGCCGACGCCGTTCCCGGACGCGCTGCAGGAGTTCAAGGTGGAGACGAGCTCGCTGCCGGCGCGCTACGGCCACCACGCCGCGTCCGCCGTCAACCTGGTCACCAAGTCCGGCACCGAACACGCTTCCGCGGCAACGCTGTTCGAGTTCATCCGCGACTATCACTTCAACGCGCGCAACTTCTTCGCGCCGACGCGCGACATCCTCAAGCGCAACCAGTTCGGCGGGACGCTCGGCGGCCCGTCGATCAAGGACAAGCTGTTCTTCTTCGGCGGCTACCAGGGGCAGGATCGAGAAGAGCGAATCCGCCGGAGACCGTCAGCTTCGTGCCGACCGCGGCGATGCTGGCCGGCGACTTCACGCGCGATCGCGGCGCCGGCGTGCAGCGGCCGGCAGATCACGCTGTCGGCCGCGGCCGGCTTCGTGAACAACACGATCAACCCGTCCGCCTTCAGCCCGATCGCGCTGAAGTTCCTCGCAGCACGTGCCGGTCGCCGACCGATCCGTGCGGACGCCTGCAGTACGGCATCCCGAACAACAACACCGAGCACCAGACGCTCGGCCGCGGCGACTACACGCTGAATCCGAGCCAGACCGTGTTCGGCGCGCTATCTGTACGCGGTCTACGACAACCCGGCGACCTACGACGGCAAGAACGCGATGACGCTGAGCCGCACCGGGCAGAACAACCAGGTGCACTCGTTCGTCGGCGGCCACAACTGGATCCTGTCGCCGACGATGGTCAACGCGTTCCACGTCACCTGCAACAAGACGATCAACGATCGGCCGATGCCGCTGTACTTCTCGCCGGCCGATCTCGGCGCCGCGGTCTACAGCCCGCAGCCGGGCTACATGGGCGTCAGCGTCACCAACGGCTTCAACATCGGCACCGGCGGCACCAATCCCGGCTACTTCAACTCCGACAGCTTCCAGATCGCCAACGACATCGACCTGGTGCGCGGCCGGCACCAGCTGTCGTTCGGCGGCAACTGGATCCGCACGAAGATCGAGACGGTCAACAACCGTCCGACCAACGGGCAGTTCACGTTCAACGGCCAGGCGACCGGCCTCGGCCTCGCCGACTTCATGCTCGGGCGCGTCGAGCAGCTTCCTGCAGGGCAACCCGGTCTACGACTTCGACGAGAACGACTACGTCGGCGCCTACGTGCAGGACGAGTGGAAGCTCCGGCCGAACCTGACGCTGAACGTCGGCCTGCGGTGGGAGCCGTATCTCGCCGATCAAGAACTCGCTCGACTACGTCAGCAACTTCGACGAGGCGCGGTTCGACGCCGGGATCCGCAGCACGGTGTACCCGCAGGCGCCGGCCGGCCTGCTGTTTCCCGGGCGACGCCGGGTTCCCGGATCGGCGGCGATGAACAACAAGCTCGAATCAGTTCGCGCCGCGCGCCGGGCATCGTGTGGCAGCTGAACGAGAAGACCGCGCTGCGCGGCGGCTGGGGCACGGTTCTACGACACGCCGCACCTCTTCTTCAACACGCGCTTCGCCAACAACCCGCCGTGGGGCGCGCAGATCACGCTCACCAGCCCGGCGGGCGGCTTCGCCAATCCGTATCTGACCTATCCGGGCGGCAATCCGTTCCCGGCGCTGGCGACCGGACTGGCAGAACCAGGCGTTCCCGACGGCCGGCGTCTACGTCAACGCGCCGCTCGACACGCAAGCCGACGTCGCTGCAGCAGTGGAACGTCGGCGCGCAGCGCCAGGTCGGCGACTGGCTGCTGACCGGCAGCTATCTCGGCAACCACTCGAGCCACCTGTGGCGCGCGACCGAGCTGAACTACGCCGTCTACTCGCCGGGCGCGACGACGGCGACGACGAACGCGCGCCGCCGCCTCGTGCTGCAAGAACCCGGCGCAGGGCGCGTTCTACGGCACGCTCGGCCAGCTCGACGACACCGGCCGGGCGAACTACAACGGCATGCTGCTGTCGGCGCAGCGCCGGCTGAAGGGCGGCCTCAGCACGCTGGCCAACTACACGCTGTCGAAGTGCATGAGCGATCCGGCGACGACCGAGATCACCGGGCCGACCATCACCGATCCGACCAACCCGGATCTCGACTACTCGTACTGCGACTCGGATCGCCGCCACGTCGTCAACGTGTCGCGTCGTCTGGCAGACGCCGACGTTCTCGACACGCCGCGATGCGCGCGGTGTTCAGCGACTGGCAGATCGCGCCGCTGGTCCGCTGGCAGAGCGGCAGCCGCTTCATCGGTCACGACCGGCGTCGACAACGCGCTGTCGGGCGCAGGGCGGCCAGCGCGCGCGTGCAGGTCGTCGGACGACGTCGTACGGCGACGGCAGCCGTGAACAACTACCTGAACCTCGCCGCGTTCACCTCGCCGGCGCCGGGCACCTACAGCACGCTGAAGCCGAACGCGTTCGTCGGGCCCGTCGCGGCTGCAGAACGACCTCGGCGTCAGCCGGAACTTCCAGCTCGGCGCGCGCGCGTTCCAGTTCCGCTGGGAGATCTTCAACGTGCTGAACACGGCGAACTTCAACAACCCGACGGCCGCGCTCAACAGCACGAACTTCGGGCGCATCCTGACGGCTCAGGATCCGCGTATCATGCAGTTCGCGTTCAAGTTCGATTTAATCCGGAGGGGCTTCGCCCCTGGACTCCAGCACGCGCCCTCGGTCGCCGCTTCGCCGGCGCGCTCCGGGCGCGTGGCTGCCGCTCGCGCGCGACTGCGATGGCCGGTGTTGAGACACGTTCCTCAGCTGCAGGAGCGCGTGATGAAACGACTAGTCCTGGCTTCTCTCTCCGTCGTTCTGTGCGGCGGTCTGCGCTCGCCGAACAGGCGGCGCCGCCAACCGCGGCGCGCGCCGCGGCGGCCGCAGCCAAGCCGATCAGGCGCAGGGACGAGGGCGCGGGCAGGGACGCGGCGGCAGCGCCGGTGGCGCGCCGGCGCGGAAACGCGTGCTCGCCTGGGCCGACACCGGAACGGCCAGGCGCAGCACGAATCGGTCGGCCACGCGCTCGCGCCATCATCGAGCGGCTCGGCTACGAGTCCGGCATGTGGGACACGTTCATCCGGACCGACTCGAACATCATCGCCGACGGCGCCCGAAGAAGACGGACGGGTCGCCGGCGAGCGGCGGCCCGAGCCTGAGCAACGTCGACGCGATCTTCTTCATGGGGCATCGCGAGGTGCCGCTGGACGAGTCGCAGAAGGCGGAGCTGCTGCAGTTCGTCAAGGACGGCACGGGCTTCGTCGCCGCGCACGTCGGCCTGACCGGCGCTCGAGTCGTGGCCGGAGTTCGGCGAGATGCTCGGCGGCCGCTTCGATCAGCATCCGATCGTCGGGCCGGGCACGATCGTCAACGAGGCCCGAACTTTCCGGCGACGAAGCACTTCCCGGCGACGTTCGCGTTCAACGACGAGTTCTATCAGCCCAAGGATCTCTCGCGCGACAAGGTCGAGGTGCTGCTGCGCCTCGACCTGTCGAACGTGCCCGGCGAATCCGTCGCTGCACCTGAACGGCGACTACCCGCTCGCGTGGGCCAAGACGTACGGCAAGGGCCGCGTGTTCTACGGATCGTTCGCGCACGCGGCGGAGACGTGGGATCATTCGCGCCGTGCAGCAGATGTATTTCGAGGCGATGCGCTGGGCGCTCGGGCTCACCGACGCCACGCCGAGCCCGCATCCGATGCCGCCGCCGGCCGGTGCGCCGAAGTAGACGCTCCTCTTTCTTTGCGAACGCGCTGGGCGCTGATGGCCGGGTGCGCGCGCCGGACGCCGACCTTCAACCACGACGCCGTGGCGCCGGTCGCTCTTCGCGCACAGTGCCAGCCCTGCCACCGGCCCGGACAGCCGGTGCCGTTCACGCTGATGACCTATGCCGACGCGAAACGGCGCGCGCGGCAGCGACTCGCCGAGGCGGTCGAGGAGCGCCACATGCCAGCCGTGGCTGCCGGAGCGCGGCGGCCCGGCGTTCGCCGGCGAGCGCGGGCTGAGCGAGACGGACATCTCGATCATCCGGCGCTGGGCCGCGGCCGGCGCGCCGGAAGGCGACCCTGCCAGCGCGTCCGCAGCCGCGAGTCGCTGGCCCGCGGGCTGGGAGCTCCGGACAGCCCGATCTCGTCGTGACGATGCCGCGCGCCTATCGCGCTCGCGCCCGGCGGCCCCGTGACGTCTACCGCGAATGTCATCCTGCCGGTGCAACGTGCCAGGCGACGAGGTTCGTGCGCGCGGTGGAGTTCAGGACGGAAGGCGCGCCGGTGCATCACGCCGTCATCCGCGTGGATCGCGGCCGCGCTCGGCCGCGCGCGACGGGCTCGACGGCCAGCCGGGGTTCGAGCGGCATGCAGGCGGCCGACGTCCAGGATCCCGACGGGCATTTCATCGGCTGGGCGCCCGGACGCGGCCCGATCGTCGCGCCGGACGGCCTGCCGTGGCGCCTCGATCCCGCGAAGCGACCTGGTCGTCGAGCTGCACCTGCTGCCTGGGCAAGACGCCCGTCGGCGGTCCGGCCGCAGGTGGGCCTGTGATTTCACCGACACACCGCCGGCCAGCACGCCCGTGCTCATCGTCATGGGCAACAAGGCGATCGACATCCCCGCGGGCGCGACGGACCTACGCCGATCGAGGATCTTGTACGAGCTGCCGATCGGACGCCACCGTCCTCAGCGTCTACCCGCACGCGCACTACTCTGGCAACGAGATGACTGTTCGCGCGCGGTGCTGCCGGCCGGCGCGAACGAAGACGTCTGATTCACATCCCGCGGTGGAGCTTTCACTGGCAGCAGGATTACCGCTACGTGACGCCGATCGCGCTGCTCGCGCGGCACGCGCCATCGTGATGCGCGTATACCTACGACAAATTCCGGCGCGAACGACGACAATCCGAGCCATCCGCCGCGGCGCGTCAGGGCCGGGCCGCAGTCGAGCGATGAGATGGGCAATCTCGGCATCCAGCCCTGCCGCGGAGCGCCGCGGACGCCGCCACGCTCACGGCCTCGTTCGAGGCGCATGCCGCGCGAGATCGATCCTCGCCGGCGCGCAGATGCTGGCGGGGCAGGACCCGTCCAACGCGGCGAACCATGCGCGCGGCCGGCATCGCGCTCTCAGCCGGTTGCGGCGTTTCGCCGAGCGCGGTGCCGCCGCGCTCGAGCGGGCCGTGCAGCTCGATCCCGGATCCGACGAGCGCGCGCAACCATCTGCCGGGGTGCGCTCCCGGCGATCGGACGATCGCGCGAGGCCATCGAGCAGTTCCGCGAGGCCGCGGCGCTGGCCCGCGCGACGCGCACCTGCGCTACAACTACGCGCGGGTGTCCGGATGCCGGCGATCCGGCGGCCGCGGTCCGTGCTCGACGCGGCGCTCGCCTTCGCGCCGAGTTCGCTGAGGCGCAAGTTGCTCGGGTTCTGGTGTTGTTTTCGGGCGGGCGTCTGGCGGACGTGCTCACCTGAAGGGCTGTTCGGGCAGCTGTTTGATTCCGCTGCCGCTCACAGCGACTACGGCGGCGCCCTTGCCGCGGCGGGCGGCCGGCTGGCGCCGGCGGAGGTCGACCGGCGCGCTCTTGCCATCGATCCGGCTCACGCCGGCGCGCGCCAACCTGCAGCGCGTGCTCCGGCTCCGGGCGCGCTGATCTGTCCCTGATCGCCAACCACTTCTGCGTATGCCGGGTATGCGCCGGCCGGTTACGTTAACGCACTGTTATTAATCGCTGGTGGCCGCCGGCCAAGGTGCTACGGTCCGGCCAACGAAAAAGGCAGAAGGCAGAAGCAGAAGGCAAAAGAGAGAATTCCGGTCCCGGTGGTAGTGCGGAGGGGAGGAACGATGTCGTCCTGCGACAGGCCATGGCTCGCGCGCGCGTGCGGCCAGCCGCGATCCTGGCGATCACGTCGGAGTCTCAGTACCGGCGCAAGGCGTCACCGGACGGTGACCGGCACCGTGAAGGATGCGCAGGGCGGCGTCATTCCCGGCGCCACGGTGACGCTCACCAGTGCAAGACTCGCGGCACGACGTTCGTGCCGGTCGGTCACCAACGCCGACGGCGACTTCGTCATTCCCGAACCTCACCGCCGACACCTACACCGTGCAGGTCGAGATGCCCTCGTTCCGGACGCCTGAAGCGCAGCGGGCGTCGAGGTCAGCCCGGTCGCGCGCGTCGCGCTCGGCACGCTCACCATCGACGTCGGCGGCGCGCCGAAGACGGTCACCGTCACGGGCGAGACGCCGATCGTTCAGGCCGGCGAGCGGCGAGCGGTCGTTCACCGATCGACGACCGAATCGGTGGCCGAACCTGCCGCTCGCCAACCGCAGCTACGACGCGCTGCTCGGCCCTCGCGCCCGGGCGTCAACAGCCAGCCCGGCAACCTGACGCCGGCGACGCCGGCATCGGCGGCGGCGGCGACGGCAACTTCATGCTGGACGGCTCGACGGACGATGGACCCGGGCGTCAACCGGCCGACGCTCGCGGGTCAGCGTCGAGGCGATCTCCGAAGTGCGAAGTCGCTGACGTCCGGCTACCAGGCCGAGTACGGCCGCTCGAGCGGCCTGCAGATCAACGCCGTCACCAAGAGCGGCACGAACCAGTTCCGCGGCTCGCTCTACGACGTCGAGCGCAACTCGACTGGAACGCGAACAGCCAGACGAACATCCTCAACGGCGATCCGAAGACCGTTCCAGGACGAACGCGACTGGGGCTTCGCGATCGGCGGTCCGGTCGGCAAGCCGGGCGGCAGCAACAAGCTGTTCTTCTACTTCAACCAGGAATACAACCCGCGCACCGTGCGGCAACGACGTCACGCGTTACCGGCATGCCGACGCGCGCTCGAACGCCAGGGCGATTTCTCGCAGTCGACCGACAACACCGGCAACCCGTATCCCTACATCAAGGATCCGCTGCTGACCGGCGCGTGCAGCGCGACGACGCCAGGCCGGCTGCTTCGCGGACGGCGGCGTGCTCGGCAAGATCCCGGCGAACCGGCTCTATCAGACCGGGCTGAACATCCTGAACTGGTGGCCGCATGCCGAACATCGCCGAACGTGCCGGCCGGCCAGGCCTACAACTACGAGGTCACGATCCGACGATCAACCTGCTCGGCTATCAGCCGGTCGTCCGGCTCGACTATCAGCCGACGCGCAACCTGCGCGGCAGCTTCAAGTTCTCGAGTATCAGCAGCCGAACGATGTCATTCCCGGCATCGCTGCCCGGGTTGCAACGACACGCAGGAGGACGACTACGGCATCTGGATGCCTGGCCGGCGATCGGTCAACTGGACGGTCAACTCCGACGACGTTCGTCGAGGCCGTCGTTCGGCGCGAACTACTCACCACCAGGAAGGCTGCTCGGTCGTCCGGCGGATCGCCGAACTTCTGCCGCAGCGCGCCTGCCGGTGAACGACGATCGCCAACCGCAACAACGCCGGGTTCGGCGCGATTCCGTATCTCTTCCCGGACGCCACGGTCCTCGATCCGGGCACGTTCGTCGTACGAGGTCGTGCTCGCGCAGCGGACACGCCGATCTGGGACGGCACGCGCGTGCAGGCGGCGCCGCGTTCACGTGGGGCAACCGCGTCGCCAACGCGCCGCCGAACATCCAGCGGCCCGTTCAGCAACTTCATCCTCGACACGCGCGTCTAGAACTTCAACGTCAGCCTGACGCAGGTCGCAGGGCCGCCACACGATGAAGACCGGCTACTACTACTTCACACAGCTATCAGCGCCGCGGCCAGGGCGCGATCCTCGGCATCGATCAACTTCCAGAACGACACGCAACAATCCGCTCGACACCGGCGTTCGGCTTCGCCAACGCCGCGCTCGGCATCTTCAGCTCGTACTCGCAGCTGTCGCGCTGGGGCGAAGGCGCTTACACGCGCGATCAATCACGAGGCGCTACATCCAGGACAACTGGAAGGTGAAGCGACAACGTCACGCTCGACTACGGCGTCCGGCTCGTGCACCAGGTGCCGCAGCATGACGCGCTATCTGCAAGAGCTCCAACTTCCTCCCGGAGAAATGGACAGCGTCGTCAGGCGCCGGTGCTGTACGTGGCCGGGCTGCGCCAACGGCGTGAATCCCGTGCACCGGCACCAACCGCCAGGCGATGAATCCGCTGACCGGCCAGTTCCTCGGCCCGAACACCACGCTGGCCATCGGCACGCATCGTGCCCGAACACGGGCAGCCTCGACCAACGGCGTCGTTTCCGGCGGCCAGGGCATCGTCGAGACACAACTACACGTATCCGGCGCTCAAGGCTCGCGCCGCGCGTCGGCGCCGCGTGGGACGTGACGCGGCAACCAGCGCTTCGTCGTGCGAGGCGCGCGGGCCTGTTCTTCGATCGGCCGCAGGCGCAGAACGTGTCTACAACACCGTCAACAACCCGCCGTTCACGCGCAACGTGACCGTGCGCTACGGGCAGCTGCAGAACTCAGCAGCGCCGGGGCTGACGACCTGAAGCGCCGCCGGCGCTGACCGGTGTGCAGCACGACGATGCCGCTGCCGCTCTTCGACGCAGTGGAACGGGGGCTGCAGATGGCGCTGCCGTTCAGCGACCGCGGTCGACGTCGTCCTACACCGGCCAGCTACAGCTACGACGTCCCGGCAGCAGACCAACATCAACGCCATCGACCTCGGGACGGCGTTCCTGCCGCAGATACCAGGATCCGACCCGACGCAGCACCGAATCCGAGGCGGCCGTCGCATCGCGGCGATCGATCCGGATCTCGTCGCGCTTCTACCGCGGCTTCGCTCGATCTCGCCAGCAGCAGACGATCCGGATGGCGCACCTACCACTCGATCCAGGTCGCGTCAACCGCCGCTTGCAGCAACGGCATCGTCGTTCGGGTTCACCGACACGATGGCGTCTGTCCGACACGCAGACCGGTCGCCCCGGCTGCAGCACAACGCGGACGGCACGGTGAGCGTCGCGCGCAGCGATCAGGCGGACAGGCGCAGGAGCTGCTCGGCGACAACAACCCGCAGGCGCACATCATGCGCGCCAACTTCATCTGGCAGCTGCCGAAGCTCAGCGGCGCCGGGCGGCGCGTCGGCGCGTGCTCGGCCGCTCGTCAACGACTGGAGCCTGTCGGGGATCTGGAGCTGGCGCGCCGGCGCCCCGCCTACAGCGCCACGCCCACGCACCAGCGCAACAGGCTTGCCAGCGTCGATATCAGCTTCGGCCAGGCTCCCCCGACTACGACCGCGTGCGTCCGCGCTCGATCGGCGACCCGGCCGGGGGTCGGCGCTGCAGCTCCGACCCGCACCGGCAGCTCAACACCGCCGGCGATCGCCGGGGCCGCTGCCCGGCAGCGACGGTCTCGAGTCGAGCAGCGGCTACCTCCAGCGCCTGCTTCCTCAGCCGTAGACCGATCTTCGCGATCGCCCGGACCGTGATTCGGACCGGCGGCAGCCCGAGCCTCCAGCTCCGCGTCGACGTGTTCAACGCGTTCAATCAGCGCGGGCATCACCAACCGGCAACACCCAGCCGCAGCTGGGACCAGTCCGACGGATCCCCGTGACGCCGCGCAAGAAGCCTGCCGTTCGACGCGAACGGCAATCTGATCCCGATCGCCGTCCCTGTCGTCGCCGCGCGGCGCCAGGCTTCCCGGCGTGGCGACGGGCTACCAGATCCGGGGACGCTTCAGCTGCAGCTTTTCGTGCTTTTCAGTTCCAGCCGGGGGGGACTCGTCCCCGACCCTTACACGCTCTCGCGCGCCATGCTTCGCCGGCGCTGCCCGTTTCCGCTCTGCGGAAAGCTACGGCGAGACTCGCCGATACGCCTTCGGCGCGAAGGCGGGCGAGTGGCTCGCTGCGCCGCATTGCGCTCGCTCGCGTCAGCCCGGGGAATGCTGCTCTCTCGAAGTGGAGCTTACTGGAGTTCATTGCGGAGTTGGAGTTGTGAAGCTGGAAACTGATCCGCTTTTCCAGATGAGGCGTGGCGGCGACCGCGGAAGAGGACTGGTCTGCCGATAGCGAGTCAGTACCCCTGCTCCCCGATTGATCGCGTCGCTGATGATGGGCCCTCCGGGGTCGGGGAAAGGGGACACAGTCGGTGCGGATCGCCGACGCTATTCGGTGCCGCACATCTCGACAGGTGACGCACTGCGGGCGGCGGTCAGAGGCCGGACCCCGCTTCGGACGACTGGTCGCGGAGACGCTCGCGTCGGGCGGCCTGGTCAGCGACGAGCTGATCCACCGACCTGGTGCGCGAGCGGCTGCTCGCCCCCGATACCGCGAGAGGGCTGCATCCTGGACGGATTCCCGCGGACAGGCGGCGCGCAGGCCGCGGCGCTCGACACGATGCTCGATCCGCGGCGCTGATCGTCGTGCACCTGCGTGCGTCATCCGACGAGGACATCATCCGCCGGCTGGCGGCGCGCCGCATCTGCGACGCGTGCGCGATCACGCAGTCGGTCAGGACGACGAGAGACCGCGACGGCTGTCCGTAGTGCGGCAGCAACCTCTGCGTCCGCGGCCGACGACCATCCCGGACATCGGTGCGGCGTCGGCTCTCGACCTACGCGAGTTCGCCGACGCCGGTGATCGACTGCTACCAGGATCGCCGGACGCTTCCGGTACGGACGGCCTGCAGAGCGCCGACAAGGTGAGCCGCGGTTCTCTGCGCCCACATCGATCGCTTCGCGGATCCTTCCGCCCAAAGGCGGAAGCTACAAGAGTCACTGGCGCAGGCTTCCGACGTCGCGGAATTCCGCGTCTGCTACTGACTTGCGCAGCGTCCGGACGACCTTAGCCGACCGGCTTGCCGTCCGAGGCTCAGGCGATCGCAGCGCAGTTGGTAGTCGCCCGGCGCGGGAGCTCGAGATGCTGAAGCCGCCGTACGCGATCCGCATGTCTTCCGCGCTGCCGGGCTGACGGTGGTCTGCGCGCCTTCGCGAGCGGCGCGCCGTCGGGCGTCTGGACGATGTCGAGGTCGACGGTCACGGCGCCGCCCTTCGGCACGCCGTAGATCTCGAGCAGCCCGATGGCCACCGGCTCGTTGCTGAACTCCAGGCGCGGCGCGAACCGCCGCCCTGCGGCTGCGTGCCGAGGACCAGCGTGCTCAGCTTCAGCGGATCCGCGCGCGGCACTTCCACCTTCAGCTCGTAGTCGGTCGTGCCGGCGCGTCCCGATGCGTCGACCGCGGCGACGCGCACGCGGTAGGTGCCGGCGCGGCGCCGCGAGCGCGGCCATCACGGGCCGCTTCGCCGAGGTCGCGCCGGCTTGCGCCGTCCACTGCTTCTTCAGCGTGTTCTTCTCGTCGAAGAGCCCGACGCTGGCCGTCGCTGAGCGCCGTCGCCGCGATCGAGCGCCTCGAAGAGCGCGACGACCTTGACGCTCTTCGCTGCCGGCGCATCCGCGACGTGTGGCCGGCGCGCGCGCAGCGGCAGATCGGCGTAGACCGACGCGCGTGCGCAGCATGTCCTTCGGCGACGGCGCGCGGCCTTGGCGATGTCCTTCGCGGATCTCGACCGACGGCCGCGTCCGCAGCTTCACCTTGTCGCGCGTCGCTTGCAGCTCGACGCGAACGTGCTGGCCGTTGCGTCTCGGACGGCGTCCGGCTCGAACGTCGCGACGTAGTAGCGACGCGGTTTCGCGCAGCAGCCGCGAGACCGCCGCCTGCGGGCTGGCGGTGAGACGGATGAACTCGGCGCCGGTCACGCCGCGCGAGGCTCTCGAACCCCGGCGTCCTGAGCCGAGGACCGGTTCGCCATCGCCTCGGTCAGATGGAACAGATACAGGTCGGCGCGCGCGGTCGACGCGAGAATGCCGATGTTCTCGAAGTCCTCCGGCCGGACCGGGCAGATGTCGTTCGGTGCGTCGGTCGCCGCGATCCGCGGTCGCGGCTGGTCGACGATCCGACGATCTTCTGGTCCGGGCGGCGTGATGCCGCGCGGAGAAGACGACGATCGTCGTCGGCGTGCCGCCGGTCGAGCGCGAGCATCGAGCCGAGCGCCGCGAGCACGCGCGTCGTCCGGCACTGGGCGTCGGTCGTCGGTCTCGCGTCGCGCCCGCGCGCCCGCGAATGCCGTCGACGGCGCGCTGGACCCGCATGAGATCGGTCGACGGCCGCAGGTTGATCTGCCCCTGCGTCGTCAGCACGCCGAGCATGTCGCCGGGCGCCAGCTCCGCCGACGAGCAGCCGGACGGCCTCCTGCACCTGGCCTTCACGTCCCGGCGCGATCGAGTCGTCGTCGATCAGGACGTGGATCACGCGGCCGTTGCTGGCCGACGGCGTTGGTCGCGTAGGGCGGCGGCAGCGCCGATCCGCCCGGAGGACGGATCGGCGGCCGCCGCGTGGAACACGCCGAGCGACTGAATCTGCCGCGGCTTGCCGTTGACCTTCAGCGTGACTGTCTTCCGGCTTCAGATCGGTGACCTGCTGCCCGTCTTCGGTCAGGGCGCGGAAATCGATCTTGACCGCCGCGCGCTCGGCCTTCGCGGGCTGCTGCGCGCCGCCGGCGTCGCCGAGGTCAACGCCGACGGACCGCGAGCGCCGACGCGAGGACCGCGCATCACTGCTTCTCCTGCTGCTGCGGTCGTGGTCGACGGCCGCGCCCTTCTTCTTGAAGAGCGGCGCGACGTCGCGCGTGCCGCGATCCTGGAACGACACGCCCTTGTCCATCCACTCCGGCCGCGGCTTGCCGAGCAGGTAGTGATCGAAGAACTCGTCCATGTGGACGGTCCAGTGCTTCATGTTGTCGCGGTTGCGCAGGCCGTGCGGCTCGCCGTTGAAGGTGAACATGTAGGCTTCCTTGCCGAGCCGGCGCATCGCGCGTGTTGAACTCGATGCCCTGATACCACGGCACCGCGTCGTCCGCGTCGTTGTGGATCGTCAGGTACGGCGTGTGGATGCTTCTCGACCCAGAAGATCGGCGAGTTCTCGATGAACTGCAGCGGCGCGTCCCACGGCGGCGCGCCGATGCGCGCTCTGCGTCTTCTCGTACTGGAACGCGCGCGACCATGCCCGTGCCCCAGCGGATGCCGCCGTAGGCGCTGATCATGTTCGACACCGACGCGCCGGCTTCGACCGCCGCGAACATGTTCGTCTGCGTGATCAGGTAGGTGATCTGGTAGCCGCCCCACGAGTGGCCCTGGATGCCGATGCGCTTCGGATCGATGAAGCCCATGCGCGACGACCGTGTTGACCGCCGGGATGACGCACTTCATCGGCGCTCTGGCCCGGATAGCCGGTCTCGTAGACGATGTCGGGCCGCAGCACGACGTAGCCGTTGCTGACGTAGCGCGTGATGTTGATGCTGGTGCCGACGTTCGGCGCGCGCGTAGCTGTGCAGCCCCTGCGTCAGCTCCTCGTAGATGTAGACCATCAGCGGGATACTTCTTCGCCGGATCGAAGTTCTCCGGCTTGGTCAGCATCGCGCGCAGCTCCTTGCCGTCGGCGTTGATGTACTCGATGAGCTCCGACTTGCCCCATGACGTAACTCCGGCCTGCTGCGGGTTCGCGTTCGACACCTTCTTCATGTCCTTGAACGTGCGTGTCGCTGACCCACAGATCCGGGAACTCCTCGAAGCGCGAGAGCGTGAAGACGACGGTGTCGGCGTTCTTCGCCTTCGTCACGCGCGCCGAACGCCTTGTCGAGCATCACGACCTTCTCGGGCGCCGCGGTCGCCGTCAGGCTGGCGATGCGGTAGAAGCCGGTCGCGCGCGTGCGATCGTTCGACCGCCGAGCAGCAGCGAGCGGCTTGTTCGCGGGCACGACCGTCGCTCGTCGGGATCGAGCGAGCGATAGCGGAACGTCGATCTCCTGCTTCCGCCCTCGCCGTTCGGTGATCATGCGCGCGCCGGTGCCGTCGGGCTTGACTTCCCAGATGTCGAACTTGTCGTAGAGCAGGACCGACTTGTCGTCCGCCGTCCAGCCGCCGGCGCCGTAGGCGCCCGGCAGATCCGGCGTGTTGTTCTCCTGCTGGAACTTCGCCGGCGAGTCTTCTCGGTGAGGTTGACGCGCGCGCCGTCCGACGACGCGGTAGCGTGAGCCAGTGGCCGGTCTTCGCTCGTCGAAGTGCAGCACGTACTTGCCGCCCGGCGAGCAGCGTCGCGGCGTTGCCCCAGTGCTCGAGCACCTTCTTCGGCTTGCCGGTCTTGAGATCGAGCAGGTAGACGTCGTTGTAGGTCCTGGTCCCAGGAGATCTCCTGGCGATAGGGCATGTCGGACGTGCCGATCGCGCTGCGCCGGATCGTCGCCGGCGTTCACGGTCGGCAGATCCGGCGTCGCGAGCTGCACGAAGCGCTTGTCGGCGAGGTGGACGACGGCGCGATAGCTGCGCTCGCGCTCCTGCTGATCGCGCACCTTCTGCATCGGCTGGATCGAGCGGATCCTTGTAGCTCCAGAGGTCGACTTTCGATCGGCGCCGGCGTCTTGTCGTCGGGATCGGCGCGGCGCGTCGGGCGGCGCGCCGGTGCCGAGATAGAGACGCGCGCCGTCCTTCGAGAAGCGCGGCGCGGCGAACTCGCTGACGACCATCCCTTCGGCATGCCCGGCCGTCGCGCCGACGCGATCTCGCGCCGCGGCGTCGTCCGCCGCGCTTTCCAGTAGTAGAGGCGATACGGCGAGACCTTCTGCGCGTAGTCCGCTTCGTCGCTGAGGAACGCGAGCTGCGTGCCCGCCTCGTCGAACGCGAGGCTCTTGTAGTGGCCGCGTCCGGCGTGCAGCGTCTTGACCGCGCCGTCGGCGATGTGGCGCGCGAACGCGCCGTCCTTCGCCGCGTCCGTCGACGACACGCGCGTAGCGCGATCCAGTCGCCGTTCTTGTTCCACTCGTACTCGGTGACCTCGGGGATCGTGACCTCGTCGCCGGTCGCGAGGTTGCGGATGATCAGATCCGCGCCGGGATCCTTGCGCTTCTCGCGCGTTGCGCCGCTCGTGCCGCCGGCGCCTGCCGCCGCGCCGCGCGCGGCGCCGCGTCCGGCCGCCGCGCGCGCCGCCGCCGCCGCCCGCGCCGCCGCGTCCGCCGCCGTCCGCCGCCGCCGCCGCCGCCGAGCCCTTGTGGTACGCGAGCCACGTCGACGATTTCTCCGGCAGGCTGAAGCTGCCGACCTTCTCGAACGTCTTCACCTGGCCGTCCGGCGAGCGTCATGATGCCGAGTCGCCGGTGCGCGGCGTCGCGCGCGCCGTCGCCGCGGCCGCCTCGTCCCGCCTGCCGGCGCTTCGGCCGCCGGCGTTTCCGTCGCCGCCGGGATTCGCCGCGCCTCGCGTTCTTCGTCCGCCTTCGGCTGCGCGATCGTGAAGACGACGAACTTGCCGTCGGGCGTGAACGCGGCGCGGTGCCGCGCGCGTGCTTGAATTCCTGGCCGCTGCGCAGGTTGCTGACGACGAGCTCGCCGTCCTCGCTCTGCGCCGACGTCGGCATACGCGAGCCACTGCCCGTCGTCCGACAGGCGCGTGCCCTGGATCGACTTCCAGTAGTCCACGACGTCGTAGGTGAGCGGGCGTTTGGCGCGACCGGGCGTCTGCGCCGTCAGCGACCATTGCAGCGCGAGCAGCGCGGCGGCGAGCGTGAAGGACCGTGCGGCTGCGCGGCGGACTTCTCATGGGAACCTCCTGCCTCCAGGACTGACTGGGGCGGGCGACCGCCATTCTGGTCGAGGGCGGCGCGCCGGCGGCTACCGGTCCGTATTTCTTCAGAGCAGCGCCTGCAGCGGCGTCGATCGGGATGGCGCGGATGGTGCGGCCGTTGGCGGTGACGTCGGTCGCCTTGAGCAGCGAGTTGTCGACCGCTTCCTCGGTGGCGTCGAGGACCGCTTCGAACAGGCCCGACACGCCGTCGGTCGGCAGGACCGTGCGCGGCTGCGGGCCGGCGGCGCCGTCGACGCGCAGCGACGGCGTGCGTCGAGAAGGCGATCGCGAAGTCGCCGCTGCCGTTCGAGTAGGTCGACCCGGTCCGCGCGAGCGCGAACACGGCGCGCGCGGCGAGGCGCTGCAGGTTCCTCGCGTCGAGCGGCGCGTCGGTCGCGACGACGATCATGCAGGATCCGTCAGCTGCGCTCTTCCGCCTGCGCGAGCGCAGCGCAGCTCGGCCGTGTCAGTGTCCGCTTCAGGCGAGACCGCGTCGGCGCGCGCTCGGCGTCAGCTCCTTCCACACCGGCACGCCGTCGATGACGAGCTTGCCGCCGTAGTTGCTCTGCACGAGGACGCCGACGGTCCACGTGTCGTTGCCTGGCTGCCGCGACCGTCCGCGACGACGTGCCGATGCCGCCCTTCCAGCCGAACGCGACCGTCCCGGTGCCCGCGCCGACGGCCCCTTCGTCCACCGCGCCCGCCTTCGCGCCGGCGATCGCCGCGATCACGTGATCGCGCGTGACGTGCAGTCCGCGGATGTCGTTCAGCGCCGCCGTCGTTCGTCTCGCCGACGAGCGCGTTCACCGACCGCACGTTCTCGTTGCCCGGCTGCGCGAGCGTCCAGCGGACGACCGCGTCCACCGCGGTGCCGACCGACAGCGTGTTGGTGAGGACGATCGGCGTTTCGATCGTGCCGAGCTCCTGCACCTGCGTCGAGCCGGCGAGCTTGCCGAAGGCGTTGCCGACGAACACCGCGCCGGCGACCTTCTCCTGAAAGAGGTTGCCGCCGTGCGGGAGGATCGCCGTCACGCCGGTGCGGACGGTGTCGCCCGTCGATGATCGTGATGTGCCCGACGCGCACGCCGGCGACGTCGGTGATGGCGTTGAGGGGACCCGGCGTCAGCGCGCCGGGCGCGATCCCGAGGTCCCGCGCCCGCGGCGCGGCGCTGCAGGCTGCGCAGTACTGCGAAACCGCGAATCAGCGATCCGCCGCAATGCAGCGCACAGCTCATTCGCCGGCATCGGCGTCGCATCTGACCCGGTCACCCTGTGTCTACCCAAGCGACCGTCACCCGGCATCGCGGCAACCTGAGCGACTGCCTAGTCGCGCGCAGCGCGGTCAGGGGGTGACGCGGGTGGCGCGGCGGGCGGGAGCCAGGTCGCGACCAGCGCGGCGACGCGCGGCAGCAGCCGGCGCGGTGACGAACGACGACCGGATCGAGCGGCTTGACGTCGTAGAGCAGGCTGCTCATCGCGAAGCCGAGCAGCGCCGCCAGCGGCAGGCCCACCGCGACGCCGACGGCCGCCAGCGCCGCGCCTTCCTTCAGCATCATCGACAGCACGTCGCCGGCCGCGCGCCGAGCGCCATGCGGATCCCGATCTCGCGCGTCCGCTGCGACACGATGTACGGACTTCACTCCGTAGAGCCCGACGACGGCGAGCAGGCGCGAGCAGCCGAAGATCAGGAACAGGCGCCCGCCGGCGCTGGACGGCCCACAGCTCGATGCTCCGATCGTGGAACGCGTGCATCGTCGTCGCCTGCGAGGACCGGCAGCGTCGGATCGTAGGCCCGCATCTCGCGGCGGATCGCCTGCGAGCAGATCGGCGCTCGGCCCCGCCCGCGCGGCGCGGACGTGCAGGAACATGTTGCCGCGATAGTTGCGTCCCCACGGCTCGTAGACGCGCGGGCCCGGCCTCGCGATCGAACAGGTTGTCGCGGATCGGCGCGGCGATGCCGACGATCTCCATCGGCTCCCGCCGTTCTTCGTCGTCTCGCCCGGACGCGCGGAGTAGCGGATCATCTGGCCGATCGGATCGTCGGCCCCGAACAGCTTGCGCGCGAACCGCTCGTCGACGATCGCGACGCGCGGCGCCGTCGCCGACATCTCCTCGGCCTCCGTGAACTCACGGCCGCGGACCATCGGCAGGTTCAGCGCGCGGAAGTAGTCGGTGACCGATGACGCGATAGCGTCGCCTCCGTCCGCGCCGCCTGATCCGGACGCGCCGCGCCGCCGACGCGCTCGACCGCCGTGCCCCTCGTGGAAACTCGCCGAACGGCACCGATGCCGCCATGCCGACCGCCGCCACGCCCGGCAGCGCGCGCACGCGCGCCAGCACCTCGCGATAGCTCGCCCGCCCGCGCGTCTCGTCACTGCACGAGCGTCGGATCGGTGGCGACCGAGCAGCTGCCGGTCGTAGCTGAACCCGGGATTCGCGGACGCCGCCTTCAGCGCGCCGCGCGCGAACAGGCCCGCCCGCGGACAGCAGCATCAGCGACAGCGCGATCTGGCCGACGACCATCACGTTGCGCGCCGAGAAGCGCCGGCCGAGCACCGGCGATCCGTCGGCGGCCAGCGCCTTCAGGTCCGCGACCAGGTCGGTCTTCGACAGCTTCAGCGCGGGCCCGAGGCCGGACATGACCGTCGCGATCGACGCGCGAACGCGGTCGTCGCCGCCATCACCATCGCAGATCCGGCTTCGGCTCGAACGCGATCGTCGAGCGGCATCACGGCCGCGAGCGAGCGGCGCGAGCGCCCGCGATGCTCCACGACGCCAGCAGCAGGCCGCCCGGCCGCGCCGGCCGAGCGCGAGCAGCAGTCCCTCGGTCAGCAGCTGCCGCACGATCCGCGCGCGTCCGCCGCCGACCGCCAGGCGGATCGCGATCTCCTTGCGCCGCGCCGATCCGCGCGCGAGCAGCATGTTCGCGATGTTGAGGCAGGCGATCAGCAGGACCACGCCCGACGAGGCCCATCAGGAACGCCGCCGCGCCCGCCGGGCCCGCGTCCGATCGGGGCGACGTGCTCGTGCCCAGCCGCGGCAGCGGATTCACCGTCAGCAGCTGGTTCTTGTTCTCGGCCGGATACGCGCGCTCGAGCTGGCGCGAGAGCGACGTCGAGCCGCGGCGCCGCGCCGTCGATCGTCACGCCGGGCTTCAGCCGGCCCGCGAGCGACGAGCGACAGGTTCGTCCGATCCGCGCAGCGCCGGCGCCGTTGTTCTTGAAGATGTCGTTGACGACGACGTCGAACATGCCGAGCGGCAGCCACATGTCGGGCGAGATGCAGCGCCATCGTGCCGGTGAAGTTCGCGCGGCGCGACGCCGACGACCGTGAAGTCGATCGCGTTGATCTTGATCGTCTTGCCGAGGCAGCTCGCGCGCGCTCGTGCGGACGATCACGACCGGGATCCGCGACGCCGGGCGCTCTTCCTCGAGCGTGAAGGCGCGGCCGGCCGCCAGCGGCACGCCGAGCGTCGTCGAAAGTAGTTCGACGACGACGACCTCGATGAACGTCTGCCGCGTCGTGTCGCCGTGCGGGCACGCCCACCATCGCGAAGGTGTGCGCCGTGCAGCGAGTCGAAGACGTCGTTGCCGTCGCGGATGTCGACGTAGTTGGCGTAGGCGAATGCCGCGGATGAGGACTCCGGCTTGGTGCGGTCGTGACTGTAGAGGCCGACCAGCTCATCTGCCTTGCCGGCGGAGCGGCTGATCAGCAGCGCGTTGACCGAGCGTGAACATCGCGCTGTTCGGCCCCGATCCCGAGGGCCAGCACGAGGACGGCGACCGCCGTGAACCCCGGGGTCTTGCACGAGAGCGTCTCGGGCCGAACCGCAGATCCTGAAAGAGTTGGCGCATATCGGCCTATCTTGACGGCAACCCGTTGCCGGAAGTTCCCATCAAGATCTAGGCTTACGCGCCTGCGGTAAACGATCTGGCGGCCTCCGTCGTTCAAGTACAATCTATTTCCTTGTCTGTCAGAATGCCAAGCCATCTCAAAGAAGCCGCCGTTTTCGCCGCTCTCAGTGCTCTCTTTCGTCTCCTGTTCGTGGCGCGAAGGGGGACGGACGTTGCCGCCCGGCCGTCGCCGCTCGGGGGCCAGGAAGCCGGGGCAGGAGCCCGGGCCAGGGCGGACCGGTGGGCGGCGGGCGCTGCGGCGGCGGTCCCGTCCCGGTCGTGACGGCGAGGTCCAGACCCAGTCCGTGCCCGTCACGATTCCGGCGGGTCGGCACAGTCGAGCCGCTCCAGACCGTCCAAGATCCGGGCACAGACGACCGGCCAGCTGAGCGCCATGGACTTTGCGGAAGGCAGGACGTCGGAAAGGCAGTTGCCAGTAATATGCGTAAATTGAACGGGCAACATC